>Ga0209538_1000041_pt1 | contig 68486 bp, 29 predicted proteins | sample BarGraNGADG00211_2_FD_184492 | JGI IMG/M metagenome (GOLD analysis project Ga0209538, IMG submission 184492) | Arctic peat soil microbial communities from Barrow, Alaska - Barrow Graham LP Ref core NGADG0004-211 (SPAdes) (version 2) | ecosystem: Environmental > Terrestrial > Soil > Wetlands >... | reverse complement strand
TCCAACAAAATTTTTGTTTTCAAAAAAACATTTAGTCCTTCTTTTTCCACTACTTTTACAAACTCTTCCACGGCAACCTCCTTTTTTATTTTTATTTTCTACCTTTGTTATAGCCGCGGGGAAGAAAAAATAAAAAAGCGGGGCTTGTTAGCCTCCGCTTTTGTTCAGAATTTTTTATTCCTTAAAGGTTGCTAAGCACTATTTCCTTTTTATAGGTTTCTGCTAATATTTTCGAAATTATCTTTACCTTTTCCGCCACGCTTGCTTGCGAAGTTTTCAAAGTTTCTAAATTTTTTTGTTCTTTTTCATTTATATTGGAAATATTTTGAGCCGTTAAAAACTTTTTTAACGCCGTCATTACTTTTTCCGTTCTATAGGTCAGCTCTTCTTTATAAAAGGCTTCTGTGCCTGGCAAGTCGGTATCTGCCGCTTGCCGAAGTTGGTAGCCCGCCATTATATTCGCTAACTTGGCAGCTTTTGACAAAAGCGGCCCTGGCTTTTCGTCTTTAGCTTGCGTTTCTAAGGCATAGAAAAAACTATCGGGCAAAAACATTGGGATAAACTTTTCCGCTTTCACTAAAATTTTCACTGGATAGTTAGCTTTCCAAGTTGCCTCCTTCCAGGAATTTGCATAATCCATGTTAACGACGATCTCCCCATTTTCTTCTTTTTCGATTAAATATTTAATAAAAATCTCTTGCTCTTGAAATCTTTTGTTTTTTACAAGGAAAAAAGCTTTAATTGCCTCGGCAGCAAAATTTCGCTGGCCGCCAGAAAAAATATCCTCCGCACTTTCCAGCCCTGCAACATTTTCGGGCAAAGCGGCGAGCCCTTCTGGTGCTGTTTTTGCATAATTATAAATATTCGCTAACGTGCAGGTTGGATTGCTCTTGACAAAAGCTAATAATTTTTGCTTTATTTTGGAAAAATTTTCATTGTTTATAACTTCCCCTAATAAATAAGGCAAATTCAATAAGAGCGAAATGCCCTGGGGATCCTGGAAATCCAGCGTTTGAAAATAACCGTCGGTTTCCGCCACCAACAAATTCATTGTTCCCTTGGGCGTAAGCGTTAAAGTACAAAAATCCACGCCGCCCATACTGGGTTCCTCGAAAGTTAAGCCGGTATCTCCGGTAGTAACCTCGAAAAAAACCAAAGGCTTCGGCTTTCCCCTTTTATAATCAAAACAAAACGCCTCCGGACAACCTACCGTAGCCTCGATTAGGGGAATAACATTCTCGTCTTTGGCTACCAGCTGCAGCTTTGCTAAGAGCCCCTTATACAGCCCTTGCTTCCCATAAGTTTTCCGATACTCCGCTATTAGCAGGGTTTCTTCCGCCCTAAGTTGTTGATTAATTTTTGCTTGTTCTGGGATTTCTTTTAACTTAGCAAAAATTTCCGTCGGCGTTGCTTTTGCTAATTTTTGCATACCTGCCTCCAAATTTATTTTTATTTTATACTTTGTTATAGTTTTTTGGAAAAATAAAAATAAAAAAAGTAGGGTATTTTTAAGCCCGAAAACCAAAAATAGACAAAAAAGTATTGACAAAAGAAGGACTAAAAAAATAATTTCAAAAATAAGGGAGGTGGCTGCTTGCAGCTCCTCCCTTCAATATTAACTATAAGTTTAAAGATTATTTAAAACCACTTCTTTTTTGTATAATTGGGACAGCAAAATAGTTAGCTTGTCCGTACTTTTTTGCAAACTTTCTTCGGAAAGTTTGAGCAGTTCCAGCTTTTCTTTTTGTAGTCTATTTAATTCTTCCGCGCCTTCATTTTTCAAAAACTTTTTCAACGCTCGGGTTAGGCTTTTGAGCTCAATAACCATGGCTTCTCGAAAATAAGTTTCTGCCTCGTGCTCGCCGCTCTTCCCCGTAGCAACAGAAGCGGCTACTTCCTCTTTTATTTTCTCCTCCAAAGACAATAAGCAAAGGCTTTCCTTACTGGGGCTAGGCTCCTTCGCTTCAAAAAAACTAGCGGGAAGATATAACGGTACTATTTCGTCTTCCTTTATAAGGATTTTTACCGGCAGCTCTAATTGCTTATATTTCGCAACTAGGTGCTTGGGATAACGATAATAGTAATTTTGATAATCAAACTCCGTTCGGAAGACCGGGCCCGAGGCCTCTGCTTCCAAGGAATATTTGGCAATTTTTATTTTTTCTCCATACCATTTAATTCTAACCCAAAAAGCCTCCAGGATAGAAGCCGCATGCTGGTAAACTTCGGTTCTGGCTCTACCGTTTGCTTCTAGCCTGGCATTAAAAGCCAAAAGGGTTGCGGGAATTTCTTTAACTCTGGTCAAGTCCTTTTTAGCAAAAGCATAAAGATTTGCCAAGGTACAAGTGGCGTTGCCCTTTAAAAAGCTTTCCAAATTTTCTCTAACTTGCTTTAAGCTAGCCTCTTCTACGATTCTACTCAATAAATAAGGTAAGTTTAACAAGATATCATAAGCATTGTATCTATAAGTTTCGTCTACTTTATCGTCATTGCGGAAAACTTCCAAGAGGGTTTTTCCGCTAGGCGGTACCACCAAATTATAAAAGATAGTATCGTTGGCCTCGGTAGCAAAACTCTGCCTTAGCGCATCTTCCCTAGGTTGAAAGCAAAAAGCTTCGGGACAAGCCGCTTGTGCGTTTATAAAAGGAATTATTCCATTATGCCGATCCAAAAGCCCTAATTTTCTTAAAACACTTTCATAATCTTTCCCTTCGGGATTATGGGCATAATACTCGGCTTCTCGCTGCTTCTTGTTAGTATTCAACTGTTCGCTAACTTTAAGCTGTTCCAGCAGCGCCAGCGCCTTGCCATAAAAATCGAAAGTTTTATTTTTAATAGTTTTCACGCTTGCCTCCTTCTTCTTTTATTTTAGTTTATATTTTGTTATGTTTTAAAAAAAACAAAAAAATAAAATAAAGAAAAAAGAAGGACTAAAAATATTGGAAAATAATATATTTTATTAAAAATATAATTTATTTATAAAAAAAAGAAAAGGAGACAGTGTTAGCTGTCTCCTCGGTATTCAAGCAGACATGTTGGATTAGGCAGGAAGATAGACACACTGATGTCCACTCTTTGCTATAATCTTCGCTGCTTGAACTTCCATTAACGAATATCCAAACCAGCTTAACACCTCTCGGGCATCTTCGGGAAACCAAGCTTTCGCCTGCGCTTCTAAAAGAAAACCAAAATGTGCCTCCGCGGGAACAGGGTTTTCCCACTCGTACATTTCGTGCTTATTAATCGGCTCTCCGCTTTTCCAGCCAAAAAACCTAAGGCCGATACTTCTGTCATCAATCGGTCCAGGATGAAGGAAGGTATTAAGACTATCCATGACGCCACAGGAATCATAAATGTGACCCCAAATAATCTTATCGAAAGCTTCGATCTGTTGTTCGAGAGTAGTCCTATTCTCAAAACAGTAAGGGCCCTCTCCTTTAGCGTTCTGAATTCTCCAAACAGAGCCTTCAGAGGTTACTTCTTCTTTTCCTTCGATTTTAAGCGCTGCCGCAGGAATAGAGCAGAAATTAATAAAGTGTTTGTTTGATGCAACCGCTACTTCATTAAGGTATTTGCTTGATACAACCTCCACACCATAAGGAGAAATACTTACCACCGTTCCCTCCACCGGAAATATAGTTCCATTCCTATCCTGATAAGTATAAGCACTGGAAACGGCTGCACCAATTGAGATCTCATTTCCTCCGCAATCATATTTGTCAAAAAACAGAGGGTTAGCTACCATACTGCTGAGTTTAGCGAGTTCAACATCTTGTTCTAAAAGTTGCTCCCACTTGGTACCATCCATTTGGCTTCCTCCTTTTTTGCGAATACAACAATAAAATTAGTAACTTCTATTGTTGTTATTATCTTTGTTATACAGCTACAAAAATGGGACTAGTTTATGCAATAATTTAGGCAAAAAAAAGGAGCTGAACGAAACAGCTCCTTGGTTAGACACGTCTCTGACAAAAGGTTAGAAAAACCTCTTATCAAAGGCATCTCTAGCATTTTGGATGTTACTGTTGTTTGCTACTTCCCTCTCCGGCAGGAATATCCCGCCAAGAAAGGCTGTCTCTCTCCCAAAGCTTGATAGGAGATCCCTTGATGATTAATCCCTTCTTATTGCACAGCGAAGGGACCTCTTCAGGAGCCGCAATTATGATGTTTTGGTGATGGAAAGGGTAGTTCGTAGTGTACCCCTCTCCTTCAGCTCTGCTGATTTCCAGCATGTAGCCCTCTGGGGTTATATCGCAAGCTAGAAACTTCTCCAGCTGATCTGCCCTGCACTGATTTCCAGACTTCCTCAGAGCAAAGATTTCCTCGCGCAGAATCTTAATGGTCTCAAGATTGCGAAGAACGTTACGCATGGTACTCCTCCTCGGGAAATTTGTAACGGTAATATTATCTGCCGTTACTTCTACTTTTGTTATACAAAAAGAAAAATAGTGGCAATTTTTGGTAATATTTGGCAAAAAGAGAGGGATTGTAACAAGGCATCCCTCCCCTGCCAATAAATTAAGGGAGCTTCCTGGAGCAGCCCAGAACTAAAACCCCTGTTTCTATTCCCCCTTGCCGTGGTCCCCTACGTATCCAAACCAAAGGAAACTCCCCCGCAGTAGAAGAACTGCGTTCTTTTAACCCCGCTTGGGCAAAGAAGGGTTCCCTTTAATAAGTTGTATTTTTTAAAATAATAGATATATTTATAAACGTGCATGAGGAAGCAAGTTTGTTCATTCATGCCATTTTTCTTAACGGGGAGGTGGTGGTAATGAAGCCCTTAAGTAAGCACATTTTATTAGAATTAAGTGGTTGTGAATTTAATTTCTTAAATGATCTAGACTTTGTGAAAGATACCATGCGCAATGCCGCTCTTGAAGCTAATACAGAAGTTTTGGAATTGGCTTTCCATAAGTTTTCTCCGCAGGGCGTAAGCGGAGTAGTAGTTATTTCAGAATCTCATTTATCTATCCATACTTGGCCGGAATATGGTTACGCTGCCATAGATGTTTTTACCTGTGGAGATAAAACAATGCCGGAAAAAGTCTCTAGATATTTAAAAAAAAAATTTCAGGCAAAAACTATTTATAAAACAACGGTAATTAGAGGCATCTTGAAAAATAATATTTATGTTCATAAAATTTAAACAAAAAAAGGGGCTTCCAAGTTGCTGGAAGCCCTTCAAGATTTATTTAATTAACGCTTCGTCTCATCCAGAATGAATCCTGGTTCCTTGTCTTCATAAGGAAGTTCGTCGCCATAATTCAGCATCCTCGCCGTCTTTGTAAGTATACTATCAATGGCTTTTCCTAGGTTTTTGCCAAGCCCCTGCTTTCCTGCAAGCCTGCCAAGCGTGCTAACAACCTTTCTCTGCTCGTTTTCCATCGCTAACCTCCATTATTACAGTTACTAGTAGCATAACTTGAAAAAGAAAAAAGGAAATATTTCTCTAATCCTTAATGGCGTTCCTCGCTTGTTTTATACTTTTGTTATCTAAGCTTTAAAAATAAAAAATTTTGGTTTTATTTAGATAAAATAAACAAAATAAAAAGCTCCCGTTTACTGGGAGCTTTCCTTTTCAGAGCATTTTGATAAAGATTTCGCTTTTGTAAGCACTAACAATAAAATTAGTGATTTCCTCCAAAGGCTTGTAAAGTTCCCTTACCTGCGCCAAACTGGCATCGGCATTTCTATATCTAGCATTGGCATTGACAATATTCTTTTTTAGATTTTCTAAAATTACGGCTTGGCTAACTTCTACCATTTCTCGCATAAGCGGAAATTTTGCCCTAAATTGGGTGAGAAATTCCCTCGCTGCAAATTCTTCATAGGTATAAGCTTGTTGATTCGCCTTATCGGGAAAAGTAAACAAAATATCCACGCCTTCGCCATTGGCTTTCAATTTCACCACTTCTAAGATGGCATTCTTAAGTGCCGCCGAATTTTTTGCCGGAATATAAACTACCCCTTCCTTAGCATTAAATTTCAGCAAATTTTTGATATAATCTCGATTTCTATCATAGCTGTTGCTCGCGCCATTATCTATCGTAGTAATAATAAATTCCACGGTCGCCTCAAACATGTTCTTATAATTCTTGTGCATAAAAGCCTTAAAAGCTTCCTCCGGCATCAGCTTAAGCACTGTCAAAGGATCTGTTCCGGTCGGAGGCTCCGCATAAGTGAAAGCGGGCTCCACATATTGCACGTTCAAAATTCCTTCTGCCTTGACTTCAAAAGAATACGGTTGGAGAAAGGACTTATAATCATAAGGTTCCACCCCATTGCCGTAATAACGAGGAGAATTCAAGGGTTTCGCAAAATAGCGTTTGGCCTTATTAGTAAAAATTAACTTCTCGGCCTTTTTTTCCAGCGAAAAATTCCAATAACCCCTTTGATCTTCCCCTTTATCCCCCTTCGCTAAATCACTGCCAAAAGATTCCAGGGCGCCTTCGATGCTGCCACTGCAAGAACTGATGTTGCGCTTGGTTTTGCCTTCGCCATTATACTCTTCTTCCGCGGCTTGGAAAAGCTTTTCTACTTCTTCCACGCTAGCTTTATGCTTATTTACATATTGATAAATTTTTGCAATAGTAGAAACCGGATTTGTCGCTACAATTCTTTCTAGTTTTGCTTTCTCTTCCCCGTCATTATTAAGAATGGAATAGGTGAAAAAAGGCAGGTTGAAAAGAAAGAATTCTTTTTCTGAATTATAACTGCAAACGCGGGTAGTAACCGTGCCAAGATCAGTAAAAGCTTGGAGCGTTAAGAAGGCGATCCCATCGGGTTTAATATAAAGCGACTCGATAGTTTTGCCCACTTTAGTAACGATGCTGGAAAAATCCCGGTCGCGATAAAAAATATCCTTTTTTGCAAGAATAAGTTCTCCATCCAAAGGAATCTCCGTGCAAGGTAAAAATTCAAAAGTCCTTTCAAAGTCGCTGGTATTGTTATTATACCCGTAATAGCCATTGCTAACTCTTGCTTGGCCTTTATCGCCGCCCGCCAGCATTTTACTAATCTTCGAAAGCACCGCTTGCATCAAACTATCCAAGGAACTATTCCAAAATAAGCCCAAATCTCCAACTTTTAATTCTTGTGAAGTGGCATATATTTTTTCATAAGCTCGCTTTAGGTTTTCTTCTAAACTAAGTCTAGTTGCGCCCATATTTCCTCCCTTAATTTTTGTATTCTATACTCTGTTATATAAAAAAGCAGCTTTCACTTTTTCTTCAGGTTTTTAAAACTCCAAAAGTTAGGGCTATAATAATTATACACCTAAATTGGAGGTTTTAAAAAATGGATACTAAGAATATTATAGAAAATGAGAAAGAAAACGAAAACGAAATAAGCAAAGAAAAACTTGCGGAAAGATTAGAGGGTTTTATAAATGCCAAGACTGGCTGGATAACCATTCCCATTACGGGGAAAATGCTAGCAGAAGGCTCTAAGTTGGAAAGTGTTACTCCCAAATTTCGAATAAACTAACAAGAATTATCTAAAAGCAATTAACTCCGAGTTGTGAAATTCGGAGTTTCGTTGTTACTTTTTTTGTTCCTTTGCTCTAGCTTTGAGCCCGTTCATATAATTTGACAAAACTTTTTCATAGCCAATATCTTTGGGTATATATAGCTGGCTATTTTCTAAGCCGCTTGGCAAATATTGTTGCTGTACCCAACCCCCTGGAAAATTATGTGGATATTTGTATAATTGAGAACCTTTTTCCGAATTTTTTAAATGGAGCGGACTATCGGCGTTTAACGTTTCCCCTGCTAACTTTTTTGAAGCTTCCAGCGCCATATTAACCGAATTATTTTTTTCGCAACAAGCTAGATAAATGACGGCTTCCGCTAAACACAAATTGGCTTCCGGGCCTATGGCTATGTAAGCTTGATGCGCCGCTACCGCAATCCCCAAAGCATTAGGATTCGCTAACCCAATATCTTCACTGGCAAGTATCATCAGCCTTCTGGTTATGAACAAGGGATCGTCCCCAAGCTCTAACATTTTCGCCATGTAATACAGCGCCGCATTAGGATCAGAGCCTCTTATGGATTTTATAAAAGCCGAAGCCAATTCATAATGTTCTTGGCTCTGGTCTTTAGATACCGGAATGTCTCGAATAATTTCTTCTATCTCTTTGGTATCTGTTGCCTCTTGTAGCCCTGCTTCCAAAATCCATATTAGAGCATTTATGGCTATCCGAGCATCGCCGGAAGCCATTTCCGCTATTTTTTTAACGATGGGAAGGTTGTAAGGCTCTCCCGCTTTATTTAGTCCTTGTAGTAAGATTTTTTCAATTTCATAAGGCTCCAGCTTAAAAAATCTAAAACTAAAACATCGGGAGCGCAACGCGGGCGTTAAAGCCGCATAAGGATTTTCGGTGGTAAGCCCTATAAAACACATTTTGCGATTTTCCAATAAGGGTAACAAAAAGTCTTGTTGAACTTTTGTAAACCGGTGGACTTCGTCTACAATTAAAAAGAAAAATTTTCCTTCATACTTCGCAACTATTTTCTTCATTTCCGGCACCCCGGCAGAAACTGCCGTAATATATTCGCTATCTGCCCCATATAATTTTGCCAATAGTTTAGAAAAAGAAGTTTTACCGCAACCTGGTGGCCCATTCAAAATAAAGTTAAAAGGCGTTTTGTTGAGGATAAAGTTTTTTATGCTGGCATTTTTCTTTAACAGCTGCGCTTGCCCTATAAATTCATCTAGGTTCTGGGGTTCAAAATAACTAAAAAAATCCTTCTGTTCTTCCATCCAATTGCTCCTTTTAAAATTCTTTTGGCCAAGCTTATTTTTTCAAAAACAAACCTCACTGAACCGTTTATTCTACTAATATTATACCCCAAAATAAGAAAAAAGCCGCTTCCAATAATGAAAGCGGAACTAGCAAAAATTTTTCTTTATAATTATTTTGAGAAAATAATTCTTAGGGCCTGCTTTCCCTCTACAAAAACTATATCAATAATTTCTTCCTTTTCCTCCGTTGTCAAGATTAAAACGCCATTTGTCAGAATGTATGCCGCCTTTTCCGTTGCTCCCTTATTCGAAAGAATAACTTTTTCTAAAAAAGAGAAGATTATTTCGCTCCTGCCATCTTTCATCGGATAACTCTGGATGTCCTCCGCCTTAGGAAGGAATTTTAAAAGGGTTTGTTTGTCTTTGATAATTCCTTTATATTTTTTTACCACTTTTTAGCTCCAAAAATATTTTTGTTCTAAATATATTATAACGTTCTCGGAACAAAAAGTCAATAACCCCCCCTTCCCAAACAAAAAAAAACCGGCTCCAAAAAGGAAGCCGGGTAAAACGTGCTATTTATTAAAGACAATTTGCAGTGCTTTTTCTCCATCAACGAAAGTAATATCCGTAATCTCCTGCTTCTCTTCCGTTACCAACGCCAAAACTCCGTTGGCGAGAATATACGCGGCTTTTTCAACCCAACCTGTCGCGGTTAGGTTTAGCTTGCTGAGAAAGGGAAAGCTTACTTGAATTTTTCCATTCTGCATAGGGTAACTCTTAACATCCTCACACTTCAGGGTAAGTTTCTTCAGCGTTTGATTGTTAATAATAACGCCTTTGTACTGTACCATTCCGCGCCTCCCGGCTGCTGTTAATAACCTGTGGCTTCTAGGTTGACCTCAATAAATCTACGACTGACTACAAAATCGCAAAGCGCTACCAATTTTTGAAGGTTGGTTTCGGGTTCCGGAAGAATCACCGCCTTTGTTTCATAGTCAGTGTTCCATTGCCCCATATGCGACAAAATAGCCCCTGTGATAGCCTTTTGCTGCTCGCTACTGAGAAGACCTACGACTTCTGGATGTTTATCCCTCAGGAACGCTACCACACAAGCAGGATGCGCAGAAATGGTAGAACTAATCTCTTGCCCTAAGCCGTTTTTACACCCATCATGCAAAATTAAAGCACTAATGGTATAGGCTTGTTCAGCTTCTTCTATTGGGAAAACGTTCTTATTGCGAAAGAGCTGTACCGCCATGGCAACGGTAGCACGGGTATGCCGCACTAACCCGCCTTGCCCCGCGTCAAATTGCGGATGATACTTACCAGTAGAACTCGCCGGCACTTGCCAAAAATATTCCGGCAGCACTTTTAACGCGGCTTCGGTGAACTTTCTCACGTTTTCTTCTTTAATAAGCGCAAGTTCTTTCGAAAAAATTCTAATTTTCTCTTCATCCAGCATAAGCTTCTCTCCTTTAGCCTTAATTTATATATATTGTTATACGCTTTAAAAATAGTCATAAAAAAGCGGGAGAAAGCGTTTCCGCTCTCTCCCTTTGTATAGATTTTTATTCTTCTACCTTCGGCTTTTTCTTCTGCCAAGGTTTGGCTTCCTCAATATCCTTAATAACGGCCACGGTTTTCAAACGGTTTCTAACCGTAACAAGGTCATTTTCATTATCGAGCACCGTTTGCAGGTTCTTGTAAGCATTCGGCGCCTCATCCAGCATTTTTTCGCTGATTTCTTCGCTCGTTACAATACCTTTCATTTGTTCTTTCATCTCTTCTACAGAAAGCGTGTTCTTGGCTTCGGTACGCGACATTGCTCTGCCAGCGCCATGAGAACAGCTATTGAAAGCTTGAACGTTGCCTTTTCCCACTGCGATAACACTTCCGGTCATCTGGTTGCCGCCAATGATTACCAACTTCCCTTCCTGGGCATTTACGGCGCCTTTTCTTGTAACAAAAAGGTTCTTGCCCATAATGTTCTCCACCGAGATGTAATTGTGGATGCACTCTATCCGTTCGGTTTCATGGATGCCGTTGGCTTCAAACATCCGGCTGGCGAATTCCAAAATATGATGCCGATTTTGCTTCGCATACTTCTGCGCGAACTTCAACTCCTTGAAATAGGTGCTGCCTTCTTTGGAGTCAATAGGCAGGTAAGCTAAAGCCCAGCCCTCTTCTCCAACACTGCACCACTTCTTGTTCTGAAGTTTTGCTATTTCGTCGTATTCGCTGCAAATCTTCAGCCCAAGATTACGAGAGCCCGTGTGCACTACCACGTATAAAAACCCCTCTTCATCGGTATCGAAAGACAGGAAATGATTGCCGCCCCCCAACGTACCCAGGGCATGCTTGGCTTTCTCCAGTTCCCGCTGAGAAATTGGACATTCGTCCGCTTCCTCATAAATAGCGTCTTCCAACGGTATATCTCGGTGGTTAAACCCGAGCGGAACATTGGCTTTCATCCCTGCTACAAATTCCTTAAGCAGAGCCACATTGCCATCATAGACATAATCTGTCTTGATGGCGGCCATGCCACAGCCAATATCCACGCCCGTAGTGTTGGGCACCAACTGCCCTCTGGTAGCAAAGACCGTACCAATACAAACACTCTTACCCGGATGCAGATCTGGCATACCGGCCACCCAACTTTCGATGAAAGGCAGACTTGCAAGGTTGAGAAATTGCTGTAAAGCGCTCTCATTCTCCCGATGACTTTCCACTCGCTTGCTATGATCCAGCACCAACGTGTCAAACTCTTCTTGCGTGATCCATAGCTTCACGGGTCTTGCTAAAGGTTTGCCCAGCAACTTATCGATAATCAACATAGCCGACTCCTTTTTGGGATCTGGTCCCTTTGATTTTGTGGTACTCCATTATAATAATGTTATGCTACTGAAAAACTTATTTAAAAAAATGATAAAAAAGGAAAAAAAATGCCGTTAGAAAAAATAAAGCAAGCAAACTTTGAAGCAAAAGTTCTCGCCTCAAAAATCCCAGTAATGGTGGTTTTTTACGCCCCCTGGAGTAACCTCTGTCGTTTAATGACCCCAAGTCTGGAAGCCTTGGCGCTGGAAAATACCGAGCGCGTGGTTTTTTATCGCGTGGCTACGGACGAAAATCCTGCTTTAATAAAAAAATACGGGATAAGAGACCTGCCCGCTTTCCTGTTCTTTAAAAACGGAAACCTGGAACTTTTTGAAAAGGGGCAAAAAAGTAAACTAAAGCTTCAAAGCTTGCTGGATATTCTGTTATTAAGCGAGTGAAAATTTATTCCTCTTCTGCCTTAGGTTGTTCCTCTTCCTTCGGTTGTTCTTCTTCCCTGGCTACCCCTTCACAACGGAAACTTTTATTGCCGAGTTTTTGAGCAAAGAAATTGGTATTGGAAGCTCTTTTTATTTCTTCCAGCTTTGCCTCACTCTCGATTTTTATAACATCTACCTGATAGTCACCGTTCTTAATATTAGCTTTTAGACATTTTAGCACATTGTTAAAAGAAATCACCGCTTCATCAAATTCTTTTTCCATATCTGCTTTTATTCGGAAAAAAGCTATTACACTTTTGGTGGTATCTACGCCACAAAGCAAAAAGCTAATTTTGTTTTTGGTGAGCGGCAGGGTGCCGATACCGTTGCAAATTTCAAATTTATAATTTTTAAAATTTAAAGGGCGGCTTATTTTTCTCGGGGTTCTCGTTAAATCAACAATATAGCTATCGCCATCAAATTCCGTTTCATCGTCCGCGCCGGCGCCCGCAAAATTAATAAAAGCCTCTATTGCCTTTTCTGTTGCTAATGTACTTTCTCGTGCCTCGTTATCTTTTTCTTCCATGTTAGCACCTCCCGAACGATTTCCAACCCCTTGCTCAAAATTTTAGCTTTTCTTACCAAGCCTTTGTTTAAGGTTAAAGCAAAAACCTTACCCCTTATTATAACCTATTTTTTAAAAAAGAATAAAGAATTTTTTCTCTAACTTTATTTTTAGCTTTGCAAAACTTCAATAACAGAAATAGAAAAACTTAAAAAAGGAGGAGCAAATGTTCGAAGAAATAATGGCAAGTATTAAAGCCCTCGAAACCAAAGATGTTAGCTTCAAAAAGGCTATTCTTAAAATGGCCCAAGCAAATCTAGTTTATATTTGCGGCGACAAAAGATATTCTAACAGTCGCGCTTCCTTTACGCCTTGTCTTTATAAGGATTTGCCCGAGGACACTAAAGAAGCCGTAGAAGCCGGGAGAAATTTCCTCGAATATACCCCCAAACTGTTAGATAAAACCAACAAATTACTACGGCAGGATCCCAATTACAAAATGTGGAAAAATATTTTTTGCCAAGAACAGGCCGAAGTAAGTATTTTTTCTCAAAGAGTTAGTTTCTCTCAGTTAGAGCATGAGGAAATAACTTACTCTTCTTACAGCCGGGAACGCAACGGCACTACTATCAAGCTAAAAAAGTACCAGCAAGCGTTAATGCTGCTGCTTTTGAATAAGAATGGGACCTTTAATATTTTCAAAGTTTCAGAATCTGAAACGGAGCTTTCCCAAAAAACTGCTTATTTAACTACTTTCGATTCAGATATCCAAGAATATGATCGGGGTATTACTTCAAGTTTTTACCCGCTTAATACCGCGCTCTTTTTAGAAGGCCTCTTAAAAAGTGAAGACCTTGCCTTTCAGGAAAAAATCCAAGCAATAGCGGTCGCTAATCCTGCTTCTACTTTTGCAAGTCTTTATAATTTTGTAGTAGCGCAGCCTGCGCCGTTAAGTAAAAAGCTAGAAGAAATTTTTGACAAATTAGCCCTAATTCTCAGCGGAAAATTCTTTATTACTAAGCAAGAAGCGGCCTTCACCGAAATAAGAAATGTTCCTATCACCTATCAGGACCCTTATGCCAGTTATTATCCGCTGAACATCCCTACTACTTTCCGCTTTGAGGCAAAAACTAGGTACCGCACCGACGTTCGGCAAAGTTATGCTTTGATCAACGACGCCGAAACCCGCTTGGAATTTGTTTCCGAAAAGACCAGTTACAATCCAGCTTCTAAACGTGACGCGATGTACGGGCCCCTCTTTCCGACCGCCATAGCCTTAGACACCACTTTGGGGTTTGGGGTAAAATTTGAGGAAAGCTTCCTTTACAACGAGCAAGCTTTAAGAACTTATTGCAAGCAAGCCCGCTTTACCGTTGCTTTTACCACCGCAATAATAAATATGTTTACCAATCTTAAAGCCTGCGTGCTTGATAAAATCGCAAGTGCCGAAAAAATAATGGTAGGCGTAGAAAACCTTTACGAATATGAAACTTTATTTATCGATACTTGCAAGGAAATCGACGAATTAAACGTAGCCCCCATGAAAACAACTTATCTTTTGAACCAGATATAAAGTAAAGAGCGGAAAATTTTTCCGCTCTTTTTTCTAATTTTTTTTATAATCCTTCTAGATTTTGAAATCGTTAAAACGCTGTTTTTCTGCACAAATATATTATACTTTAATAATATAAACCAAGGTTGCTGCTGGAGGAGAGTTCGCGCATGGAAAATCCACTTTTTTTTGAATTTAATACTGGCTTATTAAAAATTTTGCCCAAAACTTCCGGTATCTATATTATGTTGGACGAAAATAAAGAAGTAATTTATGTTGGGAAGGCAAAAAATCTTAAAAATAGAGTTAAATCCTATCTTTCCGGAGAAAAAGCCCCCAAAACCGAAGCGCTGGTAAAAAATATCAAATATCTTTATTGGAACCTCACAAAAAGTAATGAAGAAGCGCTTCTTTTAGAACGAAATATTATAAAAAACTATATGCCAAAATATAATATTTTACTAAAAGACGACCGAAACTATCCCTTTATCGAGATAACAAAAGAAGCCTGTCCAAAAATTTTTATAACCAGAAAACCAAACTTCAAAAATCATATTTTCGGCCCCTACGTTGAAAAATATTATTTACGAGAAACTATTGACGAATTAAGAAAAGCTTCAAAAATAAGAAATTGTTCTAGAAAAATAGCTTTCGTTAGTCCAACAAAAAAATGTTTAGAATATGATTTGGGGCTATGCTCTGCGCCCTGCGAACTATTAATTAATAAAACTGCTTACGAAGAAAACGTTAGTCAAATTTTGGAAGTTTTGAACGGCCAGCATAAAAAAATAGAAAAAAGTATCACTGCGAAAATGTTGGAATTTTCTAAACAACAAAAATATGAATTAGCAGCGGCTTACAAAAATAAGTTAGATGCCATAGCTAAAATTACCAAGCATTTTGAAATTTTGGTGAAAGATTACAGAAACATAGAAGTTTTTGATTATAAAAGCCACGACAATTATATCTATCTTAATAGAATAACCTTAAAAAAGGGCTTTATTGTAAATTCAGCTTTTTTTAGGGGAACTAAGCCAAAAATCACAAACGATTTTTCTATCTATGCGCTTATTAACGAAATTCATGAAAAAAATTCTATCCCCTATGAAAAAAATATTTTGATAAATAATTTTGGCGACCAAACTTTATTCCAAGGCAAAAGTAAATTATTAAAAAACACTAATAAATACAAGAAACTTTGGAGTTTCTCTCAAAAAAACTTAGAAAAATATATAGCAACTGTGGTGGAAATTCAAGCCAGCGAGGCTAAAAACCTCTCCTATTTACAAAATTTAAAGATAATTCTTGACTTAAAGCAACTTCCTGTTAGAATAGAGGGCTATGACGTCTCTAATATTAGCGGCAAAGATGCCTATGTCTCCATGGTGGTTTTTGTTAATGGTATCCCTAAAAAAGCTCAATATCGAAAATTTAAGATAAAAACCCTGACTACTCCAGATGATCCGGCTATGCTAAGAGAAACAATAACCCGAAGAATAAACAATTGGGACAACAAAACCTTTGCAGAAGCAAACCCAACCCTCTTATTAATAGATGGAGGAAAACCTCAATTAAACGCTGCATTGCAAGCAAGAGGGACCACAGAGGTTGAGATAATTTCCCTTGCAAAGCAAGAAGAGGAAATTTTTAGAGAAGGAAAAAAAACTTCGATAAAATTAGGAAAAACTTCCAATAACTTGAAACTCTTAGAAAGAATAAGGGACGAAGCACATCGCTTCGCCAAAGCAAGTTTTGAAAAAAAACATTTTGAAGAATATAGAAAATAAATCGTTCAACCTTAAAAACAAAAACCTCCCATAATGTATGCTAAAACTTTAATTATCTTCTTAACAAATATAAAAAAGGTGTTATAATATAAGCATGAAACTATCAATTTATACAAGAAAATCGGGTACTGGACATAAAGCTACCTTTAAGGACTTGAAAAATGATAAAAAAACATAAACAAATTAATTTAAATTGTATGAGAAGAACTTCTAGAATTTATTTCACGGAAGTAAATGCTGGAAAGTTAAAACAACTAAAAACCTTTTTATTTTTTTATTCACAAATAGTAAATTATTATATAGAGATGTTTTGGTCCAGTAAAAACTTTTCCAGTCAGTTAGCTAATAAAACCATTACTAATAAAGCGGTTGCTCGTTTCAATATTACTGCCAGGTTGTCCCAACTAGCAAGTAAGCAAGCTAAAGAAATTGTAAATTCTCAAAGGAAAAAGCTCAAAAATAAACGAACCATGCCCCTTTTTAAAAATATCGTTGCCAATTTAGATTCAAGATTTTTTGAACTCAGTGCTTTTAAGGGTAGCTTTGATTATGCTTTGACTTTTAAGTCTGGTTTACCCACCAATATAGTAATTCCCTTTAACAAAACTAGACCTACAAACGTTTTTATAAATAATGGGTGGATCTTGGCAAAATCTATTCGCTTAGGCCTCCACAAGCATTGCTTGTTTATTGACTTAATATACGAGAAACCTATATCTGAGTTGAAGAAAATAGGAGAAGTTCTTGGCGTAGATTTGGGCTATCGAGTTCCCTTGGCAACTTCCGATAAACAATTGCTTGGAACTGAGTTAAAAACAAAAATAGAAAAAATTGGTAAACGAAGAAAGAGTTATCATCATTATGTGGAAACCGAACTTAATCGCTATGTTAAGCAATTAGATCTAACTAAAATTAAAACTGTAGCAATAGAAAAATTAAAAAACGTTAAAAAGAAAAAACGAGGGAAGTTCTCTCGTCGCGTCAATAGATTATTATCTATGTGGCAATATGCCAAGGTCACAAAGAAGCTGGAGCAACGGTGTGAAGAAGAAGGGGTTTTGCTGAAATTCAAAGCGCCCTGGAAAACTTCGCAGCATTGTCCTTCTTGTGGCAAGATAGATGATAAAAGCCGTAAAGGGGATAGGTTCAAGTGCACGGGCTGTGGTTTTGAAGAACACGCAGACATCGTCGGTGCCCTGAACTTAAAAGCTTTAGAGCTGGCGGGGGTCTATAGTCTCCGTTCGCTAAAAAGTAAATTCGTAGACAACTATAATATATAACAAGGAGTCAGTTATTTATTAAATTCGAAAAAAGGAGTGTTCTAACATGGAATTAATTAAAAGAAATGGAGAAAAACAGTTATTTGATAAGAACAAAATTGCCGTAGCTATTGAAAGAGCAATGAGCGAAACCCTTGAGGGCGTTGATACTAATCTAAGTAACGCTATTGCTACCGAAATTGAAGCCGACGTTACAAAAATGAATCGTAGCGTAAATATTGAAGATATTCAGGACTTGGTGGAAGACAAGTTAATGCTCAGTCCTAGAAAAGATGTTGCAAAAGGCTATATTGTTTTTAGAAACAAGCGAAATAAGGTAAGGTTTCAAAAAAGTTTAGAAGGCAAAAAGGAACTCTTAAGTGAGGAATTTTTAGCCAACTATAAACATATCCCCAACCCCATGAACCAGCTCGGAAGTTTTGTTTATTACCGCACCTATTCTCGCTACCTTCCAGAGGAAGGCAGAAGGGAATATTGGTGGGAAACGGTGCGCCGCGCGGTGGAATACAATTGTTCTTTGGCGCCTAATACCTCGGTGGAAGAAGCCGAAAAGCTTTTTGACAATATCTTTAATTTAAAGCAGTTTTTAGCGGGCAGAACTTTTTGGGTAGGCGGCACGCCAGTTACAAAAAACTATCCGCTCTCGAACTTTAACTGTGCTTTTGAAACCATAAAAGCTCTGCAGGATTTTAAGGATCTCTTTTATTTACTAATGGTAGGTTGTGGCGTTGGCGTAAGAATTCTTCCGAGCGATGTTGAAAAACTTCCGCCCCTTCGTTATAACTATCAATTGATCCAAGAAGACTTCGTACCCGTACCAAAAGACCAACGGTTGGATTATACCAGCCTTAAATTTGAAGACAATACCACGGCTAAAATTTCCGTGGGCGATAGCAAGGAAGGTTGGTGCCAAGCGCTGGATAGTTTTTTACACTTGGTTAGTAATTCCGAATACCGCTTAATCAATAAAATAATTATCAATTATGATAATGTCAGGGGCCGCGGCGAACGGCTTAAAACTTTTGGCGGTACTGCGGGAGGGCACGAACCGCTTAATAATATGTTCTCTAAAATCAACAATATCCTTCAGGCTAAAAAAAGCGCCGATATTTCCACCCCCAAGTTCTTTCTTAAACCGATAGATTGTTTAGATCTTGCGAACATTATTGGAGAAAATGTCGTGGTGGGCGGCGTTCGCCGTACCGCGGAAATTGCCTTGATAGCTCCAGAAGATCCCGAATGTATTGCCGCCAAGAGCAAATTATACAAAATGCAGGAGGGCGAATGGACGGTAGATAAAGCCCTGCTTCACAGAAGTATGTCTAACAATTCCATTTATTTTAAGACTAAACCTGCCCGAGAAAAATTGCACTGGATGTTTCAACAAATGAAATTTTCCGGAGAACCCGGCTGGGTAAATGAGGAAGCCGGCAAAAAGAGAAATCCAGATATGGAAGGGGTAAACCCTTGCGGCGAAGTCCTTTTAAGTTCTGCCTCTACTTGTAATTTAACTACGGTAAATGTCATGGCTTTTGTTGAGCAAATAAAAAATGAAACGGGCGAGTATTCCTATAGCTTGAACGAAGCCGCTTTACTAAAAGCACAACAGCTTTCGGCTAAGGCCGCTTATCGCATGACCTGTGTAGAACTGGAACTGCCCGCTTGGGATGCAAATCTAAAAAAGAATCGGCTTCTCGGTTGTAGTCTTACCGGTTGGCAAGATATGGTAAATGCTACTTCGATGAAACCCGAGGCTCAAATAACAGTATTAACAAACCTTAGAACCGTCGCCCACGAAGCGGCCGACACTTACGCCGACGAACTTAAAATGCCCCATTCGTTGCTTATTACTACGGTTAAACCCGAAGGCACTTTAAGTCAGTTGCCCGGCGTCAGCAGCGGTATTCACTATTCGCATTCCCCTTACCATATAAGGCGAGTAAGAATAAATAGTAATGATCCTTTGGTTAAAGTTTGCGAAGCCTTAGGCTATCCCGTTTTTCCGGAAGTTGGGCAAGATAAAGATACTTGTACTACGAAAGTGGTAGAATTTCCGGTGTATGCTCCTGCCGGCAGAACTAAGGCCGACGTAAGTGCCCTGGAACAACTGGCTAACTACCTTATGTTTATGAAATATTATGTAGATCATAATTGCAGTATTACGGTGCACGTTCGCGACAACGAATGGGAAGCGGTAGAAGCTTTTGTTTGGGAACATTGGGAGGAAATTGTTGCAGTAACTTTCCTTTCTTACAACGATAGTTTTTACCAGCTGTTGCCTTATGAGGCCATTACTAAAGAAGAATATGAGCAACGCGTGACTGCTATGAAACCTTTTATTCCTAGTCTTATTTCAAAATATGAAAAGTTAGAAACGGATTATGATGTAGGGCAAGATGGTTGTGAAGCGGGGGTTTGTCCCATCCGCTAAAAACCCAAAAATTTCTGCTATAATAAGAAGAGGGAGCAAAACTTCCTCTTCTATTTTTTTATTTTCAAGGAGGCTACAATTGAAATTAAGCGCAGCTTTTAAAAAAGTTACTTTTACTAAAGTTTTTAAAGTATTAGTGGCTTATTAGGAGGATGCAGAAAAAAATAAAGCAGGCTATGAAAAAGCTTTTAATACCCTTCAAAAAATGAAAATTTCCAATAAAAAAGAAGTAGATTTCGAAATCCTCCTGGAAAAGAATAAATATAGGCAAGAAGCGGGCAAAGATAATTTTCATGTTTACGGAAAGAATAAATTAGATAAAATAGCTTAAGCTTTAGATTTTACTGCTTGGGAAAATTGGTTGGCTGCTGGAATCTGCCCCACAACCTTTAAAAAAATACCATTATAATGCTATTGTTGCTCCTTGTTTATTGGAAATAACCTATCCCGGGTTTACAAATAAAGCCAATAAAAATTATGCTACAAACATAAAAACCAAGATGAAAAATCAACAAAATAGAACAAAAATACTTAAATTAAGAAAAAGCCTTTGTTTAAATGGGGGGGTTTCTTAATTGCTGTTTTTTACAAACAATTCCCAAAAATTATTTAAAGTGACCTTCCATCGCTAATAAATTAGAGAAGCTTCTTACAACCCAGGCTAAGGGACTGTCAGAACTAATAAAAATTATGCAACAGCCATAGCAACCAAAATGGAATAAAAATTACTTAAATTAAAACTAAAAGCCCCATTTAAACGAGTGCTTTTAGTTAATTGACTGTCTTATTCTGGTCTTGCTATCCAGCTTAAATTGTCCTATTTACTCACCGCTAAAAGGGTATTTGAGGTGTCCGTTGGATCTACACTCTCTGTAACCCTGGTATAATCTGAACCATAAAAACTATAACCCTACCGTTGCCCCTCCTTCGCCCAAGCCTTTCCGCCCTAGCTTGAAGCCCTTACTTAAGAGGAATTAGCCTCTCGAGTAAGGGCTTTAAATAATTAAATAACTAAAAACTCCGTACCGCACGCACCATGTTCGTCGCCGTCTTCCCGGGACAGCCCCACGCGCCATAGGCGCCCGGATCCGCGCCGAAGAACACTGCCCATGCGTTGCCTCCTCCCCCCGGCCCGTAATCAGAAGAGCTCCAATAAGCAGCGCCTGTCCAATATCCATTAGATACCGCTTCTCCCGGTGCCCCATTTGTTCCGCCAGTATAGAAGCCCCCTATTGCAACTTGGTTTATCCACAACTGTCTCAATTCATTAAAAGAAGGTAGATACCAATCACTGTAGCCACCCCCAGTATAGGCTCGTGCCAAACCTGCAGCATATGTTGTTCCCGCCCCGTTCTGGGCAATAATCTTGTTTGTGTTGGCAAGTCCAGTGCCTATTTCCTTAGATGAGGCATCCCCAGGAACGGTAGTATAGTAACAAGAAATGGTTGCCCATATTTTCCCTCTGCTTTGGTCCGCCGTGGCAGCAATTAACCCATGTTGCGTGTAGGTCGCCGTTATTGTTTTTGCGCTAGTAACGCCAGTATAAGTCCCCGACCACCCGGCAAAACCACTACTGGAAATATAAGCTACCTTGCCCCCGCCATAATTATCTCCAATATGTACAAACGGGTAACCCGTTCCTGTAGGACTGGTAGGCGCCGCAGCATTTCCACCATAAGCAATGGACTGGGGGGTTCCAATCGCCGTGCCATTCCAATCTACAAAAGTAACAGTGTAGTGATCAATACTCCGAGTCGCCATTATCGTGGTAGTTGCCGTAATATTAGTAAGCACTCTATTCCAACCCGTAAAAGTGTAGCCAGTATATGTTGGATTACTTGGCGCCGTGGCCGTACCCCCGGAAGTAACATAACTTGGAGTACCTAACGTTGTTTCATCCCAATTCTTGAAAGTAACTAAAAATTTATTGAAGACAAAGTTAGCAGTAACCGCTATATTTCCTGTCACATTAGTGTCAGTCCTTGGGTTTATGGTATTAGTATCACTCCAATTTACAAAAATATAGTTTGTGGCTGGTACAGCAGTAACCGCTGTTCCATTAGCCCCATAATTTACCGTTTGCGGCGTAGTGCCAGAAATCGTTCCTCCCGCCCCGGCGGTATAAGTTAGAGTAAGGGGATTAACTACTGTGATGGTGACATAGGGGTTATTAGACCTCTGATCAAGGGCATCGATCACCGTCGTCCATTGGTTATATGTACCTGGACTGCTCCAACTTGACGTATGAGGATTATCACTGGTAGAATTATAGCTCCATTCATACCTATAAGGCGCCATGCCTCCGACCACGGTATCTGTAAACGTGTAGCCGACGTTAACTGTACCAATTGGATTCAAAACCCCATATAAAGCCGATAGTATTTTTAGATTGAAAGGCGACTGAGCGACATCTGGTAGTATCAAGGTAGCATTTTCTGCAACGGTTTTCTGGCTTTGAACTCCGTTGTAGGTGTATATCACCTTCAGCTGTTTGGCAATTCCAACCGCGGGGTCGCCGAAATTAATATTGGTAGCTCCCACACTCAGAGTTCCACCACTAACCAGCCCTGCTACTTGTGCGGTAACTTCTTTTTGTTGGTTCTCACTGATGGAGACCGTTGGTGCATCATAAATTGTAATACCGGCAGAACCCCCCGGGCTAGGGTATCCATATTTCTGTCCCAAACTATCCGTTACGGTAACCCCGCAGCCGCCCCCCATGTGATGTCCCGCCCAAGCCCCTACGCCCCAAGTATTAATAGTCCAAGTTTGGGCAGGACTCGTGCTTGGATTTGTACTCCCACCCCAATCAAAAGTATAAGGTGCCATACCGCCGGAAGCCGTAGCAGTAAAATAATAAGGAGTATTTAATTTACCATTGGCGGGGCCAGTAACAACAACGGTGGGCGCGGAATAAAGGGTAACATTGTAAGGCGTAATAGTAGCCGTTTGCCCCAAGGCATCCGTTATTGTTAAAGTAAGCATTTTAGGTCCTGCCGAAGCCCATTGCGTAGTAAAGGAACTAGCCGTGCCCGTGGCCGGCGTCCCCCCCCCGCTCCAAGCATAAGTATAAGGGCCTTGCCCCCCGATAACGGTGGGGGTATAAGTATAAGGAGTAGCTAATTTGCCGTTAACGATCCCCCCCGTAAGCGTAACGGTAGGCGCGGAATAAATAGTAACACCTAAGGTGGCACTGGCGCTTTGCTTTGCCCTATCCGTTATTGTTAAACTAACGGGCTTGAGCCCCGTAGTAGCCCAATTGGTAGTAAAAACACTGGCTGTGCCCGTAGCAGGGCTGCCCCCGCCCGTCCAAGCATAAGTATATACCCTGTTGTCATCTGCGGGCGTACAGATATAGCTATAGGGAATATTTAGTTTACCGCTGGTAGGCCCAGAAGAAATCGTAACCGTAGGGAAAGGGCAAACAGTAATCTGACAGGTTGCTGGGGCCGGCTGCTGCTCCGAACTATCCGTTACTATTAACTTAATAGTTTTTGTAGTTTTTGGCTCCAGCCCCGACCATTGGGTAGTAAAGGAAGGGCCCATGCCCGCGCTGACCGTTGCATCCCCGTCGGCACAGGTCCAAGCATAACGGTAAGGGGGCACGCCCCCTATCGGCTCCGCCGTAAAGGTAGCATCAACCCCTTGATCCCAGGTAGCAGGAACCTCTAGATCCCAGGGCGTAGAATCATTAGGGGGAATAATAAAAGCGGTAAAGGTCCCTGTCCCCGTTAGCGGAAAAACTTTAAGCTTTACCGTTGCCGTTTGCTGCTTGGGCGAACTGTCCGTTACTATTAAGCTAAGCTCTTTTTCGCTACTAAGGTCTGCCCATTGGGTAGGGAAGGCCGCCATTGTCCATGTGGCAGGGGTACCACCCCCGCTCCATAAATAGGTATAAGGGGGTTTACCCCCTTCTACGGCAGAAAAATAAGAACAAGCCTGCCCCGCTTCCGCTGCAGTCGGGCCGTAAATAACCGCGGTTAAAGTATCCACCCCTGCCGTTGTTGGCGCCCCCCAAACAAGAGTACTACTGCCATTTGGGTTAATTCTAACCTCTTCCACTAAGGTCCCGGCTTTGTTGGTAAGGAAAAAAGGTAAATAGAAGCTGCCGGTCGGATCCGGGGGCGCCAAGCTGCCCGGCGGGTCGGTATGTACGCCGGCACTATCTTTCGTCAGTGGAGACGGCTCCCCGCCACCGCTATTATAGGTTTCAAGCTCGCCAAAAGCGTCAAAAGATAGCCTTAAATCCGAGCCCCCGCTTGCGAAAATTACGGGCGACGGCAAAGCATAAGTGCCATCGGGTGGTTCGGGCGCGCCAGAGCTATCGAACTTTCCATAAGTTACTTGGTCTTGCGAATAATTTAAGGTAACCCAGCGAGGAGCTATTTGGACTAACGCTTCATTTCTTGCGGCTGCTATTAGGGTTTGGCATTTTACGGCGACGTTATTAATGGTTTCTTTTTCATTATAACTATTGCTGGTAAGCGTGGCGCCCGCCATGGTTATTACGATAGCCATGACGACCACTAATTCTACCAAGGTAAATCCTTTTAATTTTTTTAACATTAAAACCCCCAAAAAATTGCCAAAACTGTGGCTTGGCAAACCCTTTCCCTTCAAAGTAAAACTTTTTCGGCTAATTCCAAAAGAATTTTGCTTTTTAAAAAATATTTTTTTGATTAAAAAGTTAGAAAAATGTCCAAATTCAATAGCTATAGCTTAGTCAAAAGCTTACAATTTCCAAGTTTTAAGAGAAAGCCTCCCCCAAGGCAATCCCGCCATCTACAAAAATAACCAACAAGGCCTTCTTAGCTTTTAGTACAAAAATAGCCAGCTATTGTTAGCTAAGTTTGTTTTTCTAACTCCTTTTAGCGAACCCATAAAGCTACAAAAGGCGGCTTTTATTTTGCACCATTCTGTTAAAAACCCTCAAACGAGGAAAACAAATAATTAAATGCTTAAGGGGTCACAACAGGGTACCCATACCAGGTAGGTCCCCACCCCGTTGCTCCCGCAAGCCGATGGATATAGAAGCCCGCCTTACAAGTCTCAAAAACGTTAGTTGCACCAGTCGGGGCATCCCCGAGGAAATTAGTAATGGCAAGCTTTGAACAATTACTAAACGCAGCATCGCCAATACTGGTTACACTGTCAGGGATGGTCACGCTGGTCAGTCCCGTGCAACCATAGAACGCAACCCCGCCAATACTGGTTACACTGGCTGGGATGGTCACGCTGGTCAGGCTCGTACAAACGGCGAAAGCACCCCCGTCAATACTGTTTACGCCACTCCCGATGGTCACGCTGGTCAGTCCTGTACAATTCCCGAACGCACCACTGCCAATACTGGTCACACTGTTCGGGATGGTCATGGTTGTCAATGCCGCACACCACCCGAACGTATTCCTGCCAATGCTGGTCAAGTTATTCGGGATGGTTACGCTGGTCAGGCTCGTACAACCATAAAACATACCTGTACTAGTGCTCGTTATGCTGGTCGGGATAATCACGCTGGTCAGGGCCAAACAACCTTGAAATACATAAATGCCAATAAAGGTAACGCTGTTTGGTATCGTCGCGCTGGTAAGCCCACAACCAGCAAACGCATAATCGCCAATACTAATTATATTGTTTGGAATGGTCACGCTGGTCAGGGCTGTACAATTCTGGAAAGCAGAAGCGCTAATACTCGTCAAGCCCCTCCCGATAGTCACACTGGTCAGGGTCAAACAACCTTGGAATGCATCATCGCCAATACTCGTTACACTATTCGGGATAGTTACCCTAGTCAGTTTTATACAATTATTGAACGCATATGTACCAATACTGGTAATGCTATTTGGGATGGTTACACCGGTCAACAAATGACCTTGGGTAGAGTCCAAAGCACTTGCTCTAATGCTGGTAATGGTAATCCCCTCTATCCCGCTAGGCATAACTTCTGCCCCGCCAGGCCCTGTATAGCCTGTAAGCTCCGCTCCGATGTGGGTCCAATTAGTAGAAAAATTCGCAGTAACGGTAACGTTCGCTATTACATTGGCGTCAATACGAGGATTTGTGTTTCTTGCATCGCTCCAATTTACAAAATAATAGCCCGCATTTGGCACGGCGGTAACTGCCGTTCCAGCAGCTCCATAATTTATCATTTGTGAAGAAGTACCAGAAATGGCCCCGTTTGCCCCTGCGATATAAGTTAAGGTAAAGGTGTTAATAGCAAAGGTCGCCGTAACGGTAGCGATGCCGCCCTGCGGCAGACTGCTGGTAGCCAAGGCCCTCGTTTCCGCCGCACTTGCATTAGTAATATTTATATAGGTAGGATTAACCGTTACCGCCCAACTTACAAAATGGTAGCCCACACTAGGCGTAGCGGTAATAATCACCGCACTCTCCATATAGGTTAAGGTGGTAGAAGTCGGGGTCACCGTCCCATTATCTCCGGACATAATAGTAATGGTCCCCGAAACGTTCGCCGCGAAGGTCGCGGTAACCGTAGCTGTGCCCCCCTGCGGCATACTGCTGGTAGCCGCGAGGGTAGTTGCAGCAGAACCTGAACTGGTAAGGTTTACGTAGTTGGGATTAACCGTTACCGCCCAACCTACAAAATGATAGCCTGCATTAGGGTTAGCCGTAATAGCCCCTGCACTCCCCGTATAAGTTAAAGTGGTAGCGGTTGGGGTCACGCTTCCCCCCTCGCCCGCAGTAATAGTAATAGCGCCAGAACCGTTCCCCGCGAAGGTCGCGGTAACCCTCGCCGTGCCGCCCTGCGGCATACTGCTGGTAGCCGAGATAGTAGTTGCAGCAGAACCTGAACTGGTAAGGTTTACATCGGTAGGATTAACCGTTACTGCCCAACCTACAAAGTAGTAGCCCGTATTGGGGGTAGCCATAATAGCAACCACACTCCCCAAATAGGTTAATCCGGTTATAGATGTTGGGGAAATCGTCCCGCCTGTTCCCGCAGTAATAGTAATGGTCCCCGAAATGTTCGCAGCAAAAGTAGCGGTAACGGTAGCCGTGCCGCCCTGGGGCATACTGTTAGTAGCCGTGATGGTAGTTGCAGCCGTGCTGATATCCACAATACTTACGTAGTCGGCATTGTTAGTGCCCGCCCAATTAGCAAAGTGGTAGCCCGCAGCAGCCGTAGCGGTAATAGTAACGGCTGCCCCGCCATAAGTTAAAGTGGTAGAAGTTGGAGCAACGGTCCCGTTGGCGCCGGCAGCAATAGCAATAGGGGCAGAGTCGTTCGCCGCGAAGGTGGCCGTAACCGTCGCCAGGCCGCCTTGCGGCAGGCTGCTGGTAGCCGCAAGGGTAGTCTCCTCAAGGTTGGCATTGGCAAGGCTTACATAGGTAGCATTAATGGTTCCCGCCCAAGCTACAAAGTGATAGCCCCCATCAGGGGTAGCCGTAATAGCAACGGCACTTCCCAAATAGGTCAAGCCCGCTGTAGAAGTTGGGGTAACCCTACCGTTAGCGCCCGCCGTGATAGTAATGGGCCCCGAAATGTTCGCGGCGAAGGTCGCGGTAACCGTCGCCGTGCCGCCCTGGGGCAGGCTGCTGGTAGCCTTGATAATCGTCGCCGCCGTGCTAGCATTAACAAGGTTTACATGGCCAGCATTGCCAATTACCGTCCAGCTTACGAAAGCGTAGCCGGCCTCCGGGGTAGCGGTAATAGCCACGGCACTCCCGTTATAAGTTAAGGTGGTAGTAGTGGGCGACACGGTACCATTTGGGCCGGCCGCAATAGTAATAGTACCAGAAACGTTCGCCGCGAAGGTCGCGGTAACCTTCGCCGTGCCCCCATTTGGCATACTACTGGTAGCCCTGAGGGTAGTCGTGCCAGAACTTGGATCGGCAATCTTCACATAGGCAACATTGCCGGTTACTGCCCAACTTGCAAAGTGGTAGCCCGCATTAGCTATAGCGGTAATCGTCGGTTCCACCCCGTCGTTATAAGTTAAAGTGGTAGTGGCGGGCAGCACGGTCCCGTTTGGGCCGGCAGTAATAGTAACAGTGCCCCTGTTCGCCGCAAAGGTCGCGGTAACGGTTCCCACGTCGCCCTGGTGCAGCTGGTTGGTAGCCGCAATACTAGTTGCCGCCGCGCCGGTATTGGTAATACTTATATAGGAAGGATTAACGGTTACCGCCCAATTAGCTAAATGGTAACCTGCCGCGGGCGTAGCGGTAATAGGCACCGCCCCTCCTGCATAAGTTAAGATGGTAGTGGTAGGCGTCACGGTCCCGCCCCCAACCGCTGCAATGGTAATGGGGCCAGAAACGGCAGCAGTAAAGACGTGCCGCGGCGGCGGCCCTTGAGGTCCCCCCCCTGTCACAAACTGCGCCAAAGTTATTTTTTCCCAATCCGATACCCTTGGTAGATGGTCGGTAGAAATTTCTATTGGATCGGCATTATTGGGAACAAAAACAAGGGTGGGGGGTAAAGGAGACGGCGACCAATAATTCCCATCGGTGGGTAAAATGACGCCGGCTGGTAAAATAAGAGAATAATTAGAAGGATAAGCCAAAATGCAAATATAAGCATCTCCTCCATAAGTTACGGTTTCGGTTCCATCGCCTGAATAGCTTATATTGGAATCATACGCCTTTACCCCGGGGTAAGTCTCTTTTTCCACCACCGTTGAAGAAATAGCTCGCTCACTACTAACGGTTATCCCAGTACCACTAGTCCCCGTGGTCGCCAAGTGATCCAACTTCGCCGTCAACCCCTCCCCTGTTCCTAAAGTAGTCAGGGATGGGCCATTGGTAATTACACCAATACAATAAACTGTAAAAAGGTCATAAGTTACCTCATTTTCAAGCAGTGGTGCATTTTGACCATCCGGACTTCCATTTACCGAAAACTGCACTGGCGCCTCTACTTTTGTCAAATAAAAGCTAAAATTATCTACCACCCCTGGCCTCTCGTCAACCTTCGTAATGGGATCGGGAATATAAGTCCAGGAGGCAGAAGTTAGCGCCGCCAGGCCCTTTTCCGCTACGGTCAGCGCCTTATCCACCGAAAGATTTTTAGCTTGATTTTTATAATACGCCTGCGTCAAGATCGCCATTAGACCTGCCAAGAGCAGGATAAAAGCACTTAAAACTACCACGATTATAAAGGCGGCGCCTTTTCTATTTTTCATGCTTTTTTTCGCCTAAGCTTTAAAACCCTTGTTGCCCTTTTGCCCAAGGTTCCCGTGCTCTTTAAAGTAAGCCTTTTTCGTCGCATCCTCGGCCATCCCAAAAATAATTTGCTTTTTAAAAAATATTTTTTTGCTTAAAAAGCTAGAAAAATAGCCAACTTCATCAACTATAGCTTAGTTAAAAGCTTCCAATTCCCAAGTTTTACAAGAAAACGCCTGTTCCCCTTTCCGCTATTTCTAACCTTGTGAACTACTCCCCATTAAAATGGGGAGCTTCTACTTGCGGCTTGCGCCGGTATAGAAGGCCTTGCGGCTTCCTGCTTCCTGACAAAACTTGACTTTGTACTTTTACAAGTACAGCATCAGAGGTCCTTGTCTCCACAGGCGTTTTGGCATTTCTGCCCCGTTCCCGACGTTCCGGCGGTACGGTATTTACTGCTGCTAGGGCTACATACGCCACTTCCGTGGCCCCATTTTCGTCTCGGTCATGGAGGTGCCCACAAAGCGGACAAGTCCAGGAGCGATCGGAAAGTTTAAGATCCTTTTTAACATAAGTGCAAGTTGGCGTCGAACACGTTTGAGAAGAAGCAAAAAAGCGATCCGCTTCCACTATTCGGCGGCCGTACCAGCCTGCTTTGTACGTTAAAAAGGTCTTGAAGTAGCCCCAGCCCACGTCGGAAATTGCTTTGGCGAGGCGGTGGTTTTTTTTCATACCAGCAATATTTAAATCCTCTAACCCGATTACTTGGTTCTCGTGAATTAGGCTTGAGGTGGCTTTTTGCAAAAAATCCTTGCGTTGGCTTGCAACGTGCCCGTGCGGGGCCGCTAACTTTTTGCAAGCTTTTATATAATTTTTTGAGGCTTTAGTGGTGTCATTTTTGCTCCTTTTATGTTGTTTTTTACTTAAAGTTTTTTGCAGCCTTTTCAAATGTTTTTCTGCCTTAAGCAAATATTTTGGATTTTTTAGTTTGGTATGGACAAAGTTTAGTTCACTCAAAGCTTTTGTCCTGGCTTCTTTTAAAGAGGTGGTTGCCATTACTGCAAAGGTTTTCAAACCTACATCAATACCAACCAATTTATTAACTTTTTTAAATTCTTTAATTTCTTTTTCTACTAAAACGCAGACAAAAAAATTATTTGAAGAATTTTTTGTAATTACGATACTTTTAATTTTACCAATAATTTCCCTATGAAGTTCAATTTTTATCGGAGTTTTGAGCTTTGGAAGAAAAAGTCTATTGCCTTTTATTTCAAAAAACTGTGGAATAGCAATGCCTTTATCATCTTTTCTACGCTTTAAAACCGGGGCTTCTGCGCGATGGGCAAAATAATTTTTAAAAGCGGTATCCAAATGCTTAATTTCTTGTTGCAGAACCTGGGCATTTGTAGTTTTCAAAAAGGGAAAATTCTTTTTCAATTCCGGTAATTTTTTAATATATTCGTAAGCATTCCAGCTAGTTTTGTTTTCTAACTGAGCTTTTTGGTATTGACTCAAAATTTCATTGTAGACAAAACGTGCGTTGCCAAAATCCTGGGAAAAAACCTTTTCCTGTTCTTTTGTCGGATAAATTCTAAATTTATAGGTGTAATTTATTAGTTTTTTCATCGTAATTATATTATACCAAAGGTACGTGGGTTTTCAACCTAGCACAAAAAAAAGAAATTAACCCGCTTTCAGCTTCTCAATGAATTGAGGAGTTTTCTCGCGGGTTTTTCATAAAAAACCTTGGAAGCTTGCCAAGAATAAGGAGGTTTTTCCTCTTTATTCTTTATCCGTTGCTTTGTTGCTTCTTACAAAGGCGGGGCTCAATACTATTGTTGTACCGCAAACCTCTCTTAAAAATTAAGCAGCCTTCGGTTCTTAACTAAAGGAAAAAGAGAGAATAAAATCCCTTCCCTCTTTTTCCTTATATTTTTTTAACTATACTTTTCCTTTTTCCTTTCCTCTATCTTGTAAAAAGGCTTCTTTCGATTAAAAGGTTTTTCAAAACCTTCTAATCTTATTTCCCTTATAATAAGGCTTAGCCCTACTTGCCAAAGAATGCTTTTCTACAGTAAAGGCTTTAACTATATAATTGCTTTTTTATTTTTTTAAAAAATTAATTTTTGCGGTAAAGCTTCCTAAAGGCTAATACCAGTAATAGCCATAATTTGCCGTCTGCCCGGTATAAGTATAAGTATAAAAGGTGACTAAAATCGACAAGGTCGGGGCATAGGTGGCCCACCCATACCCATTCCCGATTGGATTACACCAACCAGAACCGACAGGATAGGAATAGGGGGTAAAGGTAACGGTAGTGCCACTCACCGAGCAGGAGCCTTGCCCATAATAGTTGGTACCATAAGTAGGACTATTATCTATATAGAAGAAATAGTAATAACTGCTAAGGCTCGCCGTCGCCAGCCCCGCTCCGCTCGGCATAGAAATAGTGAACGGAGTGGGCGTTAAGGTGGTATTCAAGGTAAAATATATATAATTGGAAACAGAAGTAGTTATGGATGGGCTGGACCACGGCGTCGGATAGTAATAAGCCGAGCTGGTCGCAACCCAAGCATAATTATTCGAGTAGCTGACAACGCCATACCAATAAAAATGGGTATTAATGGTATGACTTCCTGCTACATTTGAAAAAGTATAAGAAGTAATGGCCCCTTGATTAACCCCATCTACAAGGGTGTACCAACGCGTGTAACCACTATAGGGGGTCATATAGAAGGTCACGGAACCGCCGTAAGCGACCCATTGTGATCCCGTTATCGAACCTGCCCCCGTCGTGCTGGCGGTGATCAGATAAGAAATAATATTCCAGTTCGCCGTTATTATTACCGCACTAGTAATATTAGTATAAGTGCCTGACCACCCGGCAAAAGTGTAACCGGTACGGGTCGGATTCCCTGGGGCAGTAGCATTGCCGCCATAAGCAATAGCTTGGGTTGAAATCGTTCCCCCGTACCCATTTACAAAAGTAACCGTGTAAGAATTAATATTCCAGGTCGCCGTTATCGTTACGGGGCCCGTAATACCGGTATAAGTCCCCACCCACCCAGTAAAAGTGTAACCGGTCCGCGTTGGATTCCCTGGGGCAGTAGCATTGCCGCCATAAGCAATAGCTTGGGTTGAAAGCGTCGTGCCCAACCCATTCACAAAAGTAACCGTGTAATAATTAATATTATAGGTCGCCGTTATTGTGGTAGCCGCCGTAATATTGGTAAGCCCCCGGTTCCACCCAACAAAAGTGTAGCCGGTACGCGTTGGATTTCCCGGCGCGGGAGCAGTACCCCCGTAATTAACACTTGGAGTACTTAATACCGTGCCGTTCCAATCTACAAAAGTAACGGTGTAACTGTTGATCGTGTAGATCGCCGTTATTGTGGTAGCTGCCGTAATATTGGCAAGGCTCTTATTCCAGCCAGTAAAAGTGTAGCCTGCCCGCGTTGGACTACTTGGCGCGGGGGCAGTACCCCCGTAATTAACACTTGGAGTACTTAACACCGTGCCGTTCCAATCTACAAAAGTAACGGTAGAGTTATTAAGGTCAAAGTTGGCAATAACCGTAATATTTGCAGTAATATTGCTATCTGTTCTTCCTGTGCTGCTGCCGGCGTCACTCCAATTTACAAAACGATAATTTGTATTTGGCACGGCGGTAACCTGCGTCCCACTTGCTCCATAATTTATCGTTTGTGGAGAAGTGCCAGAAATGGTGCCGTTCGCCCCTGCCGTGTAAGTCAGCGTGTAAGTATTAATAGTAAAGGTAGCACTAATCGTATGATTTGCAGTAAGGGCAGTAAACGTATAAGGGGAAGTTGCTGCTACCGCCCCCCCATCCACGGTAACGGAAGCGATATGATACCCGGTAGCAGGGGTTATTAAATAAGCCTGCGTGGCCAAATAGTTCTTCGGGGTAACCCCCGTTGGGGTTACTGTCCCATTACTACCAGTACTAGCGGTAATGTTATAAGTGTTAATGCCAAAGTTTGCAGTAAACGTTTTATTTACGGTGATGCTATCGGTTCTCGTCAACCGCCCCGTCCAGCCGTCGCTCCAATCTACTAAATGATACCCCGTGTTTGGCACGGCCGTAACCGCCGTCCCAAAAGCCCCATAATTTACGATTTGTGGCGTAGTTCCAGAAACTGTACCGCCACTGCCTGCGATATAAGTTAAGGTAAAGGTGTCAATAGCAAAGGCAGCAGTAACCCCTTTATCGGCAGTGATATTGGCATCCGTTCTTGTTGCCGTAGCGACACCATCGCTCCAGGCTACGAAATGATACCCTGTATTTGGTACAGCAGTAACCTGCCCCCCATCTGTTCCATAATTTACCGTTTGGGGAGAAGTGCCAGAAATAGTTCCACCACTGCCTGCCGTGTAAGTCAAAGTATAAATATTAATGGCGAAGGCAGCCACGACGGAAATATCTGCTGTAACATTGGTATCTGTCCTTGTAGCGGTAGTTCCCCCATCGCTCCATTTTACAAAATGATAGCCTATACTTGGCACAGCGGTAACCTGAGCGCCACTTGTTCCAAAATTTACCGTTTGTGGAGAAGTTCCAGCAATAGTACCGTTCACGCCAGCAGTATAAGTCAGCGTGTAAGTATTAATTGCAAAGGTAGCGGTAACCGTAGCCGTGCCGCCTTGTGGCATACTACTGGTAGCAGCGACGGTAGTTTCGGTTAAACCTGCCTCGGCAACGCTTACATAGGGAGGATTATTTGTTCCCGAATTATTTGTTACCGTCCAACTTACAAAATGGTAGCCCGGAGCCGGCGTAGCCGTAATAGCAGCCCCCGGCCACAGATAAATTAGAGGGGTTTCTCCTCCCGGCGCCGCGCTCCCATTTTCCCCAGCAGTAATAGTAAAGCTGCCCCGAATCTCCTCTGTCAAGGAATCCCCAGTTGTAGGCGCTGTTGCCCTAATACCCACCACCCCCAAAAAAGTTGCCAAATCTATTTCTTGCCAATCTGATGGTCTTGGCAGGGTCTTGGCAGGATTCCCCTCGGCCGCAATTACTACTGGCTCTGCAGTATTTGGAACAAAAGTAAGGGTACCATCGGTAAGACTCTCTTTTTCCACTACCGTTAAAGCAATAACTCTTGCACTGCTAACGGTTATTCCTGTACCACTATTCCCATTTGCAACCAAGGCTTTTAAGTCCGTAGCGGCCGTTAATGGCAATCCATTAGTAACTACCCCCACCGAATAAACCTTTAAAATATCATAAGGCACAATATTCCCTAACGGATTAAGTAGATTAAGCGGATTAGCCGAAACCGGCAGATTAGGCGGATCTGGCTGGCTGTCTACTTTAAAAGAAGGCATTAACACGGCTCTCGTCCAATAAAAACTTTGAGCGTCTAACATTACTGGCGCCGCGGTGGTAAGAGAACTTATAGAAGGGGAATTAAGAGGGTCAGTTAAAACCGCTAGCTCCTTTTCCGCTATTACCAGCGCCTTATCCATAGCAAAGTTTTGAGCTTGGTTTTTATACCCCGCCTGCCCCAAGATCGCTAAGAGGCCTGCCAAGAGCAGGATAAAAGCACTTAAAACTACCACGATTATAAAGGCTGCGCCTTGCCTGTTTTTCATAATTTTTCCCACCTATTTTTTTAAAGCTCTGAAGTTTCTTTTGCCCAAAACCCCGTGCCCTTTAAAATAAAACTTTTACCCCTCAGCTCTGGCTGCTTCAAAAGAATTTTGCTTTTTAAAAAACATATAAAAGTAGTTAAATTTATCAATTATAGCTTAGTTAAAAGCTTACAACTGCAAAGCTTTAAGAAAAAATAACCTCTAATTTGTTAACCAGGTTTATTTTTTCCTCTCTTTTTAGTACCTACTTAAAAAATTAAATAAAATTCCGTTATTCTAATAGAAAAGATGCGAGAATAAATTTCCTTCTCGCCGCTTTTCTAAACCTTTTTTGTTAAGTCTTACTTTTTCTCCTTTCCTCCTTCTCCTACTCCCCGCTTCCCTTTCCTCCGATTTAGAAAAAGCCTTCTTCTAATCTAAAAGTTTTACAAAACCTTTCGGAGCTACAAGCATAAAAATCAATTTTAGAGGTAAAACTTTTTAAAAAGCTAATAATAATAAGTGCTATAATTGTAGTAAGTGGTATAGTCGGGGACCGTGATATAATCTAAGACCGTTCCCATAACAATAACCGTCAGAACGGAGTTTCCAACGGAAGAGCTGGGTACCATTATCTGCGGACAATAGCAAAAAGGACCAACAGTTCCCAATTGCCCCCACGTCGGGAACACCCTATCTGAACCCCACCTTTGAGTCCCCCCATAGATCCGCGCCCCATCGTCTTCGGAACCGCTGGGCAACGAACTTACATAAGCAAGATCCGCGTACGTTTGTCCTGCCGGGAGGGTCGGCATCCAGATCGCCACACTGTAGGAATATATCCATAGATAACTCCAGCTCCCCCACGGCGCCGGCAACCCACCCATGTACCCTTCCTGATAGCTCGCCCAATATGGCCCCCAGCTAAACGCTTGCGAAGTAGAGGAAATTTGCGCCTGATGGGACCCTGACTGTACTTGATGAGAACTTGTCTGTACCTGATACGAACTGACAATACCATACCAAGAAAAATGTGTCTCAATGGTATGATTTCCAATTGTTGTACCTGGAAAAGTATAAGAAGCAATAGCCCCTAGATTAACCCCATCCACCTTAGTATAATAACGCGCGTAACCACTCTCAGGCGTAAAGGTAAACGTGACGGAACTGCCGTAATTTCCAGCTTTCACTGTCGCTGGAGAAATTGCCCCATGCAGCCCGCTGCTCGGCGTGATAGTAAAAGGCATAGCCGTCCATTTGGCATAAACCGTAGTACTTAAACCCATCGTGCTAAAGGAATGCGTCGTTGTGAGCCCGCTTTCATTATACCAGCCAGCAAAGGTATAACCGGTTTTTGTTGGCGCCGTTGGGGCACTTACCGTAGTGCCGAAAGCCTGAGTGCTCGCCGTGACCCCAGAACCGCCATTACTATTAAAGGTGAGGGTTTGGCTGTCGGCCGTCCACTGGGCATAGAGCGTTTGGTCCGTCGTAATGGTTACAACACTTGCTGCCGTCACCTGACTGCCCCCCGTCGTTGCGGTAAACCAGCCCTTGAAGGTATTTCCTGTCAGGGTTGCTGTTGCCAGCGGTCCATAGGTCGAAGCATAGGTTACCGATTTGGAGGTTGGACTTGGCAGCCCTCCGTTGCCGTTGAAAGTCACCGTGTAATTATTAGTCGTCCACTGGGCATAAAGAGTTTGCGGTGCCGTAATGGTTACCGTGGTAGCTGCCGTCACCTGAGTACCGCCAGTAGTTGCAGTAAACCAGCCCTTAAAGGTATAGCCGGTCAGGGTTGTTGTTGCCAGCGGCCCGTAGGTCGAAGCATGGGTTACCGTTTTGGAAGTTGGACTTGGCAGCCCTCCGTTGCCGTTGAAAGTAACCAAGAATTGATTAAGGACAAAGTTAGCAGTAACATTATTATCCCCGTTCATGGTAACCGTAGTAGCAGCACTTGTGCCATTGCCATCTCCGCCCCAATTTGAGAATTTATAAGCGGCAGCTGGACTTTCCGTAAGGGTAACTTGGGTACCAGCATTATAGCTTCCCCCCACAGGATTTAAGGCTACTGAACCAGCGCCAACAGGATTTATTACCACCGCAAGGGTACTTTGTACCGTTACGCTCCCTATGCTTTCACTACTAGAAACAGTTATAGTCTGACCAAAGGCATCCTTTACTATAACGGAAGGCCAATAAGTCCCCGGCTCCGCCCAACTATAATTTGCAGTACTTGCGGTACCGCCGTTGCTCCAACGATAAGTAAGCGGCGCTTTACCGCCCGAGAAAGTAGCGCGGTAAGGATAAAGGGTGTTTATAAGCCCACTTGTGGGGCCATTGATGGAACCCGTTGGCTCTGAGTAAACTGCAACTACCCGGCTGGTGCCCAACGTCCGCCCTAAACCATCCGTTACTTTTAGATTAATAGTTTTTGCCCCAACACTATCCCATTGGGTAGTAAAGCCCCCCTCGTTCCCCGTGAAGGGGTTCCCGTCAGGAACAACGGTCCAAACATAACTGTAAGGCGCTGCCCCTCCCGTAACGGTAGAGGTACAGGGATAATCGGTATTAAGTGTCCAATCCGCCGGACTACTGTTAATAGAAGCTGTTAAGGCCGCCGCTATTGAAAAAGCTCGGCTATCCCCTCCCTGCTGGCCCAAACTATCCGTTACCGTTAATTTAAGGTCCCCACTCCCCGCCCATTGGGTAGTAAAGGTGCTAGCCGTACCCTCAGCCGGGGTGCCGCCGTCCTTCCAAGCATAAGTATAAGGGGGTTTACCCCCTTGCACGGTAAAGGAATAAGTATAATTGGTGTTGGAGTACCCTACGGCCGGGCCGCTTATCTTAACGACAGGGGTCCCCCCTACGTTCGGCGTCTCTCCGCCCCAACTGAGGTCCACGCTGCCGCCCCCTTGATAAATCTTAACTTCTTCGACCAGCGCCCCCACTTTGTTGGTAAGAAAAAAAGATAAGTGATCTGTAAGCTCGCCCTGAGAGTCGATAAGCACATCGGTAAGCCTGTTCTCCTTGTCATAGGTTTCAAGCTTGCCAAAAGCGTCATAATATATAATTAAAACGGTGCCCCCGGTTGCAAACGTTACGGGGGTTGGAAAAGCATAAGTCTCGTCAAGTTCCCCGCCGGGTGCTCCGCTGGTTATTTGATTTTGAGCATAATTTAATTTAACCTCTCTTGGCGCTCTTTGGGCTATGGCGGTGTTTCTCGCCGCTGCTATCAGGGTTTGGCATTTTACGGCGACGTTATTAATGGCTTCTTTTTCATTATAACTATTACTGGTAAGCGTAGCGCCCGCCATGGTTACTACAATCGCCATGGCTATCACTAATTCTATCAGCGTAAACCCTTTCCTTTTTTTCATCCTTGAAACCCCCGCGAAAGCCTTGCCAAATTACCAACCATAGCTTAGTCAAAAGTTTAGAATTTCCCAATTTTGGGCAAAAGCCTAACTCTAAACCGGCTTTTGCCCCCAGAAAAATAACAAAGAAAACCACCTTAGCCTTTAATACAAGCCATGCCCTAATTTGTTAGCTATGTTTATTTTTCTCTTTCCTTTTAACTTCTTTGCTACACTTCAAAATTGGGGACCTGCTTGAGGCACAAAAATTTCTTAAATAATTTTAGCTCTCTTAACCTTCCTCCTCCACAATGAAGGCCGGGGAAGGTTAAGAGAGCTTTATTTTTTTGGCTTTTCTTGAGCTTCTAACTACTGTTGGATTATTTCTACCGCTGCCCCGCTGGTACTTAACAAACAAAAAGAACTATTCCAAAAATAAGGTTTCCAACTAAAAAGGCTACGCCTTTCCTATTTTTCATTATTTTTTCCACCTAGTTTTTAAGCCCAAGTTTGCTGTTTATCCAAAACGATCATCCTCTTTGAAGTAAAGTTTTTTTTATCTTTTTCACGGAGTTGTTGCCGTAAACCCGTACCAGGGATTAGTCCAACCAGTTTTACCGCTAAGATAGTGAACGGTGAAGCCGGGCGCACAGGCACTAAACATATCAGTAGTGCCTGTTGGTGCATTACCCAAAAAGTAAGCCGCAACTAGCTTTTGGCAACCATAGAACGCATAGTAGCCACCAATACTGGTCACCTTGGCCGGGATAGTCACACTGACAAGGCTATCACAACTCTCGAACGCTTGTGCGCCAATACTGGTTACGCCGCTCCCAATCGTCACGCTGGTAATTACCGTACAATCGTAGAACGTCCTCGCGCCAATACTGGTTACGCCGCTTCCAATGATTACGCTGGTAAGTCCATAGCAACCTTCGAACGCACTATTGCCAATACTGGTTACATTATCCGGGATACTCACACTAGTCAGGCCACAACCCTGGAACGCTTGCGCACCAATACTGGTCACACTATACGGGATGCTCACACTAGTCAGACCACAACTCTGGAACGCACCATCGCCAATACTGGTTACGGCACTCCCGATGGTCACCCCGGTCAGTAAGGAACAATCAAGGAACGAATACTCGCTAATACTGGTTACACTGGCCGGAATACTAACGCTGGTCAAGCCAGAATTATACGCGAACGCAAACGCGCTAATACTGCTTACGCTATTTGGAATCGCATAAGCTCCCAGTTTTCCGCAAGGATACTGCAGGAGCAAGGTCATTGTCTTATTAAATAAAACTCCGTTTGCGTCTGAAGCATAGGCGGTGTTGCTTTCCTCCACCGTGATACTAGTGAGTTTTGTACAATCGCCGAACGCTTGCGCGCCAATACTGGTCACACTGCTCGGAATCGTCACATTGGTTAGCCCCGAACAACCCCAAAACGCATCGTCCCCAATACTAGCCACGCTGCTCCCAATCGTCACCCTGGTTAGCCCCGAACAACTATAGAACGCATAGGTGCCAATAATAGTAACACTGGCCGGGATGGTCACGCTGGTCAGCCTCGAACAACCTTCCAGCGCATCGTCGCCAATACTAGTAATACTGTTAGGAATGGTCACGCTAGTCAACAAATGTCCGGCAGTAGTATTTAAGGCATTTGCCCCAATACTTGTGATAGTAACTCCATCCAAAACGCTGGGCATAGTTTCCGCGCCGCCAGGCCCGGTATAACCGGTAAGCACGGCTCCGGTGTGCGTCCAATTAGTAGAAAAATTAACAGTAACGGTAACGTTTGCCGTCACATTAGTATCTGTTCTTGTAGCCGTAGTTAGGCCATCACTCCAACTCACAAAAGAATAACCAGTGTTTGGAACAGCGGTAACTGCCATCCCCCTTGCTCCAAGATTTACCGTTTGTGGCGTAGTGCCAGAAATCGTGCCATTCCCGCCTGCAGTATAAGTTAAAAGGAAAGTGTTAAGAGCAAAGGTTGCAGTAACGGTCTTATTGGTGGTAACGTCAGTATCTCTTCTTCCTGGCGTAGCTACCCCATCGCTCCACTTGACAAAATGATAATTAATATTTGGCACGCCCGCAACCCCCACTCCGTCTGTTCCATAATTTACGGTTTGTGGCGTAACGCCAGAAATTATACCATTTGCGCCCGCAGTATAAGTCAAGGTGTAAGTATTAATTGCAAAGGTAGCGGTAACCGTAGCCGTGCCGTTCTGCGGCATATTGCTGGTAGCAGTGACGGTAGTTACGGCGGAACTTGGATCGGCAAGGCTTACAGCGGAAGGATTACCAGTTACGGCCCAGCTTGCAAAAGCGTAGCCTTCCTCCGCCGTAGCCGTAATAGTAACAGGGTTCCCCGCATAAGTTAAGGTGGTAGCGGTAGGGGTAACGGTACCTCCTCCTCCAGCAGCAATAGTAATAACTCCAGAAACATTAACCTCAAAGGTGGCAGTAACGGACATATTAGCGATAATATCGCCATCTATCCTTATAGCGGTAGTTCCCCCGTCACTCCATTTTACAAAATGATAGCCTATACTTGGCACGGCGATAACCTGAGCGCCACTTGTTCCAGAATTTACCGTTTGTGGCGTAATTCCAGAAATAGTACCGTTCGCGCCAGCAATATAAGTTAACGTAAAAGTATTAATCGCAAAAGTTGCATCGATTGTATGATCTAGTGTAATGTTCTCAAAGGTGTAAGTAGCAGCAATGGTTACTGCCTTGCCATCCACCATAAGCGAGGCAATAGTATAGTCAGCATCGGGAGTAATGGTATACGTTTGACTTTCCCAAAAATTCATCGCCGCTTCGCCTATAGGGGTTACTGTACCATTCCTGCCCGCACTTGCGGTAAGGGTATAAGTATTAATAGCAAAGGCAGCAGTTGTTGTAATACTACCTGTTACGTTAGAGTCCGTTCTTGTGGCAACCGTGCTGTCGTTGTCCCCCCAGTTCACAAAATGATACCCTGTATTTGGTACTGCGGTAACCTCAGTTCCCCCTGCTCCATACTTTACCAGCTGCGGCGAAACGCCAGTAATAGTACCCTTCGCCCCTGCGGTATAGGTTAAAGTATAGGTATCAATAGCAAAGGTAGCATTGATCGTATGATTTGTATTGGTATTGGAGAACGTGTAGGCAGCAACAATTGGCACCACCGCTTTGCCATCCACGGTAAGCGAAGCGATATGATACCCCGTAGCAGGTACTATCGTATAAACCTGCGTAGCTCCATAATTCTTTATGGTTGTGCCCGCCGGGGTTACCGTTCCATTACTGCCAGCACTTGCGGTGATGCTATAAGTGCTAATGGCAAAGGTGGCAGTAGCGGTAATATTTGCTACAACGTTGATATCTGTCCTTGTGGCGGTAGTTCCCCCCCCATCACTCCAATTTACAAACTGATAGCCTATACTTGGCACGGCGGTAACTGTAGTTCCATTTGCTCCAAAATTTACGGTTTGTGGCGTAGTACCAGAAATAGTACCGTTCGCGCCAGCTGTATAAACCAGTGTACAAGGCTTAAGTCTAAAATTAGCTGTAACCGCTTCATCCCCGTTCATGGTAACCGTGGTAGTAGTTGCTGTTCCTGCTCCCGCTCCGCTCCAATTTACAAAACTTGCTCCTGGTCCCGGGCTTTCAGTAAGCGTAACGGAGGTACCAGAAGGATAGGTGCCATCAGAATTGGTGGTGCCGCTTGTACTTGGGTCCACCCAGCCCGCCCCCAAAGGAAGCACTGTAACCGTGAGCCTCCGCCCCAGCCCTGTTATCGTCACCGTCTCCTTAGCCTTCCTCGTCAGCGTTTGCCCTAAAGCATCCGTTACCGTAACCATCGGGGTATGTTGCCCTGGCGTAGTATTACTATAATCCGAAGTCCTTGTAGTTTCCCCGTCGCTCCAAAGATAAGTAAGCAGGCCGCTGCCCCCCGAGAAATTAGCAGTAAAATTAGGATTATTAGGATTATTAGGGTCGTTCGCATCAACGGAACCCGTTAAGCTTCCTCCTTGTGGCACGGGAACCCAATTTCTAACATAAGTGGTGTCGATGCTGGAAATATAGTTTTCCTTCCCCGGTACGCCCAAGGTAGCTACCATAATAATAGTAATTTTGCCATTATTATTTACAAAATTTACCGTTACTGGGAGTTTTATCCAAGGGGTAACCTGCTCCGGCAGGGGCAGGAGCGTAGGTGTTTCTAACTGTTCACGATTCGTGGTTGAGGTCACTAAAGCTTTTTTTTTGAGAATTCTCCACGGGCCCGTGTTCGAGGCGGAGTCAAGATAATAGGTTATGCTATACTCCCCCTCCGTCGTTTGCGTCAAAAAAGTCAAGTCACTGGTTGTAGTACCATTCTCTGGCGCTACAATAAAAGCATTAGGATCCCAACCGGGATCCGTTGCCATAAGAGAATAACCTGGCCAAATAGCCCCTTTTATTTCTTCCACCATAGTGGCACTAGCGGTAGTAAAGGCCTCTTGAATAGAAAGTACGGTGGTATTTGTTACTTTTTGTTCCAAGGCATAGGACATTATTCCTAGCCCCATGGCTACACAAATTGAAAATATGGCCATCGCTACCACTATTTCTAGTAAAGTAAAACCTTTCCTTTTTTGAAATTTAATTTTTAAATTTCGGCTCATAGGGTTTTTCTTCTCCCAAGAAAAAGAAATGCTTAATCTCAATTATTTTAATTGAAAAAAGAATTTTTACAAAAAGGCGGTCAATTCCCCGCTATGAGCTCCTATTGTTGCCCAGCAACGTAGCCAGCGTCTCAGGATTGAAGAATCGGAACAACTTAACTACCGCCGTAACTAGCCCCAAGGGACTATCACGTACCATTATAGAAGGCTAATATTTCCGTTGCAGTAAGGGCTTTATTATAAATTTGGACCTCGTCAATGAGACCGTTGAAAGACTCACCAGCAAGCCACTGACCGCCTATAGTTACGGGTGTGTTGTTATCTACGCGAATGTCGCCAGGGAAATAAATTGTCTTTGTCAAAATACCATTCTGATACATATTTATATTCGTTCCGTCAAAAGTCATGGTCAAGAGCATCCAGCCGTTTACTGTAAGTGGATTTGCGCTTTGGCATGTAGTGGTTCCATCAGAATGCCACAATTCCATCCTAAACACTCCTCCATACCCTCCCATTTCCCAAAGGCGGGTATAGGTTCCGCTGCCCCTATCATCTTTCTGAACGATCCGGCCATTACCACTTCTGTAATAAACCCATGCCGAGACTGAAATTACATTGGGAGTATTTAAACTCGTCCCGCTCCCAACATTTACAGAATCATCTATGCCATCAAAAGATAAAGCTCCTCCAACCTTCCCCCCTGTTGTCCAAACGGGTGCACTAGAAAGAGTACCAGTATTGTTTGACCCTGAAGCATCAGCGGCAACAGTACCACTTGTTTCATCAAATTTCCAAGAACCAACCAGGCCTATTATTGCCGGCGGGGCGAGAGCTAAGACTTCTGCTCCAGTTAGGGCTTTATTGTAAACTCTAACCTCGTCTATTCTGCCTTCAAATCTTTCTGACGTATAATCTGGACCATTACCAATGGCCCAATTTTGACTCCCTGCAATTGAATTGGCAAGCGTTCCATTTCCATTCTGTACCCCGTTTATATAAAGCTGAATCACTCCGTTTTGGCGGGTTGCCGTTACGTAATACCAGGTGTCCGCCTGAATCGAACCTGCCGAAGATTGAACTAAACCTTGGATATAAAGGGTAAGTTTATTTTGGTAAATATAAAATTCTACTCCATTAGGATTACCTAAACCGTAATTGCCCATTATGTAACCCGGCCGTGCCGCGTCCCCCGCTGCATTAACCCAAGCGGAAAGAGTAAAGTCTCCGGTCCCTGTAAGAAGCGGTCCCGAAGTCTGCACTTTGTCATTGGTGGCTACAAAATTAAGAGCATTTCCAATTTTACCGGAGGTCCACGTGGGGGTACCAGCTAGAGTACCCGTATTGTTTGACCCCGAAACATCGGCGGCCGTAGTACCACTTATTTCATCAAATTTCCAAGAACCAACCAGGCCTGTTGTTAGTGGAGTCAAATACCTTATTATCACTATTCCAGCCCCTCCGCTTCCCCCCGTACCACCTCCTGCACCAGTTCCACCATTCCCAGTATTGGCCGTTCCATTCCCTCCACTTCCTGCTGTCCAACCATTAGCCCCTTTTCCGCCAGCGGCATAAACAGTATTGCTTCCGCTAATATTGTAACTAAGCCCTGCCCCGCCTGCCCCGCCCACTGAAACACTGGGGGCTGTTTTTCCGATTTCAGCAGCACCGCCGCCACCATGGCCAGCATAAGGAGCACTGGAAGAATTACCAGAACCACCATCATAGCCTTGTCTTGGAGAAATATAGTCCGCGTCCCCCCCCGCTCCATTATATCCCGCTCCCCCACCAGAACCGCCAGCTATTCCGTTAGTTGTTCCTGCGCCGCCGCCGCCCCCGCCAATAGCAGTTAAGGTTCCAAATCCTGAATTTTGGCCATTTGCTCCAATATTATATCCTCCGTTGGCAGCACCCCCAGCACCCCCAGCACCAACCGTTACCGTTATACTTCCGGTCGCAGTATAAGCTGTATTATAAATTAATCCCCCTGCTCCTCCACCACCTTCCCCTGCCCCCGCACCACCATAACCATCTCCGCCTCCTCCGCCCCCACCAGCTACAACAAGAACGGTAGCATTTATCATACCCGTAGCGCTAAAAGTTCCGCTAGTCGTAAAAGTATTTACGGTATAGGCCCCATCGGTGGTTATAGTTCCGCCAGTAGCGAAATAAGTAATGGCAAAGTTTGCAGTAACGGTAATATTTGCCATCACGTTGGTCTCTGTTCTTGCTGCAGTTGCTCCCAGATCGCTCCAAGCAACAAAATGATAACCCGTAGCTGGTACTGCCGTAACCGCCGTTCCACTTGCTCCACTATTTACCGTTTGCGGAGAAGTACCAGAAATAGTACCATTCGTGCCTGCGGTATAAGTTAAGGTAAAGGTATTAATCGCCCATTGAGCATAAACTGTGAGACTAGCTACTACTGGGGTTGCTCCAGTAAAAGTAGTCCCCCCTCCCCCTGCTATCGTGTTCCAGCTTGCAAAGGTAGAGCCCGCCTTGGTTGGCGCCGTCGGAAGCGTCCCTAGACTTACATTGTAATTCACTGTCATAGCGGTTGGATTTGCCTCCGTGGCCCCTCCATTTTTGTTGAAGGTAATGGTGTAAGTGTTAATGGCAAAGTTTGCAGTAACGGATATATTGGCAGTTATATTGGTATCCGTTCTTGCCGCCATAGTTCCTAAATCACTCCAGTTCACAAAATAATAGCCAGGGTTTGGAGTTGCGGTAACCGCCGTTCCACTTGCTCTATAATTTACCGTTTGCGGAGAAGTACCAGAAATAGTACCATTCGTGCCTGCGGTATAAGTTAAAATATAAGTGTTAAGGGCAAAGGTGGCGCTAATAGTGTGATTTATTGTAATATTCTCAAAGGTGTAGGCAGCGGCAATAGTTACGGCACTCCCGTCCACCGTAAGCGAGGCAATATGATACCCCGTAGTGGGCGTAATAGTATACGTTTGATTTTCCCAATAGTTCTTCGGGGTAACCCCCGTCGGGGTTACGGTGCCATTACTACCACTACTTGCGGTAAGGGTATAATTGTTAATAGCAAAGGCAGCAGTAACGGTAATATCAGCAACTACATTGCTATCTGTTCTTGCGACGGTTGCTACGGCATCGCTCCAAGCAACAAAATGATGCCCCGTAGCTGGCACCGCGGTAACCGTCGTTCCACTTGCTCCCATAGTTACCGTTTGTGAGGTAGTGCCAGAAATTGTACCATTTGCCCCTGCGGTATAAGTTAAGGTAAAGGCATTGGAGCCGAAGTTGGCAGTAACGGTCACATTTGCCGTCACATTATTATCCGTCCGAGGATTTGTAGTACCGCCATCACTCCAATTTGCAAAAGAATAGCCCGTGTTTGGATTTGCAGTCACCGCCGTCCCCCCGCCACCAGAATTTACCGTTTGCGGAGAAGTACCAGAAATAGTACCATTCGTACCTGCGGTATAAGTTAAGATAAAGGCATTGGAGCCGAAGTTCGCAGTAATTGACATATTGGCAGTAATATTGGTATCCGTCCGAGGATTTGTAGTACTGCCATCACTCCAACTCACAAAAGAATACCCCGTGTTTGGATTTGCGGTCACCCCCGCCCCACTCCCGCCAGAATTTATCGTTTGTGACGTAGTGCCAGAAATAGTGCCTCCCGGCCCTGCGGTATAAGTCAACGTATAAGAGTTACCACCTCCCCCTGTTCCGGTACCCCCTGCCGCCGTGGGAGCATTCGTTATTTCTATCTTTTGCTTTGGTTCCTTCGGATTCAAAGACCACCAAACTATTATATCAATACTATAACTTTTTAGATTTACTACCGACTCTCCCGGATCTAAGTCTGTTATTGTTATTTCTCGTGAAAAAGAAGAAGTGGGATAATTAAATAAGATTATATCAGCTCCGTTATTTGAAACCGCAGTCCCTGCTTCCGCTAACGAAACACCCAGTAAAACTGTCCCCTTTGCCAACCGCATTTGGCTACTAATATTTGCTACGTGGTAGCTCCCCCCTACTACCCTATCATTTGCGGGATAGTTAGGAGAAAAGAATGCCCCCGGCGCCATTAAAAGATTCAGCTGATAATTATTTTGGGTCTTTATGTCTTCCAGGGTTGCTTGAGCTATATTTTGGGCGACTCTTTTTTTCGTTATATTCAGGGCAGTTAGATGTGCACTAGTAGTGATACTGAGGAGTATGGTGGAGACCAGCGCCAAAGCAAGAGCGGAAAAAAATACCTCCAACAAAGTAAAACCTTTCCTTTTTTGGTCTAGCTTTTTTAATTTTAAACGCATGCCTTTTTCTACTCCCCAAAAAAATAAGTGCTTAATCTTATTTATTTTAATTAAATTGGGCGCCATTGGAAGAAAATTGTACACTTTTCTTCCAGCGTCTTCTCCTCAAGAAATGCAGGAGTTTCCTATTTCACGGAAGGGTAGCTTAGCCAAATAGCCAAATTGTTAATAGCCAAATTGTTAAAAGCCAAATTGTTAAAAGCTACGAACCGGTCGAATCGCCCAATTATAACTCTTCCCAGCCTCAAACTGCTGTCCGCTGGTTGCGCCAGACTTGAATACCTGCGCCCACTCACAGCTCATAAAAAGATTAGATGGCGTCCCCAAATCCCGGCTTTCCGTCGAACTCCAATAATAAGTCTCTCCCGCCTCATATTCGGTAGTAAACCCTCCTATGGCTCCCTTATTTATATACAGTTGATTTAATTCATCTCTACTAGGTAAATACCAGTCCGTATAGCCCCCTCCAGTATAGTTCCTGGCCAGTGCGGCCGCCGCTACATTCGCGGCGCCATACTGAGCAATAAGGTAATTAGTGTTAGCCAGCCCTGTTCCTATTACTGCACTTGTTAGCGTTGTTGTAGGAAACTGCCAAGTTCCGTTCGGATCATTCATCCTCAGCCCGCTCTGCCCCCCAAAAGCGTCTCTCGGACCTTGGTCCGCCGTAGCAGCAATTAACCCATGTTGGGTGTAAGTCGCCGTTATTGTTCTTGTACTAGTAATGTTGGTATAAGTCCCTGACCACCCAGCAAAACAACCGTAAATATAGGCTACCTTGCCCCCTTGGAAACTGCTGCCAATACCTACTGTTATACCGTTCCCTGCTCCTCCCGGACTAGCAGGTGGAGTAGCAGCTCCGCCATAAACAATGTTTGCTTGCGTCTTAAGCACCGTACCATTCCAGTCCACAAAAGTAACCGTGTATTGATCGGCGACAAAAGTAGCCGTCACGGTAGCCGTGCCGCCCTGGGGCAGACTGCTGGTAGCAGCAATTGTAGTGGCAGTAGCCCCCGCATTGGCGATACTTATATAGGAAGGATTGTCCGTGCCTGCCCAACTTACGAAATGGTAGCCCGCATTAGGCGTAGCAGTAATAGCAGCTGCACTCCCCTTATAAGCTAAGGTGGTAGGAGTTGGAGCAACTTTTTCCCACAGCATGCCGGTTATAAATAATTCTCCGGTTTGGGTAGAATACCCCCAACTTGGGCCATCCGCAATAAGGGGACTGGCATACGTTTCATCAATTCTTGTCAAGCGATAGAAATAATGCCACTGCCCATCGGCAATAAGGGGGGAACCCCCGCTAGAACCCATAGTTGTACAAGCTAAGGCTCTTGACCAATCACTTGCATAAAACCAAACCCCACTTAAGGCTGCTCCCGCAGTAGCGGTAGTTTTATAATACCCACTCACTAACCACACGTCTCCTGCTATTGAGTTAAATACGCCCCCGTAGGTGCTTTCCCAGCCGTGCCATTGATTACCGGAACCGGTTTTCACCAAATCCCAAACGTTAGAACCAGGGACCGGCGAAGGTACCGAGGCAGTAACATCGGTTACCGTCCCCCCATTATTTGCCCCTGGGCCATAACCACCAAATAAATTGGTCCCTCCCCCGCCCACGCTCCCCCCGGTACCGGCAGCAATAACAATAGTCCCAGAAACGTTCGAATTGAAGATCGCCGTAACGGTTGCCACGCCCCCCTGGGGCATACTGCTGGTAGCGGAAATCGTAGTGGCAGCGGCCCCGGCATTGGCGATACTTACATAGGAGGGATTAACGGTCACTGCCCAGTTTACAAAATTGTAGCCAACAATAGGCGTAGCTGTAATAGGCACCGCACTTCCCGCATAAGTTAAGGTAGTGGTGCCAAGAGATAGCCATGAAGAAAACACAACATTTTTATATCTAACTACCCCCGTTGTAGCATAAATAACACTTGTAGAGGGATATAGATACATAGCCCCAGAGGCAGCAGTTGCTGTTTGGACTATTGTTAAGCGTTGCCAAGTTCCCTTTTGAGTGTTGTCGTAAAAGAAGCCGCCCCCACAGCCACCTTCTATATCTGCTACCCACGTAGTGCCCGTAGCGGGAATATTGGCATCTGGAGATATATAAACATCCATGCTGGCATAATATTGACTTCCTGAAACCATTGCCAAGCCTTGGCCGTGGTAAGTCCAAGTTAAATTTTGGTTATAGGCGTATTCATAGGTTATTGCTCCGCCACTATTTGTTGCTGATATTACACCATTGCCTCTACCATCAAAATCCGTATTAGAGGTAGCTTGTCTCCATAAATTGGTGCCGGCAGCAATAGTAATAGCCCCGGAAACATTCGCCGTGAAGGTTGCCGTTATTGTGGTAATCGCCGTAATATTAGTAAGTGCTCTATCCCACCCGGCAAAAGTGTAGCCCGTTTTCGTAGGCTGCCCCGGCGCCGTAGCAGCATTCCCATAGATAACATAACTTGGCGTCCCCAACGTTGTTCCGTCCCAATTCTTGAAAGTAACCAGGAATTGATTGAGGGTAAAGTTGGCAGTAACCGCTATAGCAGTAATTACATTAGAATCTGTCCTTATAGCGGTAGCAACCCCATCGCTCCAAGCTACAAAATTATAATTTGTGTTTGCCTTTGCGGTAACCGCCGTTCCAGCAGTCCCATAAGCTACCGTTTGCGGAGAAGCCCCAGAAATAGTACCGTTCGCCCCGGCGGTATAAGTTAAGGTAAAGGTTTTAAGCGTAAAATTAGCCGTAACCGCTTTATTCCCGGTCATGGTGATCGTAGTAGTAGCCCCGCTACCACTGGCATCGCCCCCCCAGCTTGAAAAGGTATACGCCGCCGCCGGACTTTCTGTTAGGGTAACTACCGTGCCAGCTGCGTAAGCGCCGCCCGCGGGATTTAACGTAACCGTCCCTCCCACACCAACAGGGTTTATAATATAAGTGAGCAATCGCTGGGTTACTAATACGTTCATATTAGCAGCCCCCGTTTGGCCTAAAGCATCCGTTACGGTTACCTTAAGGGTATAGGTATTCGGCGTCGACCATTGGGTAATAAAGGGATTTGTTGCCCCGGTCGCGGGGGTCTCGCCCCCCGTCCAAGCATAAGTAAGCGGTCCCATCCCGCCGGAGAAACTAGCAGTGCAGGTATAAGCAACGCCTACAAAACAACTGCTAAGGCCCGAAACCGTCCCCGTAGGGGCTGCATAAAGGGTAACGTTGTAAGGCGTAAGGGTGGCCGTTTGCGCCAAGCTATCCGTTACTGTTAGAGTAAGCGTTTTAGGCCCTGCCGCCGCCCAGTGCGTAGTAAAGGAACTAGCCGTGCCCGTGGCCAGCGTCCCTCCCCCGCTCCAAGCATAAGTATAAGGTGCTAAGCCCCCGGTAACGGTGGGGGTATAGGTATAATCCGTAGCCAATTTGCCGTTGCCAGGGCCCACTGAGATCGCAACGGTAGGGGCAGCATAGATAATAACAGGCCAGGCAGCACTGGAGGCGCTTTGCCCTGCGCTGTCCGTTATTGTTAAACTAACGGTCTTGGTCCCCGTAGTAGCCCAATGGGTAGTAAAGCCACTGGCTGTGCCCGTAGCCGGGGTTTCTCCACCACTCCAAGCATAAGTAAACCCCCTACTGCCGCCTACGGGCGTACAGGTATAAAGATAGTCAGTGGTTAATTTGCCGGCGGTAGGGCCTGTAATTGTAACGGTAGGGAGAGGATAAACAATAGTCGACCAGGTTGCTGGTAGAGAGTGCTGCACCTCACCAACCTTTAAACCATCCGTTACTTGCCCTACGCTATCCGTTACTATTAACTTAATAGTTTTTTCCCCCGGCCCCGACCATTGGGTAGTAAAGGTGGGGGCCATGCCTGCACTGACCGTCGCATCGTTGGCGGCACAGGTCCAAACATAACGGTAAGGGGGCACGCCGCCCGCAGGTTTCGCCGTAAAGGCAGCATCAACCCCTTGATCCCAGGTCATAGGACCACTAATAGAAGCAGTTAGGCTCCCCGCTTGCGAAAAAATTAGCATACTTGCCTGAGCCGTTTGGGGCTTGGGCGAACTATCCGTTACCGTTAAGTTAAGCTTGGTATTACCATCAAAGGCTGCCCATTTGGTAACAAAGGAAACATCCGTCCCTGCGGCGGGGGCCCCGCTTCCGGAAGTCCAGGCATATTTATAAGGGGGTTTACCCCCTTCCACGGCAGAAAAATAAGAATAAGAAGTATTGCTTTGCCCTGCTGACGGGCCGTTAATAACCACAGTTAAAGGCACTGTTGGTAAGGTTGCCCCCTCAACAAGGGTACTGCTGCCGCCATTTGGATTAATTCTGACCTCTTCTACTAAGGTCCCGGCTTTGTTGGTAAGATAAAAAGATAAATATAAGCTACCCTTCGTCAGGTCTCCGGCCGGGTCGTCGGTATGTACGCCGGCACTAGCGGCCGTCAGCGGGGCCCTCCACCCGTCACTATTATTGACTTCCAGTTCGCCAAAAGCGTCAAAATATAGATATAAATCCGTGCCCCCGCTTGCGAAAATTACGGGCGAAGGCAAAAGATAAGGGAGGCCCTCGGGTACGGACACATCTTTTCCATCGATTTTTACGATTTTTCCAATAGTCACTTGGTTTTGGAAATAATTTAAGGTAACCCAGCGGGGATCTCTTTGGGCTAAGGCTTCATTTCTTGCGGCTTCTATCAGAGTTTGGCATTTTACCGCTACATTATTAAGCGTCTCTTTTTCATTATAATTATTGCTGGTAAGCGTAGCGCCCGCCATGGTTATTACAATAGCCATGACGACCACTAATTCTACCAAAGTAAACCCTTTTAATTTTTTCATCCTTGCAACACCCCCGAAAAGCCTTGCCAAAGCGGTTGCTCCCCTTCGCTTCGCTTGACCTCTCCTGTTCCTTTTAAAATAAAACTTTTTTCGTAGTAACCTTCAAAAGAACTTTGCTTTTAAAAAAATATTTTTTTGTTTAAAAAACTAGAAAAGTAGCTAAATTCACCAGCTATAGCTTAGTTAAAGGCTTATAATTTCCCAGTTTTAAGCAAAAGCCCCCAAAAGGCGGCCTTTTCCCCTACAAAAATAACAAACAAGGCCTCTTGGTTTTTAACACAAAAAAACATCGTCTTATTAGTTAGGTTTACCTTTCTCGCTTCTTTCCGCCCTCCTCGAAGTTACAAAAGGTGGCTTATAGTTTGCCCAGCTCTTTTAAAAAATATTTTTTTTTACTAAGCAAAGCTTTTTAATTTTAATAACAAAAGGCTTCTAAGGAAGTTTCAAGCTCCTCCATTTACTTTTGGCTTTCTTAGCAGAAAAATTTTCTTAGCCTAAGCTACAACAAAAGTATTTTTTCTTTTTTATGGGGTTACTGTCGTAAACCCGTACCAGAGGTTAGTCCAACCGGTTTTACCGCTAATATAGTGGACGGTGAAGCCGAGCGCACACTCGTTAAACACCCAAGTAGTACCCGTAGGCGCGTTGCCCAAGAAGTAGGCTGTAGCTAGCCCCCTGCAATCTCGGAACGCTTGATCCCCAAGGCTGGTTACGCTGGCCGGAATGGTAACATTGGTCAGGGACAAACAATAGAAGAAATCAGCTAAACCAATAGTAGTCACACTGTTCCCAATGGTCACGCTGGTCAGTCCTGTACAACTAGAGAACACTTGACCTCCGCTGGCAAAGTTGCCAAGGATGGTCACGTTAGTCAGTCCTGTACAATCAGCAAACGCACTGCGTCCAATACTCGTCACGCTGCCTGGAATGGTCAAACTACTAGTAAATCCCGTACAATTCATGAACGCCATGACGCCAATACTGGTCACGCTGGTCGGGATGGTCACGCTAGCCAGCGCCGTACAATTAGAAAAAGCATAAGCACCAATACTGGTCACACTGCCCGGGATGGTCACCCGGGTCAGTACCGGGCAAAGCTCGAACGCATTATCGCCAATACTTGTTACACTGCTGGGGATGGTCACACTGGTCAGCAAACGACCTTGGGTAGTGGCAAAAGCACTTGCCCCAATGCTGGTGATGGTAACGCCATCCATAATGCCAGGCATAGTTTCGGCGCCGCCAGGCCCGGTATAACCGGTAAGGACCGCCCCAGTGTGGGTCCAATAAGCAGCAAAGGTTGCCGTAACGGTGGCCGTGCCGCCCTGGGGCAGACTGCTGGTAGCAGCAATTGTAGTGGCAGTAGCCCCCGCATTGGTGATACTTACATAGGAAGGATTAACGGTTACTGCCCAACTAACAAAGTAATAACCGGTATTCGCCGTAGCAGTAATTGCCGCCGGCGTCCCCATATAGGTTAAAGTGGTAGAAGTTGGCGCCACACTCCCGTTAGCCACGGCCGCAATAGTAATGGGACCGGAAACGCCCGCCGCAAAGGTAGCTCCGATTGTATGATTTATCGTGACATTAGCAAACGTGTAAGTAGCAGCAACGGTTACGGCATTCCCATCCACCGTAAGCGAAGCAATGTGATAACCAATATTCGGCGTAATGGTATACGTTTGGCTTTCCCAGAAGTTCTTTATGGTTACGCCCACCGGCGTTACCGTACCATTACTACCGATATCATTAGTACCGGCAATTACCGCAATAGTATAGGTATTAATAGCAAAGCTCACACTAATTGTATGATCTGCAGCAATAGCAGTAAAGGTATAAGGAGAAGTTACCGCCACCGCATTACCATCCACAAGAACAAAAGCAATATAATACCCGGTAGCAGGGGTTATTACATAAGCTTGAGTAGCTCCATAATTCTTGGGAGTTCCGCCAGAAGGGGTTATTGTACCATTGCTACCAGCACTTGCTGAAATGGTATAAGTGTTAATGGCAAAGGTGGCGGTGACGGTAGCGACGCCGTCCTGCGGCATATTGCTGGTAGCTGAGATGGTAGTTCCCGCAGTACTGGTATTAGAAATATTTAGGTAGGAAGGATTAACGGAGCCCGCCCAACTTACAAAATGGTAACCCGTACTAGGCGTAGCCGTAATAGCCGTGCCCACCCCCGCATAAGTTAAGGTGGTAGAAGTTGGGGTAACCCTACCGTTAGCCCCAGCAGCAATAGTAATGGGGCCCGAAACGTTCCCAGCAAAGGTCGCGGTAACGGTCGCCGTACCGCTCTGCGGCAGGCTGCTGGTAGCAGAGATGGTAGTGACAGCCGCCCCTGAATTAGCGATGCTTATATAGGAAACATTACTTGTTGTCGTCCAACCCACAAAAGTGCAGCCCGCAGTAGGCGTAGCCGTAATAGTGATCGCGCTCCCCGCATAAGTTAAGGTAGTAGCGGTGGGGGCAACACTCCCCCCGGTACCGGCAACAATAGTAATAGTACCGGAAACGTTCCCCTCGAAGGTTGCGGTAACAGTAGCCGTGCCCCCCTGGGGCATACTGCTAGTAGCAGAAATGGTAGTTGAGGCAGCGTTTGTATTGGCAATATTTACATAAGCAGCATTACTGGTTACCGCCCAACTTACAAAATGGTAGCCGCCATTAGCCGTAGCTGTAATAGTAACTCTTCCCGCTGCATAAGTTAAGGTAGTAGTCAAAGGAGCAACCGTCCCTCCTGTTCCAGCAGCAATTGTAATAGTACCAGAAACGTTGGCCGTGAAGGTCGCGGTAACCGTAGCAGTGCCCCCCTGCGGCAGACTGCTGGTAGCAGAAATCGTAGTCGCAGCAAGGTTCGCATCAGTAATGCTTACATAGGTAGCATTACTGGTTACTGTCCAACTTACAAAAGAATAACCCACCGCCGGCGTAGCGGTAATAGTAACGGCACTTCCGTTATAAGTTAAGGTAGTAGAGGTCGGAGCAACACTCCCGTTGGCGCCGGCCGCAATAGTAATAGGGGCAGAAACGTTCGCCGCAAAGGTCGCGGTAACGGTCGCCGTGCCGTCTTGCGGCAGACTACTGGTAGCAGAAATGGTAGTTGCTGCAAGGTTCGCATTGGCAAGGCTTACATAGGTAGCATTAATGGTTCCCGCCCAAGCTACAAAGTGGTAGCCGTCATTAGCCGTAGCAGAAATAGCCACTGCTTCCCCCGCATAAGTTAAGGTGGTAGAGATCGGAGTAACACTCCCCCCACTGCCAGCAGCAATAGTAATGGGCCCAGAAACGTTCGTCGTGAAGGTCGCCGTAACGGTAGCCGTGCCCCCTTGTGGCAGGCTGCTGGTAGCAGAAATAGTAGTTGCAGCAAGGTTCGCATCAGCAAGGCTTACATAGGCAGCGTTGCCAGTTACTGTCCAACCTACAAAGAAGTGGCCCGCCGTCGGCGTAGCGATAATAGGCACCGCTGCCCCCGCATAAGTTAAGGTAGTAGTGGTAGGCGTCACGGTTCCGTTGTCGCCGGCCGCAACAGTAATAGTGCCAGAAACGTTCGCCGTAAAGGTCGCGGTAACCGTCGCCTCTCCGCCCTGGGGCATACTGCTGGTAGCTAGGAGGGTAGTCTCAGCAAGGTTCGCATCAGCAAGGCTTACATAGGCAGCATTGCCGGTTACTGCCCAATTTGCAAAGTGGTAACCTGCAGCAGCTGTAGCGATAATCGTCTGTGCCGCCCCGTTATAAGTTAAGGTGGTAGTGGGATGGTCCACGGTCCCGTTGGGCCCGGCCGCAACAGTAATAGTGCCAACGTTCGCCGCAAAGGTCGCGGTAACGGTCCCCACGCCACCCGGCGGCATAAGGCCTCTCGCCGCAATATTAGTTAGCGCCGCGCCGGAATTGGTAATACTTATATAAGAAGGATTAACGGTTACTTCCCAACTTACAAAATAGTAGCCGGCCGCCGGCGTAGCGGTAATAGCGACCGTCCCTCCCGGGTTATTGACATCATAAATTAAGGTGGTAGCGGTGGGCGCCACGCTGCCCCCGGCACCTGCAGCAATAGTAATGTTGCCAGAAACGTTAACCGTAAAGATTTCCGGCGGCGGCGCCTGAACGTCCTTCCCCACATTCTTAAAATCTGTCAAAGTTATTTCTTGCCAATCCGATTTTCTTGGTAGATAGTTGGTAGAAATTTCCGTCGGCTTTGCATTATTTGGAACAAAAACAAGGGTGGGGGCTAAAGGAGACGGCGACCAATAGTTCCCATCGGTGGGTAAAATGCCGCCAGTTGGCAAAATAAGAGGATAAGCAGTATCGCAGATGTAAGCCTTTCCTCCATAAGTTACGGTTTCGGTTCCATCGCCTGAATAGCTTATAGCGGAATCATACGCCTTTACCCCGGGGTAAGTCTCTTGTTCCACCACCGTTGAAGAAATAACTCGCTCGCTGCTAACGGTTATCGTACCACTAGCTCCCGTTGCCGCCAAGTGATCCAGCGCTGTCATCAATGTCGCCCCTGTTCCTAAAGTAGTCAGGGATGGGCCATTGGTAATTACACCAATACAATAAACCGTAAAAAGGTCATAAGTTACATAATTTGCAGGATCCGGCACAATCTCTGACGGATCCGGACTTCCATTTACCGAAAACTGCACTGGCGCCTCTACTTTTGTCAAATAAAAGCTAAAATTATCTACCGCCCCTGGCCTCTCGTCAACCTTCGTAATGGGATCGGGAATATAAGTCCAGGAGGCAGAAGTTAGCGCCGCCAGGCCCTTTTCCGCTACGGTCAGCGCCTTATCCACGGAAAGGTTTTTGGCTTGATTTTTATAATACGCCTGGGTCAAGATCGCCATTAGGCCTGCCAAGAGCAGGATAAAAGCACTTAAAACTACCACGATTATAAAGGCGGCGCCTTTCCTATTTTTCATGCTTTTTTTCGCCGCCCTGCCGTGCCTTTTAAAGTAAAAACTTTTTTGCATCCGTCCCACCAACTCCAAAAGAATTTTGTTTTTTTAAAAATATTTTTTTGCTTAAAAAGTTAGAAAAATAGCCAACTTCATCAATTATAGCTTAGTTAAAAGCTTACCATTTCCAAGTTTTAGAAAAAAGCCCCAACCTACAATACCGAAAACTAAGCAAATACGCTACAGAACCCAGAGGCCTCTTAGACTAAGTCAGAAAGGAAAGGTGAAAGGAATTAGTTGGCTCTACCCCTTGCCCTCTAACCGAGGGTATGGAACCCACCATTCAGTCGAAAATGTATCAATTGAACCCCGAGCAGGCTGTTAGCGAAGCCGGTTTGGCAACAATGAGCAGTCTCCATTCTGCCCAGCAGTGTGCTCTAAGCTATATGCTGGAACTTATGAAGGCTGATACTGAGGCAGCCGCGCAGGAGAAGGCAACCCAGAACGGCAACTAGCCTAGCCCTGGCACGCCGAACGATCCAGCAAGAGCATGTTAGCTCCTCCGTTCAAAGTATGCCGCAGGTGTGGTCGTTGGACGTGCCAGGTATCAATCCCTATTCAGAACGGGCTCGCTTTTGAGCCACCGAACAAACATTTTTTCGGTTTATTGGATGGCTCAAAAAAGGCGCTGCCACCTAGCTGGCTTTTGGTCTGTTCCAGAGCCTCTTTTTGGTAAATTAAGAAATTGAAAACACCATAGCACGTTCTCCTGAGCAAAGGCGCTGCCCCTTTAACGGGTGTTGGGTTAGACAAATCGAAGGCCTAAAAAGCAAAAGGTTCAAGGGGCTGGGGGCCCCTTGAACAAAGGAAAACAAATAGTTAAATTGCTAAATAGTTAAAAACTCCGAACAGCACGCACATAGTACGTGCCGTCCTTAGGGTCGAAGTCCTGATTGAAAAACCCCCCGAAGTTCTGGTACCACGCGACGCCAGCCCCGGCCTCCGACGAACTCCAATAGGCGTAGGCAGCAAAACCCCCTATTGTAACCCGGTTTGACCACAACTGGTTCAATTCATCTTTCGAAGGGAGATACCAGTCGGTATAACCGTTAAGAGATAAATCATAACACAATTTAGCAGCATTACTCTCGGCTCCATACAGAGTGACAATAGCGTTGGTATTGGCATTCCCTGTGCTTAGTGCTGTTCCGCTGGCGCCCGTTGTTCCAGTACCGGAAACATGCCAAAAAATCCCGGTGCTTTGATTAGCGGTAGCTGCAATTAACCCATGCTGCCCTGTACCATCGATATAAGCAACTTTACCACCCCCGTAATTGTCGCCAATGGTAAAGGTTGTCTGAATTGGGAAACCATTCCAAGTTGGCGGTACCCAGCCCGTGGTAGTATTGAGATAATGAATATAGAAACCAGTTTTACAACCAGTAAAGACATTCGTTGTGCCGGTTGGGGCATTACCGAGGAAATTAGCAACAAGAAGGTTTGTACAAACCTGAAACGCATAGTCGCCAATACTCGTCACGCTGGCCGGGATGGTTACGCTGGTCAGGGCCATACAAACAGCGAACGCATTATCGCCAATACTGGTTACGCTGTTGGGAATAGTCACACTGGTCAGTTTATTACACTGGTAGAACGCCCTGCTGCCAATACTGGTTACGCTGTTTGGAATGGTCACGCTGGTCAGGGCCGAACAACTTTGGAACACACCATTACCAATACTCGTTACGCTGGCCGGGATGGTCACGCTGGTCAGCGACGAACAATTTGCGAACGCATAGTCGCCAAAACTCGTCACGCTGGCCGGGATGGTTACGCTGGTCAGTCCCGAACAACTACCGAACGCACTGTTGCCAATAGTAGTCACACTGCTCGGAATGGTCACACTGGTCAGTCTCGTACAACTAAAGAACGCCCAGCCTCCAATACTTGTCACGCCGCTCCCGATGTTCACACTGGTCAGTCCCGAACAACTCCGGAACGCATAATCACTAATACTGGCCACGCTGTTTGGGATGGCCACGCTGGTCAGCCCTGCACAAAATTGAAACGCACCATAGCCAATGCTGGTTATAGTAACCCCATCCAAAACGCCAGGGATGGTTTCCGCCCCACCTGGGCCGGTATAACCGGTGAGAATTGCCCCGTTGTGGGTCCAATCTGTGGCAAAGGTCGCGGTAACTGTAACATTCGCCAGCACATTGCTGTCCGTTCTTGCGGCCGTAGCTACCGCATCACTCCAAGCCACGAAGTAATAACCCGTGGCTGGCACGGCGGTAACCTGAGTACCACTTGCTCCATAGTTGACCGTTTGCGGCGAAGGTCCTGAGATAGCACCATTCGCTCCTGTTGTGTAAGTCAAAGTAAAAGTATTAATTTCAAAAGCAGCGGTAACGGTTACGTCCGCTGTAACATTAATATCTGTTCTCAAAGCTGTTAAGCCGCCATCGCTCCAACTGACGAAGTGGTAACCCAGTTCTGGTACCGCTGTTACTTCCGTACCAGCTAAGCCATAATTCACAGTTTGCGGCGTAGTACCAGAAATCGTACCACCCTCGCCAGCAGTGTAAGTCAAAGTGAAAGTATTAATTTCAAAGGCAGCGGTAACGGTTACTTCCGCTGTGACCTTAGTGTCGGTTCGAGGGTTCTGGGCGGAAGCATCGCTCCAACTGACAAAGTGGTAACCGGTGCTTGGCACAGCCGTAACCGAAGTACCACTTGTCCAATAATTCACAGTTTGTGGCGTAGTTCCAGAAATAGTTCCGTTCCCTCCCCCGGTATAGGTCAAAGTAAAGGTATCAATGGTAAAGTTTGCAGTAACATTAATATCTGCAATTACGTTGGCATCTGTCCTTGAAGCTGTAATTACTCCGTCACTCCAGCTAACAAAATGGTAGCCAAGCTCTGGAACCGCCACTACTTCACTTCCCCTTCCACTGTAGTCCACGGTCTGAGGTGAAGTTCCCGAAATTGAACCATTGACGCCCGCTGCATAAGCCAAAGTAGCCGTGTCGATTACAAAGGAAGCGGTAACCAAGATATCCCTTACTATGTTTAAATCTGTCCTTGCTGCTGTTAATATTCCATCACTCCAGCTGCCAAAATGATAGCCTAAATCTGCTACTGCCGTTACTTCAGCACCATCTAACCCATAGTTTACGGTCTGTGGAGAAGTCCCAGAAATAGAGCCGTGAGCTTCTACATTATAAGTTAAAGCAAAGGTATTAAGCTCAAAGGAAGCTGTGACATTAATATTAGTTTTTACATTAGTATCTGTTCTCGCTGCCGTTAAGCCACCGTCACTCCAACTTGTGAAATGATAGCCTAAATCTGCAACCGCCGTGACTTCAATTCCGTCTTTTCCATAGTTCACCGTCTGAGGAGAAATCCCCGAGATAGAACCGTTAGCTCCAGTATTGTAAGTCAAAGTAAAAGTATTAATTTCAAAGGCAGCTGAAACGGTTACGTCTGCTGTCACATTTAGGTCTGTCCTTGGATTTGTAGTACTTAAGTCACTCCAACTAACAAAGTGGTAGCCAAACGCTGGTTCCGCCGTTACTTCTGAACCAGCAGTCCCAGCATTGACGGTCTGTGGCGAAGGCCCCGAGATATAACCGTTAGCTCCGGCATTGTAGGTCAAAATATAAGTATTTGGAATATCTATTCCAAAACTGGCTGTTACATTAATATCGATTATTACATTCAAATCAGTTCGAGGATTTTGGGTTGAAGCGTCACTCCAATTTACAAAGTGATAGCCAAGTTCTGCCCCCGCCGTGACTTCTGAACCATCAGCTCCAGAATTCACGGTCTGAAGAGAAGGTCCCGAGATATAACCGTTTACCCCCGCCGTGTAAGTCAAAGTGTAGCTGTTATTGCTGTAAGTCGCCGTTATTGTGGTAGCCGCCGTAATATTAGTAAGCCCTTGATCCCAGCCCGCAAACGTGTAACCGTCCCGCGTTGGAACGCTTGGCGCAGGGGCAGTCTCCCCGGCATTAACACTTAAAGTACTTAATATCGTGCCGTCAAAATCTACAAAAGTAACGGTGTAGTTCGTCAAAGAAAGAATCGTGTAGGTCGCCGTTATCGTGGTCGCCGCCATAATATCGGTAAGCGCTCGGTCCCAGCCTGCAAACGTGTAACCCGTTCTTGTAGGCTCGGCAGGTGGAGTAGCATTTCCACCAGAAACAATGGCTTGAGTTGAAAGCGTCGTGCCATTGTAATCTTCGAAAGTAACCGTGTAGCTGGTCAAAGTAAGAACCGTGTAGGTCGCCGTTATTGTGGTAGCCGCCATAATATCGGTAAGCGCCCGGTCCCAGCCGGCAAACGTGTAACCGGTTCTTGTAGGCGCCCCTGGCGCGGGAGCCGTAGCCCCAGCATTAACCTCGGAAGTACTCAAACTTGTTCCGTCCCAATCCACAAAAGTAACGGTGTAGTTCGTCAAAGAAGGAATAACCGGAGAAATAATAACTGGAGCCCTATCCCTCTCGCCCGAAGGAATAACCGGAATAACAACGGGAGGAAGCTCCAGGAAGGTAGCACTTATAATATGCTCCGTCGTTACGTTCTTAAAAGTGTAGGAAGGCCCAGTACCCACCGCTATTCCGTCCACAAGAATAGTCTTAACACTATAACCTGAATTTGCCGTGATGGTAAAAGGCTTGTCTTCCCCCTCGGTTACCCCTACGGGCCCGGCCGGCTCTATTTTTCCTCCTGCTCCTACCGTTGCAACAATAGTATAAATATTTGGAACCTTAATTTTGATCCTCGCGGCGAAGATGTCAACTCTTCCTTTGCCCTCGGTAGCATCCCAAAAAACAGTTGCTCCAAGGCCTTCCGTAATGGCTCGCAAGGGCAGCATGGTTCTCCCCGCTGTTATAAAAGCTGGGGTGTCCAAGGCTAAAGCAACGCCATCAACTAAGATCGTACTCTTCCCGATCCAAACTTCTACCTTGTGCGCCGCTCTTACAAAAGTAGCCTTTCTGGTTTTTGCATCCCAAGTAACCGCCGTTTTCGCCAGCTCCGCCGGCATAAGATTTTCCACCACAAAGCGCATAGGAAGATAGGTTCTCCCCGCTACTATTACCGGTACTGCTTGAACATCCCCGAGCTCCCCGGGGCTTGGCTCTAACGTCTGCATTAGGGGCTTCCCTATCCAAACCGTTTCGTGATAATAAGCTTCCGCCGGATACAGCGTTTCTAGCGCCGCTTCGTCCCAATTCCCCTCCACAGCCCCATCCATAGCTTTGGCCTTCGCCGGAACAAGTGGAACAAAAAGCATTGCAGCAATTAGGGTTACCGCCAATAAAACCCTTGAAAATTTCCTCATATTAACCCCGCCTTTTGTTTTTGAAAGTTATTTTTTTGTTAGAAAACCGCTTATAAAAGCTTATTAATATGTTATAAGAAATAATGCAAAATGCCAAATTTAGAACAAAATTGTTGGGTTAGGCAAATCGAAGGACTAAAAAGCAAAGGCCCTTGCTTTCCCTTGGGTACTATAACCCTACCCTTATTCCCGAAAACCCCAGAATTCCTTACAAGAAAATTTCTCTTTGCTTTCTTTACCAAGTAAGCGTTACCTTGCCCGCGCCACTAGGATAGTTATAGGCGTTGCCCGTCCCTCCGACGCCGCCCCCAGCACTTGTTCCGCCCGTGCCGCCAGGATAGCCGGTAGGGCCCATAAGCCCAGTAACCCCATTGCCACCTGGAACAGTACCCGTGCCACCAGTGCCCCCATAGCCTATTGGAGTGCGGTCAGCCCCTGCTCCGCCATTTCCCCCACCTCCAACATAACCCGCAAAGGTTGAATTACCCCCTTTACCCCCAGCATAGGTTGATGCCCCCGCCGCTCCTGCTGCGCCAACAACTACGGTATATTGAGCACCCCCAGTTACATTAATAGTACCTGTGGTAGTTCCACCACCCCCACCACCACCACCAAAATACCAATAGCCCCCGCCCCCTTGTCCACCACCACCACCCCCAACACTAAACGTTATTTGAGTTACCAAAGCTGGCACTGTAAAGGTAAAAGTTCCAGGCGTAGAATAAGTTTGTGAACCATGGGGCGGGGGAATAATACTAATGTTTGCTCCAGGATTATTAGAAGCTTGCCCAAGCGCATCATAAACTATTGTAGATTGGGTATAGTTTCCGACAGTGGCCCAGCTCGCCGTCGCTGGGTTTGTATTTGTTGCCCCATAGCCCCAATAAATTGTATAAGGACCCATACCCCCAGCAATAGTGTCCGTAAACTGATAATTAGTGTTAATTAAACCGCTAGTAGGGCCACTCATGGCGACCGTAGGCGCTGAGTAGATAGTAATGGTTGCATGCGGGTTGTTAGAAGCTTGGCCAAGGGCATCAACAACTTGTGTCCATTGGTTATACGTGCCAGGAGTACTGAAACTTGAGGTATGAGGATTATTATTGGTAGAGTTGTAGGTCCAGTAATAAGTATAAGGTCCCATACCCCCGGTCACCGTGTCCGTGAACGCATAACCTGTATTTAATTTACCAACCGTTGGTCCAGAAACAGTAACCGTGGGCGCGGAATAAGTAGTAACATTTAATATATTATTTCCGGTTTGACCTAAGTTATCGGTTACTGCCAAAGTAATAATTTTTGCTCCTTGGGTTGCCCATTGCGCAGTGAAAGAAGCTCCCGTCCCCATAATATTTACTACCTCTACTTCCACATTTCTCACCGTTGGAATTACGCCGGACCCATATCCGCCATAGAAAGAGAGATTACAAACGTTGCCGTTGGGATCCCCCGCAACATAGGAGAAGCTGCCCGTCATGGTAATTCTTTGATACGTAGTGGTACTCGCCACCGCAGTACCACAATTTATTTTATAGCCCCCTAAAGCATAGAATTGAACTTGGCCGGGAATCGCGCTCTTTACGTCCGCCGAGAAAATAACCGTTTGTCCTAAATGAGCACTGGCAATCGCCGTTAGGCCCTTGCTGACATATTCGTTGGCACTCGTAAAAACGGTAGGATCGTTCATGGCTGTTTCTTCCGAAGCCCAAGCATAAGTGTAAGGCGCCATACCCCCGGTAATGATAGGGGTATAGGTATAGGAAGTATTTAATTTACCACTAGTAGGACCAGAAACAGTAACCGTAGGTGCTGAATAAATATTGACAGTTAGGGCGTTACTTCCTGTCTGCCCTAAACTATCTGTTATTGTTAAACTAACCGTTTTTGCTCCTCCCGTAACCCATTGCGTAGTAAAGGAACTACCCGTGCCACTTGCTGGCGTACCGCCTGCCGAAGCCCAGGCATAGGTGTAAGGCGCAAGCCCCCCAGTAATGGTAGGGGTATAGGTAGGGGTAATATCAGGTTTAGTTTCCATTTGAGGAGCACAGAACCAAGTTCTTTGAGTCTCCCCTTGCACATTTCCAAACGTAAACTGAAAAGACAAGGAACTAGACTGACTATTTGCCGCATTAGCGAAACTAGGCCACACTATTCTATGCCAAATATTATCCCCTGGTACCTTTATTGATTCAGAATAGTATCTTCCTACCTCTGCATTATCCGCAGTATAAAAATTAATATTAAAATTAGTGTCTAACGTCTTAATCCACATGGAAACCGTGTAGATCTGCCCTGGTACTTGAGGAGCATAATCCCCATACGAATACCAATACCCTTGTTTATTTGTGTCTAAGTCATAAAAACTGGCCACAGGAGAATTTATTCCAAGCGGCGGCGCACAATCGTTCCATTGAACCCCCGTACAATAACCCTGGGCCCATCCAGTATTCAAATCTGTATTTGTAACTACATTTATTGTTGCATCGCCGATGGTAGGTCCAGAGATAGTAACGGTAGGGACCGAGGAGATAGTAACGCCCAAGGTAGCACTGGCGGTTTGCCCAAGAGCATCCGTTATTGTCGCCGCCACCGTTTGGGGTCCAGCTGTTGCCCATTGCGCAGTAAGAATACTGGCGGTACAATTGTAAAGATCCGCTATTTGCGCAGGGCTTAGCGCCGTAGCCGTTACTAGCAAATTCTTATAATACGTGTTACAGGCATTGGTATTATCCCACCCCCCCAGCATGAAGTCGTAACCATACTGATTCACGTAGTAATTGGAGGGCACTGTTCCCAGAGTATACGTTCTTACATAGTCCCCCTCTGTAGGAGAAGAGTCTTTAATTGTTACGGTACTGCCATTTTTGACGATGCTGATCATGTCCCAGGTATTGAAATACTTGGCAGGATCCATATTCAAAGGCGTTGAATTTGCGATGGTATTGCTTCCAGAATTCTTTCCCCACCATGTATATCCTCCGCCGACAGAATTGCTATTGCTGCCAAGACTATCGATGTTGTACCCGCTCAAGTTTCCGTTGACGGTAGCCACAGCCTTCTTCCAGTACACGATGCTCCAGTTTGCGTTCCAGTCCAACCCCATGCTGCTGTTTAAGTTGTAATGCAGTTCTCCGGATCCTCTTGTTCCATTAACAAAGGGAGTAGCGAAAGGCTTTTGCTCCAGTTGGCATTTAGCGAAGTAAACCTTATAACTTGGCTTAACATATATTCCTACTAAGTCATTACTACCGTCTTGACTTAAACCTTCTGCTTTGCATAGATAAAAACCACTAGTTCCTAATGGTGTAATTGACGACCATCCCCCGCTAGATATCCCACCATTCCCAGCGTTCCAAGCAGGATAAACCTTACTATTTGTGACAGCACTAAAATCACTCATGCAAATAATAGCTTGTAAAGACCTATACCCACCAACGAAAGCAGGGGATTGATATAACAAATAATCTCCTGTTGCTCCATAAGTATTATTAACCCAATGAGAATAAGCTTGACTTTTATTAAAAATATAAGTTTTATCGGTGTTTTGTCCTTGAGTTCCAACTGCTCCCGTTTGCCCCCAATGACTCCATCCTCCCCCAGAATCAGAAGTCTCAAAAGTAGGATAGGAAAATTCATTAGTAGTCGCTTGTCCCACCCACACGGCCCCGTTTTCATAAGCGGTATTAATTTCCGTAGTAGGAGAAATTAATCCAGTTGAATCTTTAGCATTCGTAGCTAAGGGGAAATACTGCGAGGAGTAAGTATCACTTTTGGTAAAAGCTTTATCATACGTGCCCGTCCAGGCATAAGTATAAGGTGCCAAGCCTCCGGTAGCAGTAGGGGTATAAGTATAATTGGTGTTTAATATTCCGATGGTAGGGCCCGTAAGTGTAACGGTAGGAGCAGAATAGAAAGTAACGCCCAAGGGATTACTAATTGCAATTTGTTCCAAGCTGTCCGTTATTGTTAAATTAATATTTGCCGTCCCCGTAGTTGCCAGTTGAGTAGTAAGAGTGGCGCTAGTTGTATTAACAGAATATTGAATAATTACAACCCCAGAGCCTCCTGCCCCACTTTGGTCTGCACCACCCCCACCTGCAGAACCCCCACCCCCACCGCCCGTGTTAGGAGTTCCTGAAGTCGCCGTTCCATACGGAATATTACCCCCGGTGCCGCCGCCGCCGCTTCCACCAAAGCCTCGCCCTTGCCCATAAGGAGAATAGCCTCCCCCTCCGCCACCACCAGCAAGGGTTGTACCAGTAATCGGATTTTCTATTCCAGCTCCCCCCGCTCCGCCACTTCCCGCTATGCCATTTGCTCCAGCAGTACTGGCACCTCCACCCCCACCACCAGCAATAATACTACCGCTACTCAAGCCATTTCCGCCCTTGTTCCCTTGGGTTCCCAAGGCATTTGCACCAGTCAAAACGTTGGTACTGCCTCCTCCACCAGACCCACCAGTCCCCGCCGCCGAAGCGCCAGAAACTCCATGCCCATAGCCGCTTCCTCCTCCCCCGCCTTTTGCGGTGATGCTTGAGAACACGGAATCTTGACCATTATTTCCCGCATTGTCAGCCCCGACCGATGTCCCCCCGAACCCCACCGTGATGGGAATAGGGGTTCCCGCGGAAACTGGGAATGCAGCAGTATAGGTATACCCCCCAGCTCCCCCTCCGCCCCCAACATCAGAACCACCACTTCCACCTCCACCAACAACCACGACTTGTGCAGAAGTAACGCCTGCCGGCACGGTCCAAGTACCGCTCGAGGTAAAAGTTTGAGAATAAATAACGGTCCAGTTGCAGGCATAAGGCACCTTACCCCCTATAACGGTAGGGGTATAAGTATAGGCAGTATTCAATTTACTATTGGTAGGGCCCGTAATCGTAACAATAGGCGCCGCGTATATGGTAACGCCCAAGGGAATAGCACTGGCGGTTTGCCCTAAGCTATCTGTTACTGTTAAATTAACCGTTTTTGCTCCTGCCGTTAGCCATTGTGTAGTAAGAGTACTAGCAGTACAAGTAGAATATTGAATAATTACAATGCCAGAACCGCCAGCACCCCCTTGACCCGATCCACCACCGGCATTTCCGCCGCCCCCACTGCCGGTATTTACTATTCCATTTGTTCCGTTTTCATTTGCTACTGTACCACCATTTCCACCGCCCCCCTCACCCCCAACTCCACCAGAACCTCCCCCTGGTAAATAGCCTCCCCCGCCTCCGCCCCCTGCATAGGTTACTGGTAAACCGGAGATTGAAGAAGTTGTTCCAGCTCCCCCTTGTCCACCATTTCTTATTAAAACTGGATAGGTACTAAAAGCTTGGATTTCTACCCAATGGTTGCTCGAATTACTAGTAGATCCATTTAGATAATCTCTTATATATCTCGCAAAGAGAGGATTGAAAGTTGTTGTTTTTCCGGTCGCGGTTTCGATATAAGTGCCACTAACCGCACCGTCAAAGATAGTTGTCCAATTTATACCATCTATGGATACTTGGGTTTTTGTAGCATTGTAAGTTCTACTGTCCCCATAATAATGCCAAATAATGGTTTTGTCTAATTCATAGCTTTGGCCCAAATCAACTTGAACGTATTGCAGTCCGCTGGCAACATCTAAATACGGGTCTGTTGACGTTACTCCGTCCGTTATTAATTGAAGCTTCCCGTTATTCCCGGTAGTACTACAAACCGCGGTTTTACCTTGAGCAACATTTGTTAAAGCAGCAGCTCCGGCAGCAATAGCAGCCCCCCCTGGGGTACTTGCGCCGCCTCCCCCTCCGCCGCCCCCTTGAACGTCGTTGGTTATTCCGTAACCGCTACCTCCGTTGTTGCCTTGGCTGGGGACCATAGCTGGAGTATTCCCATTGGCAGAGGCATTGCCATAACTTAAATATCCGCCTCCTCCGCCTCCACTACCACCAGTTAAAGCTTTTACCGTTGCCCCATTTCCGCTACCAGTTGAACCCCTCCCGCCCCCCGTTGCTGTTATTGTTGAGAATACCGAGTCTTGGCCAGAAGTGCCGGGCGTTGCATTAGTGCTTCCAGTACCTCCATTACCAACGGTTACTGTTATTACCCCAGGAGAAACAGGCAAGGCTGAAGAATATCTAAAGCCCCCCGCTCCTCCGCCCCCGCCAAAGTCCGCCCCCCCACCGCCTCCGCCACCAACAACTAGGGCTTGTACAGAAGTAACCCCCGCCGGCACGGTCCAAGTACCACTCGAGGTAAAAGCTTTATAATAAGTCCCCGTCCAGCTATAAGTGTAAGGTGCCAAGCCCCCTGCAATAGTAGGGGTATAGGTATAATCCGTAGCTAATTTGCCGCTGGTAGGGCCCGTAATCGAAACCGTAGGGGCCGAGTAAATGGTAACATCTAAGGTAGCACTAGCGGTTTGCCCTAAGCTATCGGTTATTGTCAGCGCCACCGTATGCACGGTTGCTATTCCCCAATTGGTAGTAAAGGCAAGCGTTATGCCGGTAGGATGGCCCGCTCCACCCCCGCTCCAAACTTGGGTAAAACCTCCACTTCCCCCTACAGCCGTATAAGTATAAGTATAGTTAATATTTACTCCGCCACTAATAGCCCCTGTAATAGTAACCGTAGGCGCCGCATATATTGTAATATTTACCGTTCTCGTTATTTGTTGGCTCAAACTATCCGTTATTAGAACGCTAATAGTGTAAGTGCCCGCCTCCGCCCACTGCGTAGCAAAAGTATTGGCGCTGCCACTCTGGGTGGCAGGACTTCCCC
>Ga0209538_1000039_pt1 | contig 71209 bp, 70 predicted proteins | sample BarGraNGADG00211_2_FD_184492 | JGI IMG/M metagenome (GOLD analysis project Ga0209538, IMG submission 184492) | Arctic peat soil microbial communities from Barrow, Alaska - Barrow Graham LP Ref core NGADG0004-211 (SPAdes) (version 2) | ecosystem: Environmental > Terrestrial > Soil > Wetlands >... | reverse complement strand
TGATCCTCACTGATTAACTGTCAACTTTTAACTGTCAACTGTCAACTTCTGAAAATCGCCCATTTATAAAAAATGTTCCCTTTCCTTATACTACATTATTTGTTGTTCATGTATTCTCAAAGATCGATGCTTGACAATTCATAATTCATAATGCTGAATTCATAATTTAATATGAAGGCATTTTTGTTTGAATCATAATCTCCACTTCACAGTGGTTTTGTTTATCAAGACTTCTTGTGTGACTATTAAACCGCTCCCGGTGAAATAACTTGTTTTTGTTTGTTTCTTCCTGTTGACCCTTCAAAGGACTGGCGGCTTCCAAAAAAACTGAGCCAAACGGGCTGCAAAGATAATGCAAATTATCAACCCTACAAAACTTTTCAAAAAAAATAATTCTTTATTTTCAATTAGTTAATTTCAAATTTCAAATGCCGACTTATTAACCTGTCAACTATGAACTATCAACTTTAAACTAATGAGTGCTTCTCTCTTAAAAGCGGGTGCAAAAGTACTCGATTCTAGTATACAATCCAAATCTTTTTGGGAAATATTTCTGCTGTAAAATATATCCCCTTTTTAAATCCCTGAATTAAAAGACTTTCTGAGTGAAAATAAATTTAAAAAAATCGCTTCCACTTACTAATTTTTGATTCAAAACCGACTTTTTCTCATTTTCGCTTAAAGTTTTTCAAACCACAAGAAACCCTTAATTCATGCTATAAATAATGAAATTAACACGAACTTGTCACGGTTTTGTTCAAAAAATGTGTCAGATTAAAATGCAATCGTGTCTAGTCCTGAAATAGGTTTACAACAAAGTAAACAAAAAACAGGATTATGAGAACAATAGTAAATAAATTTCAGGACAATATAGAATCTTGATTCTTACATTGGATCGACATCCAGATTTACCCACAATGCTTTGAGTTTTGGTTCGGCAAGGAGCTGATTGGTGATTTGGCGAAGAATTTCTTTGGCCCGTTCGGCTGAAGCTTCTACTTCAAACTTGAGCAAAATGTGCTTAATGTACATATTTTGGATACGTGAAACGACAGGAATGTTCGGTCCGAGTACTCGATTTCCGAAGACAGCACGCAAATCAGTCGCCATTCGGTTAGATGCCATATTCAAGATATTCGGGTCACGATGGCGAAGTACAATTTGAATCATGCGGAAATACGGTGGATATTTGAACAGTTTACGTTCGTCGCATTGGGTGGCAAACATGGCTTGGTAATCGTTGCGAATAACCTGCCCTATAATCGGATGTTCGGGAGACGAAGTTTGGAGAATCACCGTTCCACGTTTATTTTTTCGTCCGGCACGTCCGCTGACTTGTGCCATTAATTGATAAGCCCTTTCATGCGCACGAAAATCGGGGAAGTTGAGCATATTGTCGGCATTCAGAATCCCAACTAAACTTACCCGTTCAAAATCAAGTCCTTTAGATACCATTTGCGTTCCAATCAAAATATCCACTTTGTGTTGTTCAAAATCAGTAATCAGTTTCTCGTACGATTTTTTAGAACGTGTTGTATCGAAATCCATCCTACTTACTCGTGCATCAGGGAAAATCAATTTTATTTCATCCTCTATCTTTTCGGTTCCGAAACCTTTAGTAGAAAGACTTCCTGCCGTACCGCAAGCGGGACAAATATTCGGAATTGGCTCGGTGTAACCGCAATAATGACACGTAAGCGTGTTGAAAGTTTTGTGAACCGTGAGACTTACATCGCAATTTTTGCAATGCGGCACGTAGGCACAAGCTTTGCATTCGATGTAAGGAGCATAACCGCGTCGGTTCTGAAACAGAATAACCTGTTCGTGATTTTGCAGGGCTTTGCGTATTTTTTCAACCAACGTATCTGAGAAATGACTTTCCATGAGCTTTTTACGATAAGCTTCTTTGGTATCGACAACCAGAATTTCGGGCATTTCCATTTCTTCGTGCCGCTGGTTGAGTTCTACAAAGCCGTATTTTCCCGTTTGCGCGTTATGATACGTTTCGATTGCAGGCGTGGCCGTGCCAAGAAGTGTTTTTGCTCCATGCATCGAAGCCAGTACGATAGCTGCATTGCGGGCATGATAACGTGGAGCGGGATCGTATTGTTTGTAGCTTGATTCATGCTCTTCGTCGACAATGACTAATCCCAACTGACGGAAAGGCAAAAAAATCGACGACCGCACCCCGATAATCACATCATAGGTTTTGTCGTTCAGCACATTGTTCCAGATTTCCACTCGTTCGGCATCCGAAAACCTGGAATGATATACGCCCAATCGTTTGCCGAAGACCCGTTTCAGCCGAGTGGTGAGTTGGGTAGTAAGGGCAATTTCGGGAACGAGGTAAAGTACTTGCTTCCCTTCTGCTAATACCTTATTGATTAATTGAATATACATTTCAGTTTTACCGCTTGATGTTACGCCATGCAACAAAACTACCGGTTTTTCAATAAATTGCTTTTCGACTTCACGCAAAGCCGTTTGCTGAAACTCGTTCAGTGGATATACTTCCGATGTTTGCACATCCGAAACATCCAATCGTCCGATTTCCTTCACGTAAGTTTCCAACGCGCCACGTTCCACCAATCCGGCAAGAACAGCCGCCGAAGCACCCGATTTTTCGAACAATTCTTTGCGTGAGACTTCCCTCTGTTTGGTCGGAATCAGACATTTCGACAAATCAATATACATCATCAACACATCCAATTGCTTTTTTGCACGACCAAGTTCATCAAAAATTAGCCGCAAATTATCTTCCTGCATGGCTTCGTCTGACAAACGCACAAAAGTATCGGTCTTGACACGGAATTTATCGGTCAGTTCTTCTCTGATTTCCACAGCTCCTTTGTCCAGTAATGCTTTCAGGGTAGGCATCACATAACGTATTTCAGTGATTTTATTGAGTTCCGAAACAGTAATCGGTTTACCGTCAGATAATGCATCCAACACCTTTTGTTCTTTATCCGAAAGTAACGTTTCGGCTTCGTAATCGGGATTGATACACACACGGGTTTCGCTTTCCAACTTTAAACCCGCCGGAACTGCTGCCTGATATACATCGCCTAGAAATGCCTGATAATACGTGGCAATCCATTCCCAAAACTTCAGCTGCGGACGACGAAGAATTGGCTCGTTATCCAACAAACATACAATATCTTTGGTTTCGTAAATCGTGGGCATAACTGTATGAACCAGATACACCACCGCAGTGTACATTTTCTTTTTACCAAACGGAACCACTACCCGCATACCAATACGCACCATGTCCGCCCATTCTTCCGGCACGGAATAGGTAAAGGTATTGGCCAATGGCAAAGGCAGTATGACGTCGACGTATTTCATGAATCTTATATTTTTTTCACAAAAATGTTTTGACTGATATTTGTCTGTTCAAAACCCATTTTCAATAAATACTTTTGATGGGTTTTATTTTCGGTATTACAAATAATTTGTTGAATATCATGATCTTTCAAAAGCGCGATATTTTTTTATTGCTAAAATCGCCCGGCTTCAAATCGCAGTATTAACAATCAATTAAGTGAAGCAAAAAACATTTCATTTAAACCGGCATCCTTCCAAATGATCGTTTACCATACCTGCGGCTTGCATAAAAGAATAACAAATGGTAGAGCCCACAAACTTGAATCCACGCGAAAGTAAATCTTTGCTCATAGCATCCGATTCAGACGATTTTGCCGGAATTTCAGCATTGCAAGTCGGGAGATTTACAATACATTTTCCGTTAGTAAATTGCCAAATATAACGGTCGAATGTTCCGAACTCTTCCAGAACACGCAAAAATGCCTGTGCATTTATGATGGTTGCACGGATTTTAGTCTGATTGCGGATGATGGACGCATCTTGCATAAGCGACTGAATCTTCGCTTCGTCATACAATGCAATTTTTTTCACTTCAAAATTATCAAATGCCCGACGGAAATTTTCGCGTTTGTAGAGTATGGTTCTCCAGCTCAATCCCGCTTGAAAAGCATCTATCACCATAAATTCAAACAATTTACGATCATCATGAAGAGGTTTGCCCCATTCTTCGTCGTGGTAAGCACGCATCAGGGCATCGTTGCCAGGCCAGTTACAATCATTCATATAATTCATAATTTATAATGCATAATGCATGAATATTTTTAAACATCTTTTAGCGAGAAATGTTGTAATTTTGTCATCCCTAAAACTCTACTGCAAAGTTAGAATTCTTTTTGATATTTTAAATTATGAATTGTGCATTATGAATTATACATTAAAAATAAATCCGCTCGAAATAATCGAAAAATACTATTCCAAAGGCAGCGAAATTCATTATATTCTCTTGAAACACAGCGAACAAGTAAGAGACAAAGCGTTGAAAATCGCATTCAATCATCCCGAATTAAAACTTAATTCAGAATTTATTGCCGGCGCATCAATGCTCCACGATATTGGCATTTTCCTTTGCGATGCACCACGTATTCATTGTCATGGTTCACATGAATATATTCAACATGGTTATCTGGGAGCAGATTTACTCCAGGCAGAAGGTTTACCAAAACATGCATTGGTTTGTGAGCGACATACCGGCGTTGGATTAAGCCTGGAAATGATTCAGAAGAAGCAACTTCCACTTCCTCAACGAGATATGTTGCCTGTTTCGCTCGAAGAACAAGCGATTTGTTATGCAGATAAATTTTTTTCAAAAACACAGCTTGAAGAAGAGCATTCTATTGAAAGAATCAGACAATACCTAAACAGATACGGTGAGTCGGAAGTTTTGAAATTCGACGAATGGAATTCAATGTTTGAAGGTGAGAAGCTTTAATTGAATTTATGTGAAAAGCCTACACTCAGCAATTGCTTGAACTGCAATTTAGCGAGTGCTCCATCCTTTTCAATAACTGTATTATCATATCTTGGATTGATGGAAATACGTGTTGACAAAAAACGGTTAATTGTCATATTAGCAACAACTTCCCAATCAATTTCCACTTTTTGATAATTAGTATAAAACGATAAGCGCGAATCAAGTTGAATTTCGTGAGAAATGGGATAGGATAAAGTGGCTTTAAATGAACTACCTATTTCACTGAGCACTTTTTCTCCTGATTTCACACCAAAAAGATTTGGATCGACCCGACTATCGTTTACATAAATATACTTGTAAGATACCGGTGAAACCATTAATGAAAATATTTTCTTGTATTTATAATCCAAACCTACACCAATATTCAAGCGAACCGGCGTTAAAAAGGATGTTTTTAATGCCGTCGAATTGATACCGTTGTAACTGTTGAAAAACTGAGTCGAAAAATCGACTGAACCACTGTAAAAGAAATTTCCGCCTGCTTTTACACCTAACTTACTATTAATTTTTAATACATCGTCGTTAGTACTTAACCAATGCAAAGTGTCGCCGGCAATAGTGTTAAAACCCATTCGCCATTCGGCATTATTATCCCATTGAATACATTTTTTGTCATCGTATGTCAACTTTGCACTCAAAATCCCTAAAACCGCCAGATTGCTGTAGCCTCCCTGATACCAGTTTTTTGAAATGGCACTTTCCGAGAACTGAAGCTGCGACAAAGCCTTATATTGCCACGGTCCTTGTGGAATGGTTTTGACTTCAATTCTTCTGCGGTTATAACCATTTCGGTCATTCTGCCCAATAAACTGAACATTTGGAAGTGGTTTTTTAATGATATACCGGCTCCGGTTTCCTTCCGGATCGGGCAACTCATCGGCATTCATAATATATAGTTTCAATGATGTTTGTGAGATATTATCAAGGGCATCATTCCGCAAATTATCAATGATTTTTTCAGCCGTATGATTTTTAGAATCTGGTTGATTTTGATTTATTGGCGATTTGAAGGTGTTGCCATAAAACAACGCTTTCAAATCGGCTTTGGTACTGGTTTGCGGCGCTGCAGGCAAGCCTTTATACACCAATTCGATAAATAACGGATTGGCCAACAAAAGTAATGAATCAACTTTGACGAGTTTTATGTCGGTTGGCAACGAAAAGTGAACAACTGTATCCACCGAAAGTTTTGAAATGGCCTTTGTAATTGGAGTATCAACAGGTTGAACTTCACGACTTTTAATTAATTGTTTGAAACCTGAGCGATGATGTTTTACAGGAATTTTTGGTTTTGAAATTGTGTCGGACAAACTTGCGTGTAAAAGGCTGTCGATATTGATATGATTGGATTTTGAATTGAGGGCAAGGTTTTGTTTCGGATTAACGGCCTGCACTTCAAAAATAAAAAACAAAAAAGCAACTAAACTAAATAACCTTACCTTCATATTTTATTGAGATTAATTCCAGATAAACCTGTTGCTAAAAAACCTTATATCAATAGTTTTCAAAACCGCTTGGTAATGATTTATTTCCGGTTTTTGCACCCAGTTCTTTTATTTTTTCGGCCGTTCGGATAATGTTACCAGAGCCGTCTTTCATTTTTTTCATCGCATCGTCATAAGCATTGGAAGTCCGGTCGATATTGGCTTTGATTCTCGCCATATCTTCGGCAAAACCAATAAATTTATCATACAAAGCACCACTTAAACGGGCTATTTCCTGCGCGTTTTTTGTCTGATTTTCCTGTTTCCAAATCGACGAAATAGTGCGCAATGTTGCCAGCAAAGTAGTTGGACTTACAATCACAATTTTTCGTTCCCATGCATAAGCAAAAATCTCGCTATCACCTTGTACAGCTACCGAAAACGAAGCTTCGATGGGCAAAAACATCAACACAAAATCGGGCGTATTCAGGTTTTGTGCATTCTGATAATTCTTTTCGCTCAACAACTTTACATGACTGCGCAACGAATTGATATGATCTTTCAAATGAGCCACCCGATGTTCATCAGATTCTGCCGAAACAAATCGTTCATAAGCCACAAGCGAAACTTTGGAATCGATAACAATATGTTTATTGTCAGGCAAATGTATAATCAAATCCGGACGCTGTACACTTGAGTCGGCACCATCAACCACTTCTTCCCGTTCGTATTCCTGACCTCTGGTCAAACCGGAACGTTCCAACACACGTTCCAGAATCACTTCACCCCAGTTTCCCTGTTTTTTTACATCGCCTTTCAGTGCTTTGGTGAGGTTATTGGCTTCTTCACTCACACGCGTATTCAGCTCAGTAAGTTTTCGAACTTCCTCGCGAAGACTTATCTTGTCGCGCAATTCTTTATCATAGGCATCATCAACTTTCTTTTCAAAAGTTTGGATGCGTTCTCGTAATGGATTCAGAATTTCGCTCAGATTTTTATGGTTATAAACCGAAAATTCGTCCGAACGTTCTTTCAAAATCTTCGTAGCAATATTTTCAAATTCAGAGGTTAAGCGCTTTTGAAGATTCTCTATTTCACTTTTCTGATTTTCGAGTTTCTCGGCTAAATTTTCATTAACGGCTTTGAGCGTAGCAACTTCTATGCCTCGATTGTTTGCTATTTCCAGTTGCAGAGCCAGTTCCAGTTGTAATTTCTGTAATTCTTCCGACTTCATTCGAAGCGTTTCAAGTGCCACCGATTTTTGCATTTCAGCCTCATTTTGAGCTGTTAACAAGTCTTTTTCAGTAGTTTCGTAAGTGGTCCGCTGAATAGCTTGTTTACGTGAGAACATAAACCATGCGATCAAAAAACCAATAATTAAAGCAAAAAGAATTAATAGATATTCCATAATTTTACAGGTTTTTATTAATAACGAAATTAATAAGCAGGATATTGAAATCAATCAAATAATGTAGGATGGTCTTCTTCAAATTTACGAATAATTGTCAACATAAGCGTTTCACGGATAAACTTTGACTTATTCAGCACTTTATACTTTGCAATATATCGATTTAATGCCTTGTTTTCTTCATCGTTCAATGTAAATATTTGTCGATGTGTCCGCAACGAACTGCGTTTTGAAGCCGGTATGAGTTTCTTTTTTGCCATAAAATGAGTATAATCCGCACAAAAATAATATTTTCTTGCCAATTTTAACGGTATTATAACAAAAAACTGTATTTTTGTTTTTATTTTCTTTTTTCCGTTGAGTCTTGTAACAACCAATTAACCAATCATCAAATCAACTAATTAACCAACAAGAAAATGGCTGAGCACAATGAATTAGGCAATCTGGGCGAAGAGCGAGCACAAGCTTTTTTAAGTTCAAAAGGTTTTCATATCCGACATACAAATTGGTATATTGGTAAATTGGAACTCGATATTGTGGCCGAAAAAGACGGTTGGCTTGTCATCGTCGAAGTAAAGACGCGCTCCACCGAAGCTTTCGAACACCCCGAAGAAGCTATTACCATAAAGAAAATCCGAAACATCGTGAATGCAACCCACGAATATATCTTGCAATTTGACTGGAAAGGCGAAACACGCTTCGATGTTATATCCGTCATTCCTCATGGTCAGGATTTTTTGATTGAGCATATCGAAGATGCTTTTTTGTCGCCGCTGAATTAATTATACTTCAACTCCATCTCAGTTTAACTCCTTAACTAACTGAATTTCTTTTGTTGTTTGAAAATTTACTCCACTTTCTCCACTTTCCCCAAACTCACATAACACACAAAACCACTTGTCTGGTAGCCCATTCCGGCAATCAGGGTCATATATTGTTTTACTTGTTGCAGGTAAGTTTTGCTTTCTTTGTCGCCAAATTTATAGTCCACAATCGTTGCTTCATTTCCGAGAATCACTACACGGTCCGGGCGATATTGCTCGCCGGTTGGAATCAGAATGGTAGTTTCATTTAGCACACGGACATCGTCGGAAAACCAACTTTCAGTTTCAGGTAAGTTCCAAAACTTTTCCATTTCATCAATTACCGTTCTTCCTTCAACTTCGCTAATTCTACCTTCTCGAATCATGGCCCGAATGGCTTTTGGCTGATCGGTTTTTTTTGTAATATTCCGCAAAATATCGTGCATTATCAATCCATAATTCAAGCGACTATCGGTGAGTTGCTGGTTTTCCAACAAATAATCCAGACTTTGATGACGAATACGCAAGCGATCGGCACTGCTGACTGATGGATAATTATTGATCTTCTCATTACTGCCTGAACTTGGCGCTTCTTTATAAACTGCGGTTATTGGTTCGCCCAATGAGAATACTTTTGAGACATCGTCAAACGATTTTGACAACGGAATAATTTCCGCATCCAAACCAGGAGTTTCTACACTGAAACAAGCCGTAAGCAAAGCCGAAAGCGAGTTGATTTTATCGAGACTTTCCACTTCTTTCTTCGCTGAAGGAGCTATGCAAATCAATTCATGTTTAGCACGCGTGAAAGCCACGTAAGCCACATTCAAACTATCGATAAACAAATGCATTTGTTCGTCGAAATAATTCTCGGCAAAAATGGATTGTCCGAGTTTGGAACTATATTCAATAGGCAATAACGGCAGTTCGTTGAACGGCGCCACTGTTGGTTCGCACCACAAAATATTGCGCATGCGGCTGTCCAAATCCCATTCGCAGAAAGGCATAATCACCACACGAAAATCCAGTCCTTTCGACTTATGAACGGTCATAATGCGCATAGCACTCTGGTTATCGGGCGTGGAAATGCATTGTTTGCCGCCGTTCTTTTTCCACCACGTAAGAAAACTGTTCAGGTCGGCTGTTTTTCCAGTTGTATAACGGAAAACCACATCCTGAAAAGCCTGAACAAACACCGCTTCGTTGTGCCAACTGCCAATGCCGAATAGCGAAATGATCTGCTCCACCATGTCGTAAAGCGAACTGTGCTGCACTTTTTTCAACCGTTTGTTTTCTTCGTTGGTAAATAAGAAAGAAAATATATTTTCATTTGAAATGTTTGTCGAAAAACAAGCATTCAAAGCCTCGTTTTCCGATTTATTTTGTTTGCCACGGGCGTATTCGTAGTTCACAATGGTTTGTTGAATGCTGTCGGCCGGATTGACAAACAACTGCAAAACACCGAGCACAAAACGCACCGAAGCAGCAGCACCAATTAGCAAACCTTCGTTGCCCATAATGTCGTAACAAACATCGGATTTGGCTTCAAGCGTAGTTTTATAGTTCAGTAATTTATGGATTACCTGCTGTTCCTCGTCGTTTTTACGCACCAGAATGCAAATATCCGTCGGACGATAACCGCGACTTTGTAACTCTTCGAGCATAGCGGGCAATCGCTCCAAACTTTCAGCTTTCCAACCGTCTTCGTTCTCGTCAGCCGCAATAAAACTTACCTGCACCCGGCCCGTTCCGGCTTTGTGCGAAGTTTGCTGATGAATATTGGAGTATGCATGTTCAATTTTATGCGTCAACGCTTCCAAGTTGGGATAAACAGGCAACACAGCTTGCAGATTTTCATTCAGTTTGCTTTGCAACAGGCTTGCTGCACGGCGGAAAAACGAATTGTTGAAATCAATAATATTTTTATCGCTTCGCCAGTTGGTTTCCAGATTTTCTTCGTGAATTTGTTCGGGGCGGAAATCGGTCAGAATTTGTTCGTCGAGTAGTTTCCAGTCGGAGTTACGCCAGCGGTAAATACTTTGTTTCACGTCCCCCACCACAAGGTTAAACTTGCCGGCCGACAAACTATTAGCCATAAGCGGATGGAAGTTTTTCCATTGCAGCGTGGACGTATCCTGAAACTCATCAATCATGAAATTATCAATCTGAATGCCCGTTTTCTCGTACACAAAAGGCGTATCGCTGTTGTCGATAATTTTATTGAGCAGCATGTTGGAATCGGAAATCAACATCGTGTTTTGCTCGTCGGTCAGCTTTTTGATTTGCACTGCCAGATCCGACAAAATGCCGAGCGTATTGATGTGTTTGAGCACCATTACAGCTGAATTGTAAGTCACAATATCCACACTCAGCAATTCCACAATTTGTCGAAAACATTGCTGCAAACCATTGTTGTAAGCCGATTCGATGGCAGATTTCACATCCTGTGGCTTGGATTTGGTATAACAATTGCTCACATCGTCGGCAAAACTTGCAAATCGTGAACTGACTTCTAATTTTCCTTTCAATATCTTTTCAAGCGTGCCGGTAGTTTTGTAAGCAAAATCTTCATGTGTCAAACCATTCCGGGCCATAATATTCAACCCTTCGGTGGCGGTTTGTTTTACCTTCGCTTCAAAATCGTTTTTAATTTGTCGTAAACTCTTGCGGTAATTCGTCAGAAACTCGCGCTCATGCAATTTCTTGTTCGTATCTTCGGCTTTGTGCTGGTAACTTTCCTTGAAAATCTCCTTACCCAACTCCATAATATTGCTGCGCATATTCCAGTTTTCAGACTGTTCAATCTTTTCCTCGGCATAAGCAGTGAGCCATTGCAACAGTTGTTTGTTTTCGTCTTTGGATAAATCCAGAAACAAATTATCGACGGATTGTTCCAACGTAGCCGTATTGTCCAACTCCAGATTATATCCGCCATGCACACCAATATCACGGGCAAACGAGCGGATAACTTGTTGGAAAAAGCGGTCGATGGTGCTGATGGAAAACGATGAATAATCGTGAAGAATGGTGGTGAGAATATGTTTTGCCCGAACATTGACGGCTTCTTCGTCCATGCGAAACTTTTCCATCAACCCTTCGCGGTAATCCGACTCCCCGCCTTGCGACAATGCGTGCAACTCTTTCAGGATGCGCGTTTTCATTTCGTCGGTGGCTTTGTTGGTAAACGTAACCGCCAGAATGCGACGATGCGCCCGCTCCCGTTTGGGGTCGAACAGCAAGTGAATATAGTCTTGCGTTAGCCGGTATGTTTTGCCCGAACCGGCGGAGGCGCGATAAATGTTGAGCACGGGAATTAATTCATAATGCACAATTCATAATGCATAATTAAAGACCAAGTTTCTTTAAAAAAAATAGCCGATACTATTTTGTTTCGGCTATTGTGATATGATTGGATAGAATTCGTTGAATATATACGTTGCCGTGTTGGTCAAGGTTGTAAATAATGTACCAGTTAGTTTGCTTGTTCCGTCTATAGTTGTGAACTTTTTCACCGTATCGTTTATGGGTGCTATATTGTGTATTGAAATGTATCGCTTTTGCATCTAATGAATCGCAAATGTCTACTATATTATTGTGGTATAAAACGACATGATTATATTCTAATTGATGTTTTGACCATGTCAATAAGCCATCAAAAATATTTTTTAAATCTTCTCTTGCCGCATTACTATAGAACACCATGCTTTCTGCAAATTTCGTCTAAATCTTTTCTTGATTCAACTCTAAACTCTTCAGAAGTCATATATCCTTCAGGAATTACTCCTGTAACGGCAGGGTTTTCGAACTCCACACCCGAACGATAACGGCGTAAATCATTTATTATCTTCTTGCCATTTCGGGTTTTGTCGTCAATTTTTACTGTGTGTATCATATTCAGTTATCAATTATCAGTGAACAGTTATCAGTTTGCTCATTTATTCTTTAAGCTGCAAATATACATACTTCATTTGAAATTGATACGAAACTATAAAGAAAAGTTTATCCTAAAAAACAGAAATGACGCGAACAGCAAGTGGATATAATCTTGCGTAAGCCGGTATGTTTTGCCCGAACCGGCAGAGGCGCGATAGATGTTGAGCATGGGAATTAATTCATAATTGATAATGCATAATGCATAATTAAAGACCAGGTTTCTTCAAAAAAAATAGCCGATACTATTTTGTTTCGACTATTGTGGTATGATTGGATAGAATTCGTTGAATATATACGTTGCCGTGTTGGTCAAGGTTGTAAATAATGTACCAGTTAGTTTGCTTGCTCCGTCTATAGTTGTGAACTTTTTCACCGTATCGTTTATGGGTGCTGTATTGAGTATTGAAATGTATGGTTTTTGTATCTAATGAATCGCAAATAATTCTAATGTCCGATACATATTTGTTGGCATGTTCAACTTCTAATGGATGCTTTTCCCAACCAATCAGACCAGTCAAAATATCTGACAAATTAGTTATTGCGGCTCTACTATAGAATACCATTTTTCTTGCAATATAAGTTGATATTCTCTTTTACCTGGCTTTCAAATTCTTCTCCGGTTACATATCCTTCGGGTACAATACCCGTAACGGCAGAGTTTTCGAACTCCACACCCGAACGATAACGGCGTAAATCATTTATTATCTTTTTGCCGTTTCGGGTTTTGTCGTCAATTTTTACTGTGTGTATCATATTCAGTTATCAATTATCAGTGAAAAGTTATCAGTTTACACATTTATTCTTTAAGCTGCAAATATACATACTTCATTTGAAATTGATACGAAATTATAAAGAAAAGTTTATCCTAAAAAACAGAAATGACGCGAACAGCAAGTGGATATAATCTTGCGTTAGCCGGTATGTTTTGCCCGAACCGGCGGAGGCGCGATAGATGTTGAGCATGGAAATTAATTCATAATTGATAATGCACAATTCATAATTGAAAGAGTTATTTAAAATTAATTTTCTTCACCTTGAAGCCCATTTCCAACAAAATGTCGGCAATTTTCACCCGAAAATCACCTTGTACCAATATTTCACCATCGCGAGACGAACCGCCGGTACCGCATTTTACTTTCAGCAGTTTTGCCAGCTCTTTCAATTCATCATCTTTCCCCTGAAATTCCGTAACCAGCGTGGCGGGTTTACCGTTCCGTTTATCCAATTCCACCCGCAATGGTTCCGACTGACGCTTTTTAGCCGGTTTTAATATTACTTCAGGTTTTTCTTCTACCTGTGGTAATTCGGATTTCAATCCGCTCAGTTTATCTTTCCAATCCATTATATTAAATTCATAAAACATTTTATCTTGAAACCCCCAACCCCCAAATGGGGGCTTCAGACCAAGTATTTCTAAAATTTCAAAATTACGTCTTTAAGCCCCCATTTGGGGGTTGGGGGTCAACTTTTTAAACATTTCCCAAATAATAATTCCTCCTGTCACACTCACGTTCAGCGAATGCTTGGTGCCAAATTGCGGAATTTCGATGCAACCGTCGCAAGCGTCAACCACACTTTGTTGCACACCTTTTACCTCATTACCGAGAATAACAGCATATTTTTTCGTTTTATCCAGTTTCAAGTCCGGCAACATAGTACTTCCTTCGGCTTGTTCAATAGCAAAAACAGTATAACCTTTCATCTTCAACTCTTCCAATGCCACATGCGTATCTTCAAAATGTTTCCATTCGACTGTATTTTCAGCACCAAGTGCAGTTTTGTGTATTTCGGCATGCGGCGGTGTACTGGTAATTCCACACAAATAAACTGCTTCCACCAGAAAAGCATCGGCTGTACGAAACACCGAACCAACGTTATGCAGGCTTCGCACATTGTCGAGCACCACTATCATCGGCGTCTTTTTTTCTTCTTTGAATTCCTCCATGGTGAGGCGGTTCATTTCGGTTATTTTCAGTTTCTTCATGAATTTAATGGGATAATGGGTTAATGAATTAGCAAATTATTTTATTAGAGTTATTGCACGTTCAATAATCGTATCATAACCGTTTGCTTCGTCGGTGGCATTCAGGCTCACCTTTACATCCGCATCAATTCCCCACTCGGTACTTTGCATATCGGCATTGTACATGGGCGATGAAGAAAACCGCACTAACCAACCGTTTGGCAATTCGCTCGAAAGCGGCAAACCGCCTCCACCACCCGTTTTGTCGCCAACAATAATTCCCAGGGGCGATTGTTTCATCCGGTTTACAAAATCATTCGTAGCACTGAATGACATTCGGTTGGTAAGCACCACCACCGGACGTTGCCACTGAATTTTACTGGCAGGCGTTCTAATTTCTACCGGAGATGAAAAATCAGAATGTCCATCGCCTGTTTTATGGCGCATATAACCGGTTACCGTTTCCACTTTAAAAAAATACGACGCCAATTGTTTGGAGTAATCCAACGAACCACCGCCATTATCCCGAACATCGATAATCAACCCCTTGCAATGTTCGAAATACTTCATCATATAAGCAATATTGGAGTCAGAAAATGCATTCATAAAATCTTCGTAATACATATAACCGATATTTCCATTATCAATTTTAGCATACCGAAAACCCCCAGCAATTAAATAATTATCACCCAAATAACGGCTGTTATAAATAAGCGATGAACTAAAATTAGCCGGATAATCCTGAAACCATTTCCAATAACGGGTCTCATTAAAATCGGAAAAAAGGTTCACATGACCATCTTTCAATTCAAAGAGCATACTTCCCATTAAATCGAGAAATGCATATTCATTTTTTATGGTATCAACTCGTGGTTTGTAGGCTGTATGAATTGAATCCCAGTTGATGTGTTTATAATCGAGGTAACAATATTTGGTGTCGATAATTTTCCACAACGATTCAAAATTTCCCATATTCGTGTTGGGTTGCAACATGGGTTCATTCATGCACGAAGGCAATAAAACAACCGCAAACAATAAGATTATAACGTGTTTTTTCATGAATCTTTAATTATGAATTGTGCATTATGAATTAGTATTCATCTTATTCGTTTGTCGAGATAAAATTCTTCGGCACTTTATTTTTTCGTCCTGCAAAATTGGCAGTATCGAAAGTAGTTCCAACTACCAAACTAAGTTCATTTCGTACGAAAACCAAGTCGTTGGCAGAATATCTTACATTCATAAAATTTAAACCAAAACGCCAAACAGATCGATTTGACGGCACATCGATTGTGAAAAAACTCTTCACACCCCGTTTATTATGCAACGAACTGACATGAAAAGCATCAGTCATATTTCCTAAATCGAACATTTCGTAATATGAGGCTCCGTTTAGTGGCACAAACATATAGCCAAGTATCGGCGTTTGAAGTTTCAGTTGAAGTCGAAAAGTCTTTTTTCTTAACCGAACATCAACCATCGCTACTCCCGAAAGATTCAGATTTGTTGCCAAATCCAGACTCACCGGGTTGTTTATGTTACGTGGCACTTCCTTAAATCCGAAATCAGCATCCCAAAGTCCACCTGCAAGAAGTTGCAGTCCTTTTGCCGGTCGGAAATGATAATGCATTCCCCAACTGTAATTGACACCCAAAAACATCATTGAACTGGTAGATTGCGGATTTAAATTATATGATGCTTCCATATTCAATTTTCCTTGCGTTGAAATGTTGGTTTTTTCTGTGGATAAAAAACGACGATTCTCGTGTTCGTAACTGATTCCAAATCCGCTGTACGTCAATGGTGAAAGGTAAGGATCGAGAAGATTGATAGTTGAAACCCCGAATGTATTAGCGTTTGAGGTTAGCAGAATTTTTTTTTCGTCTGAATTTTGAGCTTTAATTGCTGAACTGAAAAGGATAATTAGCGTTAAGAATTGGAATTTTTTCATTTGAATAATTCGATTTAACAGGATTCTGTTTGCAAAAATAGCAAAAATGTTTCGGATTAAGGTTGATTCATTGATTTCAAACTCTTTTGAACAAAAACTTGAAAAAACAGGAGAAAATAAGCGTTAAATATGAAATTAGAGTTTATCTTTGTTGCGTTTATTTACTTAAACAAAAATAGTTGCACCGAAATCATGTTAATTTTTAATACGTCATGCAACGATTTTCAACATATTTGCATCTAAGTAGATAAACTCTCAACTAAAGATTTACGTTAATGAAAAAGTTGATACTAAAATTTTATGACAAACTAATTATCGGGTTGCTGTTTTCATCATTTTTCATGGCAAGTTGCAAAGACCCAAATCCACCAGTTCCGGCTTATGGAATTATACCATTGTACGGAGTTCCTGCAACATCGGTTGTAAGCAATCAAACGCCTCATCATGTTAATATCGTTAAAAAATGAAAAAACTGTTTCTTAAATCAATAGACAAAATAATAATGGCATTTTTAGCTGCTTTTGGTTTTACACAATGCGAAATGCCGGCTGAATATGGAACTCCTTCGGCCGATTTCATCATAAAAGGAACTATAACCGACAGTATATCTTCCACTCCGGTTGCCAATATCCGGGTCATTCGGGGCGATTCTACCTCTTTAGCCTATCCTCTTTTTGATACCATTTACACCGATGTCAATGGAAAATACCAAACGACTGTAACTGCGTTTCCGGTCCAATCTCCAACTTTTCATCTGAAAGTTGATGATATTGATGGAACTCAAAATGTCGGTGATTTCCAACCTAAAACAGTGGAAGTAGTTTTTACTTCTTCCGACTGGATTGAAAAGAAATCGGGCTGGTATGAAGGGAAAGCCCAAAAAACGGTGGACATCAAACTCAAAAAGAAATAACTTCCGGTGAATATCAAAAAGAAAATCATCCTTTCGCTTTTTCAACAACACAAACGGAATCAAAGCAAACTGCACGAACTGAACTATTTGTTTTGGGAATGCACCTTGCGTTGCAACCTGAATTGCATTCATTGCGGCAGCGACTGCACCAAAGAAGCAATGGCACCGGATATGCCCATGGAAGATTTTCTGAAAGTTCTCGACAACATAGCCCCGCATGTCAATCCGAATAAAACCATGGTTGTTATTACCGGTGGTGAACCGTTGATGCGCAAAGATTTGGAAAAATGCGGCGAAGAAATATACAAACGCGGTTTTCCGTGGGGCATGGTTACTAACGGTTATGGACTTACTCCCATTCGATTCAACGCCTTATTAAATGCCGGTTTGCGATCAATAACCATCAGTTTGGATGGATTAAATCCTGAAACACACGACTGGTTTCGCGGGAAAAGCGGTTCGTGGGAAAAAGCAATCGATGCAGTTGCCCGCGTTGCAGCAACTCCTGACCTGATGTACGACGTGGTAACTTGTGTAAACAAACGAAACATTGTTGATTTGGAAGCAATCAAGGATTTATTGATTAGCAAAGGAGTTTTACGTTGGCGATTGTTTACCGTTTTTCCGAAAGGTCGCGCCAAGGATAATCCGTTGTTGCAACTTTCCAAATCCGATTTTGTACGCTTAATGGAATTTATCAAACAAACCCGAAAAGAAGGAATTATCAAAGCATCGTATGGCTGCGAAGGCTTTTTGGGTGAATATGAACTGGAAGTGCGCGACAATCCTTTTTTCTGTCATGCCGGAATTCATATCGGTTCGGTATTGGTAGATGGTTCAATCAGTGCCTGCCCCAGCCTGCGAGCCGATTTTATTCAGGGGAATATTTACACCGACGATTTTTGGACCGTTTGGAATGAACGTTATCAAAATATGCGCGACCGCTCGTGGACTAAAACCGGTAAATGCGCTGCCTGTAAATCATACAACTACTGCGAAGGAAACGGACTCCACCTGCGGGATGAACAAACAGGCGAATTACTTTGTTGTCATTTGGAAATGTTGCAAAACTAACCTCGATTGGAAGAAGTAAAAAATTGCATTTAATGGAAATTTACTCCAATACATATCTGTATTTGCCTTCCAAAAGTTGATTTATCCAAATACATATCTGTATTTGCCTCTCAAAACCTGATTTGCTATTAAGTAACAAAAAAGGTGATTCCTGAATTCAGAAATCACCTCCTATTAATAATCAGCAATTGCTTTTAGAAACGATAGCGTGCCGACAAGCAAATACCTTCTAACGATTCACGCAAAACCCTATCTGTTCCCGGAATTATATAAATTCCCGGACGATAATCCAATGAAAGTTGCAATGGAATATTAAAATTATACTCAATTCCGATTTGTCCCAGAACTCCGACTCCAAAATGGGAACTGTGAGTAAGTAAGGCACCGCCAAAACCGGCATACCAGTTAAAACCCGGAGATAAAACCGATAAATCCCATACCCATTGGTAAATGCCATTTATTGCCACACCCCACGAAACAAACCCTAAAGCATTCGTTCCAAATGCATTGCCTCCCAAATCAAGTTCCAACCGATTAGCATCTCCGAGATAATGCTGAAATGAAATTTCATAACCATAACCCATACGAAGACCGATAGCATTATTGTTCACTTGTGCGCTAAGTGTACCTACAAGGCTTACTGCTAAAGCAAGCGTGAAAAACATTTTTTTCATACTACAATTGTTGTTTTAGTTGTTAATGATGCATTGTTATTTATATGTTTGGCAAAAATAAACAATATTATACAACTAATATTCAAATTTATAATTTATTCGTGCCAATCACCATTTACTTTGATCAAATCAATGAGTTTATCGACGGCTTCGTCTTCGGAGATGTTTCGTTCGATACATTCTTTTTTCTTATAGAGACTTACTTTGCCGCGCCCTGCACCTACATAACCATAATCGGCATCCGCCATTTCGCCCGGACCGTTTACGATGCAGCCCATAATTCCGATTTTCAATCCTTTCAAATGCGAAGTGCGAGCCTTGATTTGTGCTATCACCGTTTGAAGATTAAACATGGTGCGTCCGCAGCCGGGACATGAAATATATTCCGTTTTGGTAACCCGCACCCGCGAAGCCTGCAGAATGCCGAAAGCTACCGAATTGATTTCTTCAACAGTAATTTTGCCTTCGTTTTCAAGATAGATTCCATCTCCAAATCCATCAATAAACAGGACACCCAAATCGGCTGCCGCTTTTATCTGTAGGTGTTGAAGTTCGTTTTCGGAATAATTCCGGTTAAGAATTACCGGAACAGTACAACCCGCGTTGAGCAGCGTATGGAAAAATGCCCGCTGCTCCCCTACTCCATTTAAATGGCTTGTAGTAAGTAACACGACCACATCGCGTCTTTCAATCAATAAACCAAGCAATTTTGGAGTTAAATCAGGATACTTCAACTTTAGAAATTTAATTTCAGCCGGATCTTTTTGAAGTGCATCAATATTTTCAGGAGAATAAATGGAAAACAGATCAGTATTCAGATTCAGCACTTTTCCATCTTGCAGAATATAATCGGGAACGGTAGCAAAATTGCCTTCGGACGGAGCAATAACCACCGGAACATTGTCACCACCGATATTTCCTACCGCATGTGTCTTTCGCCGACTGTATTCAAATTGGAAATGCAATACATTTTCCGTTGCCACAATCGGAGCATGATTTACGCGTCCCGAAATATATGTAACCAACAACCGTCCTACCGGTATTTCAAATTCAGGTTCTTCGCTCAACGATACACGAATGGTATCGCCAATGCCATCGGCCAGCAAAGCGCCAATGCCAACTGCCGATTTAATGCGTCCATCTTCACCATCACCGGCTTCGGTAACTCCCAAATGTAACGGAAAATGCAGATTTTCTTTTGCCATTTCGTCCACCAGCAACCGAACGGTTTGCACCATCATGACCGTGTTTGACGTTTTCATCGAAATCACCAGATTATCAAAGTTTTCTTCTTTGCAAATCCGTAAAAACTCCATACACGATTCCACCATTCCCCGCGACGTATCACCGTAGCGGTTCATCATCCGTTCGCTGAGCGAACCATGATTTACACCAATACGAATGGCGGTATGATGTTCTTTGCAAATATTCAGGAACGGAATAAAACGGGCACGAATTTTTTGATATTCGACCTCGAATTCCTCATCGGAATAATCGGAGGTATCGCCAATTTTGATACTTCCCACATAATTTCCGGGATTGATGCGCACTTTCTCTACATTCCGGGCTGCCACATCGGCCGCATTGGTATTGAAATGAATGTCAGCTACCAACGGCACATCACAGCCTTTTTCCCGAATTCCATCGCGAATCAGTTTTAAACTTTCCGCTTCACGAACTCCCTGTGCCGTAAATCGCACCAGTTCGCCACCGGCTTCAATAATCCGCAGGCATTGTGCCACTGAATTTTCAATATCATTCGTATCGGTATTCGCCATCGACTGCACACGAATAGGTTGGTTACCGCCTAAAAGCAGGTTTCCTATTTTGACAACCGATGAAAGCCGGCGGTTATAATTGAATTGATTGAGTTTCCACATAATTTAGTAGAAAGTTTGAAAGTAGAAAGTTTAAAAGTTTTTGAAGTACAAAATTACACTTTTTTGAACATGAAACGCTTAAGCATGTAAAAAGTTATCTATAAATCGGATGATTTGAACATTAAAAAAACGGAACTTCATTTGAAATCCAGTTGAAATTATAGAATTTGAAATAAAAAAAAGTAGCCTTGTAAAAATCTAAAGTTCTGCAACTTAAAAACCCAAAACCAATAAAACAGTCATTTTTAGAATAATAGTCCTTATTTTTTAGTAATTTTGCGTTCAATAAAAGATTTTATTTCATGGTTGAATTGATAAATTTGAGTTGGATCATTGCTCTTTTGACAATTATAGTTTTACTCTTTGTTCCTGCAAAAATTAAAGCATATACGGCAGCATTCGGTGTGGTTGCCAATATTTTCCCAAAAGAAAAAAAATACACGTCGCACTATCACGACTTCTTCGAGTTCAGGTTTATTTCTTTTGTAACCAATCGACTGATTTATTCCGCGAATTATTTCAAATTTATTCAAAACGGACGCACTCAATCCTATGTGCTATATGGCATTGTGTTTATTATAGCAATTTTTATTCTAACTATCTTTAAAATCGTACCATGAATCTGGTCTGGAGCTTTATTCTTATTCCGTTCATAGCAATATGTCTTATTCCTTTTCTTCAACTGAAAGGAAAAGCCATTGCTGTTTACGGGACTGTAAGTATGATTGCCATCCTCACCAGTTATCTGGCCATACAAGCATTAACAGGACAAAACTTTAACCTGACTTTGCCCGGAAGCCTGATAAGCGGTCCTATTAATTTACAAATAGATGCCCTTTCAGCCTGGTTTATATTAATTATCAACTTTGGTTTTATTACCGGAGGTTTCTATGGTCTGTTTTATATGAAAACATATGCAGACCAACCTAAGAATTTAAATCTGCATGGAATTCTTTTCGTGCTTCTTCAGGCTTCTCTGTTAAGTCTGTGTGCCATTCAAAACAGCATTGTCTTTTTGATTGCCTGGGAAATAATGGCTCTTTCGGCTTTTCTGAGTATTATTTTCGAACACGAAAAAATTGCCACCATCAAAGCCGGTATCAACTATCTGATTCAGTCGCATATTTCCATTTTGTTTTTAATGATCGGATTTATTTGGGTAGCGGGCAAAACAGGAAGTTACGATTTCAGTGCCATCCACAGTTATTCGTTGACACATCCGGGTCCGCTCTCGCTCCTATTGTTCCTATTCTTTTTTATCGGGTTTGCCATTAAAGCGGGTTTTGTTCCCTTTCACACCTGGTTGCCTTACGCGCATCCGGCTGCACCGGCACATATTTCGGGAATCATGTCCGGAATATTAATTAAAATCGGGATTTTCGGTATCTTACGCATGCTTCTACTTATTCCTGTAAATTACACAGCAATTGGAAGTTTTATTTTAATCATTTCGCTTATTTCCGGAATATATGGCGTGATGCTGGCTATTCTGCAACATAATCTGAAAAAATTACTCGCTTACCATAGTATCGAAAATATTGGTATTATTGGCATCGGGATTGGATTGGGTTGCATAGGGTTGGGAATCAATAATCCGGTGCTTAGTTCGTTGGGGTTTGCCGGAGCGTTGTTGCATACGCTGAATCATTCGCTTTTTAAATCACTCTTATTCTTTACTGCCGGCAATGTTTATCAGGCAACCCATACGCTGGATATTGAAAAATTAGGCGGACTGGTCAAAAAAATGCCACAAACGAGCATTCTGTTTTTAATTGCGGCACTTGCTATTTGCGGATTGCCACCGTTTAACGGATTTATCTCTGAATTCATTCTTTACACGGGTCTTTACAATTGGATACAAAATGCACAAATGATTTCTTTAATCAGTATTGTTTTTATAGTTATGGGATTGGCGTTTATCGGAGGACTGGCACTGATGTGTTTTACCAAAGCTTTCGGAGTGGTTTTCTTAGGAAATCCCCGGCATACATTCCATCATGAAGTAAAAGAAGTTTCGGGTTTTCAATTGGCACCGCTTTATGCAATTGCTGCGTTAATAATTATCATCGGGCTGTTTCCCAAGTTGTTTCTGGACTTATTGATAAAACCCGTTCAACTGTTTACAGGCTTACAACAGCTTCCTTTTGTTGCATTTCAGGGAAATGGGCTCGAAGTGCTGGTATCCGTCAGTCATGCCAGCTGGTATTTGATAGGTTTGGTTTTAATCCTTTTAGGACTCAGAAAATGGTTGTTGCGTAATCGAACCATCACCGTTATGCCAACCTGGGGATGCGGATATACGGCTCCAACAGCCAAAATCCAATATACAGCCAGTTCGTTTGTAAAGACTTACAGCAAACTGTTCGGTATGTTTTTCCTGATATTTAAAAAAGAGAAAGAAGTGCAGGGAATATTTCCGACTGATGCACATCTCGAGACAAGACCTTATGATAAAATTGAAAAATGGCTGATAGACTATCCGACTGTTAATTTCAAATTATTTTTAGATCGTTTCCGTTTCTTTCAAAACGGTAAATTGCAGTTTTACATTTTATACGGGATTATATTTATCATTTTAATTATCAGCATCCCTTTGTTATACGACAAAGTTATCCAGTTCATTGAATTTTTAAAACAGCTTTAAATAATTCAGAATATTTAATTAAAAACAACTAAACGAATCAACAATTAAACAACAATATTATGCTGAGTTTTTTATTAATCATCTTAGCTGCCGCTTTTTTTACAGGAATAATTATCCGTACTAAAAGTATTGCTTCTGGGCGAAAAGGGCCCGGACTATTTCAGCCAATCAAGGATGTGGTTCGCCTTTTCAAAAAAGGTGCAGTTTACAGTGAAACTTCCAGTTTTGTATTCCGGATTGCACCCACCATTTATTTTTCTTCCGTATTTGTAGCCATGTTGGTTGTTCCTTTCGGGCAATCAAAAGGGCTTATCAGCTTCAATGGCGACTTTATTTTCTTTGCATACGTGTTGGGATTAGGTAAATTTTTTAGCATTATCGGAGCAATGGATACAGGCAGTAGTTTTGAAGGTATGGGAGCCAGTCGTGAAGCGCTCTATTCGATGTTTGCCGAACCTGCATTTTTCATTTTGATGGGTTCGTTGGCTTTACTGACCGGTCATACTTCTTTTCAGGATATATTTGCAACGTTGCACCTCGGCTCGTCTATCACTTATGCATTGGGCGGATTGGCTGCTCTTGTATTTTTAATGATTGCCATGATTGAAAACAGCCGTATGCCTTTGGATGATCCGAAAACTCACCTGGAACTCACCATGGTACACGAAGTGATGATTTTGGACAATAGCGGATTTGACCTTGGCTTAATACTGACAGCCGGTTATCTGAAATTTGCCATTTACGGTGCAATCATCTTCAATCTGTTTAGTGGAACAATAAGTTACGAATATGCCATACCGATGTTTTTTGTGATGCAGGCTTTTCTTGCTTTTGTTGTCGGAATGATAGAATCTTTTATGGCGCGATTCAGGATGAATCACAATGCCCAGTTTATCGTTGTTCTTTCGTCCGTATCTTTACTCATATTTTTCGGTGCCCTGCTTGTGTCGGGAAAATTTATCTAAAACCCCTAAATCCCCTGAAGGGGACTTAAGAGATGACAAATTATTAATTCTTCATTATTAATTTTTAATTAAGAACTTATGTTACAAGTATTGCTTATTATTTTTCTGATTTCACTGTTTTACCTGTCCATTGCCAATCGCATGACGACTTATATAAACGTGTTGGCTTTGCAGGGAGTTCTGCTTTTCTTTGTAGCGTTTTTAGAGTTGAAAAGCATTAACACGCTCAACCTGATATTAATTCTATTGGAAACCATTATTTTTAAATCATTAGCGGTGCCAGTATTTTTAAAATATGTGCTCAAACGAAATCATATCACCCGTGAAGCAGAGCCTTATGTACCGAATTTTGTATCATTAATTATTACCACGGTCATAGTTGTTACCACCATTTTGCTTTCAAATACCATGGAAGAAAGTTATTTAGACAAAATGTACTTTGTCGTGGCACTTTCTACTCTGTTTACCGGACTTTATTTTATTGCATCGCGCAGAAAAATCATCACGCATGTTATGGGATATTTAGTCATTGAAAATGGTGTTTTTGTGTTGTCTTTGGCTGTTGGAAACGAAATGCCTATGTTGGTAAACCTGGGTATTATGCTTGATATTTTTGCCAGCGTATTGATTTTAGGTATCTTCCTGAATAAAATCGGGGATGTATTTAAAGACATCGATGTAAATCAGCTTACAAATTTGAAAGACTATTGAAGAATTTACAATTTAATCATTTACAATTAAAATACAGTAAACCTGGTTTTTACAACCAATTAACTGATTAACAAATCAACAAATAACCAAATTATGATAGAAATATATTTAATAGGATCAGTTATAATTGGAACCCTGCTTTTTTTCAACCGTGGGAAAGCATTGAATTACACCTTGATTTGGTTGTTTATCGCCTTACAGTGTGCATTCACCATTTATGCCTGCATGCATTACAACCAGACCGAATCGACCTATTTCACATTCGATTCATTGGGGCTAATCATGCTGCTGACAGCCACCATCATTGCCATTCCGGCGGTCATTCACAGTCACATTTACATTGAAGAAAGTGAAGAAAAAACGCCACGGTCACGATCAACTTATTTTGGTGCGTTGGTGCTGTTAATAACGGCAGTTAGTTCAGCTTATCTGGCTAATCACATTGCAGTAGTTTGGATTTTTACCGAAATAACTACGTTGAGTGCTTCTGCATTGATTTATCATCACCGTAATAAGTTGGCATTGGAGGGAACCTGGAAATATATTTTTATATGCGCTATCAGCATTACCTTTGTTTTTATCGGAATTCTATTTCTAAGTCTTGCTTTCGCTAAAGTTGGTTCCGATGATTTATCTTATAAAAATCTGCTTGCTCATAGCGCATTATTAAATTTATCCTGGCTACGATTGGCATTCTTGTTTATCTTCACCGGATTTACAGCGAAGTTAGGACTTTTTCCTATGTTTACGGCTGGCGTGGATGCCAAGGATAAAGCTCCCGGTCCTGCCGCGGCTTTACTTTCGAGTATTGTAATGTGTATGGGTTTTGTAGGTATTTTTCGCTTTTATGTTGTGGTGGCTAACACTTCTTTACTCCATTGGGCAAGTCTGGTTATCGGCATTGCTGCATTCTTATCCTTATTCATTGCAGCAGTTTATATGATAAAGGTAAAGAATATTAAACGAATGATGGCTTACTCCAGCGTTGAACACATGGGATTGGTTATGTTGGGAATTGCAGCCGGAGGAATCGGTTATTATGCTGCCATTCTGCATATTGTTTTGCATTCATTTGTCAAGTCGAGCCTGTTCTTTCAGTACAATCAACTATACCAAGCATTTAAAAACAAGAACATCTATCAATTAGGTAATTATTTCAAATACAATACTACCGGTGCCCTCGTTGTGCTGCTTGCATTTATAAGTGTTACAGCAATGCCTCCTTCGGGCATGTTTGTAAGTGAATTTCTAATCTTCCGTTCCCTGTTCGATTCGAACCAATTAATATTATTATTGGTGGTTTTATTGTTGCTAACATTCATTATCTGGGCATTTGCCAAAAACATTTTCAAAATATTATTTATTCCGGCTGTAAATTTTGACGAATCTACCGTACCGGTTTTAAGTCCCTGGAGATCAGTTTCGCAGTTTATTCTCATAGGAGGAGCCGCTTATCTGGGATTAAACCCGCCACTGATTTTTGTAGATTTAATTAAGGAAAGCATCCTGCTTTTGCCACATTAAGATTTTAGAATCAAGAGTCAAGACAGAGGAATCTGTTTTCAAATTATGAATTGTGAATTATTAATTATGAATTAGTTATTATGAATTAGTTATTATGAACTACATCAGTATAAAAAACAATCAGACCATTTCTCTTTCGGATATTCCGGAAAGCAATTATGAATGGTTTTATGACATGAACCTTGATTTGGTCCTTGGTCATACCGAACGACATTGCGTGAATTATTTTGGGTATAAAGTGGGTAATAACGTTAAACTTATTTGCTGCATTGCGGATGATTCCACTCATGAAATATTAGTATCTACCTGCCTGGTTCACAAAGCTCACGCCCTCGAATCGTTTTGCACTCAATTGTTATGCTTTGAAAAATTCGAACGGGAAATTCACGAAAACTTTGGTATTAACTTTATAGACCATCCGTGGTTGAAACCTGTTCGTTACGCTTTCAACCGCGATGATATGTCTCAAACGATGGACAATTATCCGTTTTACAGCATCGACAGTGAAGAATTGCATGAAGTGGGCGTCGGACCTATTCATGCCGGAATTATCGAACCCGGACATTTTCGATTTATCTGTAACGGGGAACAGATTCTTCATCTGGAAATACAATTGGGGTATCAGCACAGGGGTATCGAACAACTTTTTATCGAGAAAAAAAAGTTACTTCAACGTGCCACGCTGGCTGAAAATATTGCTGGCGATACGATTATTGGACACAGCACTACTTTTGCACACGTTTGGGAAAGTTTGTGTGGCTTTGAGGCAAGCAGGGATATTGAATTTGCACGCACGTTGGCATTGGAACTAGAGCGTATAGCAGTTCATCTAAGTGATTTGAGCGGTGCTTGTACCGACATAGCCTATCAGCTGGGAAGTTCCGTTTTTGGCCGGCTTCGGACACCAATCATTAATTTTTTACAGGAATGGTGCGGAAACCGCCTGGGAAAAGGATGCATCAGACCGGGACATAATCAATATCCTTTTACTCCTGCATTAGCGGATCGGCTAAGACAGGTATTGGATATTTTTGAACCTGAATATAACGAAATGGCAGGAAAACTATTTAAATTATCCAGTGCCCTATCGCGTTTTGAACGAACCGGAGTTGTTTCCAATGCCGATGCAATATCAATTGGTGCAGTAGGAATGACAGCTCGCATGACCAATCTGAACCGTGATATTCGTTCTTCCCATCCTTTTTCTCTTTATCTGGAATTAAATCATTATCCGATTTTAAAACGGCATGGTGATGTTTATTCACGGGTTCAAATACGGAAAAAAGAAATTGAGCAATCGCTCAACTATATCCGGAAATTAATTGCCGAAGTTCCTGCTCAACCTTTACAAACAGATAAATTGAAAACGCCTCGTCCGAATTCCTTCTGCCTTTCGTTAGTGGAAGGTTGGCGGGGAGAAATTTGCCACTGTGCGCTGACCGACGAGAAAGGAGAATTGATGCATTACAAAATCAAAGATCCTTCGTTTCACAATTGGATGGCATTGGCTTTATCAGTCAGAAATAATGAAATATCGGATTTTCCGATCTGCAACAAAAGCTTCAACCTTTCCTATTCAGGACATGATTTATAATGTGCTAATGAGTTAATCAGATAATGTGCTAATGTGCTAATGAGTTAATTAGTTAATTAGTCAATATGAAAATATATTAATTTAGAAATTATGGCTGAAAAAAATATAATTTTGGAAAAAAGCTTTGAATTTGCATTAGAAATTATTGAGTATTCAGAGCTATTGGAAGCGCAACGAAAATATGTAATTAGCAATCAGTTGCTGAAATCAGGAACTTCAATTGGAGCTAATATCAATGAGGCACAATCATGTGAAAGTCGTGCGGACTTCATTCATAAACTCAAAATTGCAGCAAAAGAAGCACAAGAAACATCCTATTGGCTAACTCTTTGCAACAAATCAACTACATATCCTTCTAATTTTGCTCTACCCCAAAAATTAGAAGAAATTCAAAAGTTGCTTTCAAGTATAATATCATCATCTAAACGAAATTCATAACTATTAACCCATTAGCACATTATCTGATTAACTCATTACTACATTAGCACATTAACACATTAACATATTATCTAATTAGCACATTAAACTATGTTAGACAACATTAAAATAGTATTTCATCAGGGGAAACAATTTATTCCAGATGTAAAAACGGTGACTGTCCCGGGAATTTTCAGAGGACGACCCATCATTAGTCTCGAAAAAGTGAATGAAACAGCATTGAAAGAGGTGTGTCCAACTAATGCCATCTCCATTCATCCGGTAAGCATTGATTTGAGGAAATGTACGTTCTGTGGAGAATGCTCATTGCGCTTTCCAACTAAAATTACGTTTACAAAAGACTATAAATTAGCCACAAACGACCCTGAGAAACTGATTATCAAAGAAGGTGAAGACAGTGCTATAGAAGTTAATCCTGATTTGGTTCGAAGTGAAATTCACAGGATTTTAGGCCGATCATTAAAACTTCGTCAGATTTCGGCTGGTGGCGACAACAGTTGCGAAATGGAGCTCAACGCTGCCAACAACGTGCAGTTTGATATGAGCCGGTATGGAATTGATTTCGTGGCTTCACCCCGCCATGCCGATGGCATTGTAATTACCGGTCCTATTACCCAAAACATGGCCAAAGCCGTACAAATATGTTACGATGCGACGCCTGAACCAAAAATTATTGTCCTGGTGGGAACCGATGCCATCAGCGGAGGAATTTTTGCCGACTCACCCGCACTCGACCGTCGTTTTCTGGAGAAACATACTGTTGATTTGTATGTTCCGGGTAATCCTGCTCATCCGCTGACAATTATAAATGGATTGCTGGATTTAACCCGAAAGCTAAAATAAAAATCATTTTGAGTTCTAATTCTTTATCAGTCTGAAGACATTTTAAAAGTTTAAATGTCGATTTTAATCAAAAAAACACAAAATGTTTTATTATCTCAAAGCAAAAGCGTATTTTTGTGTAGATTTTTTTGAAAAATGATAAACCGTTACGAAGAACTAATACACGCATTTGAAATAAAACTGCGAAGATTAATTTCGGAGTATAAATCATTACAAGAACAAAACAACCATTTAAAAGCAGAATTAGAGCGTAAACACACCGATTTAATGCTGGCTCATCAGGAAGTTTTGGAACTTCGAAAAAATTACGACCATTTAAAAATTGGAAAAAACCTCGGTACTTCGGAAGCTGAAAAAGCAGAATCGAAGCAAAGAATAACAAAAATGGTGCGGGAAATTGACAAGTGTTTAGCTCTTTTGGATGAATAGAGCGTATGAAAGACGATATTTTTTTAATAAATGTGCAAATTGGTGGCTTAAGACTACCTCTACGTATTGCTCGTAAAGACGAGGAATTGTACCGGAGAGCCGAAAAATTACTGGTAAAACAGTTGAATGATTACCAACAAAAATTCAGACAACGCCCATCAGAAGAAATTCTTATTTTAGTTGCCTATCAATTAGCAGTTATAGTATTGAAGCAAGAATTTGCAGATGATGTTGTTCCACTGGCTGAAAAAATTCAAGCGTTGGATGACGAACTTAAAGCATTGTTATCTAAAGAATAAAGTCTTTTTTTAAACATAATTTACCGCATTACGTTGTTAAGGTCAGAGTTCCTGTTTGGAATTCTATCAGTCAATGTGAATGCGTTTTTTTATAACTATACTTCAAACAAACAATAGAATTAACTAAAATAGATTACTTACTTTAAACAAACAATATGGTAAACATACTAATCGGATTGATTGCTTTAATTGCTGGAAGTGGAGGGACTTTCGTCCTGTTTCGCTTTTTCAACAAACGGTCAATGGAAGAAGCTGTAGCGGAAGCTGAACTGCTAAAGAAAAACAAGCTTATTGAAGCAAAAGAGAAATTTATCGCCCTGAAAGTAGAACACGAACAACAAGTTCAGGAACGGAATGCCAAGATTCAGGTTGTAGAAGTCAGACTTCAACAGAAAGAGATGCAACTCAATCAAAAACAAGGCGATGTACAACGTAAAATAAATGAAGTTGATGCTCAAAAAGAACATTTAGATCTGCAATTAAATGGTCTTGATAGCAAGAAAAAAGAACTGGAACATTTGCATCGTCAGGCGCAGACTGAGCTGGAAACCATTTCAGGATTATCAGCCGATCAGGCAAAAGAACGTTTGATTGAAGCGTTGAAAGAAGAAGCCAAAACCGAAGCCATGTCGTATGTGAACGACATCATGGAAGAGGCCAAAATGACAGCCAACAAAGAGGCTAAAAAAATTGTGGTTCAGTGCATTCAACGTGTTGCCTCCGAAACAGCTATTGAAAACTCGGTAACTGTTTTCCACATTGAATCGGATGAAATTAAAGGGCGTATTATCGGTCGCGAAGGCCGGAACATCCGTGCGTTGGAAGCTGCTACCGGTGTTGAAATTATTGTTGACGACACTCCAGAGGCGATTGTTCTTTCAGCGTTCGATCCCGTTCGTCGCGAAATTGCGCGGTTATCTCTTCATCAATTGGTAACCGACGGACGCATTCACCCTGCCCGTATTGAAGAAGTGGTGAACAAAGTTCGCAAACAAGTGGAAGAAGAAATTGTAGAAATCGGGAAACGTACCACCATTGATCTTGGGATTCACGGATTGCATCCCGAACTGATTCGTCTGGTTGGTAAAATGAAATACCGTTCGTCGTACGGTCAAAATTTGTTGCAACACTCGCGTGAAACAGCCAATCTTTGTGCCACAATGGCTGCGGAATTAGGTTTAAATCCTAAAAAAGCAAAACGCGCCGGACTGTTACACGACATTGGTAAAGTGCCGGATGATGAACCGGAATTACCGCACGCAATTTTGGGTATGCGCCTTGCAGAGAAGTATAAAGAAAAACCGGATATTTGCAATGCTATCGGTGCTCACCACGACGAAGTGGAAATGGAAACATTGATTGCACCTATTGTTCAGGTATGTGATGCTATCTCGGGTGCACGTCCGGGAGCACGTCGCGAAATTGTGGAAGCTTATGTAAAACGTCTGAACGACTTAGAAGCATTGGCACTATCCTATCCGGGTGTACTTAAAACCTACGCCATTCAAGCCGGACGTGAATTACGTGTGATTGTAGGTGCAGATAAGTTAGACGATAAAGAAACAGAATTATTGTCATTCGATATCGCCAAAAAAGTACAGGACGAAATGACTTATCCGGGTCAGGTAAAAATTACCGTTATCAGAGAGACGAGAGCAGTAAGTTATGCGAAATAGTTACTAGTCGGCAGTAAGTAGTTTATAGTCGGTAGTTAAAGAAGAATTCGTAAAACAGCATAAATTTCTGTTTTACGGATTTTTTTATGAAAATACTTTTGAATTAAAATTAATTTTATAAATTTGCATTTGAATTGAATCATACCAATTGCACTTTTCCAACATAAAATCACTTCAATGGAATTGCAAATTATACAGAATAAGATATTCGAAATACGAGGACTAAAAGTAATTTTAGACAAAGATTTAGCATTAATGTATGAAGTAACAACTGGAAACTTGAATAAAGCAGTTAAACGCAATGCTGACAGATTCCCCAATGATTTTATGTTTCAACTCACAAACGAAGAATTTGACTTGATATTCCAAAATGGAACATCAAGTTGGGGAGGAACGCGAAAATCACCTTATGCCTTTACAGAATATGGTGTAGCTATGCTGGCAGGATTGTTGAATAGTACAAAAGCCATTGAAGTAAACATTCTAATTGTTAGAGCATTTGTTGCACTGTGCCAATACACACTTGGTTATGCCGAACTTAACCAGAAGTTAGAAACATTTATGCTTGAAACCAATATGCAATTCAGCGATATTTATCAGGCACTAACCGAAATGGCAAGCCTAACCGAAAAAGATCAAAAGCCAATTCCACCAATTGGATATTTGGCATATGAAAAATAAAAAAGTATGGAATTGCAGGTCATTCAGAATAAGATTTACGAAATTCGAGGTCAACGTGTGATGTTGGACTTCGATTTAGCTGAATTATACGAAACAGAGACAAAGCGTCTTAAAGAAGCCGTTCGTAGGAATCTTTCTCGATTTCCTGATGATTTTATGTTTGAGTTGAGTCCAAAAGAATGGGAAATCTTGAGGACGCAATTTGCGACCTCAAGATGGGGAGGCATTCGTTATCAACCTTTTGCATTTACAGAACAAGGTGTTGCTATGCTTGCAAGCGTTTTAAAAAGCGAAACAGCCATACAAGTAAATATTCAAATTATCAGAGCTTTTGTAATTTTAAGACAATATGCTCTTGGTTATGCCGAACTCAACCAGAAGTTAGAAACATTTATGCTTAAAACCAATATGCAATTTAGCGATATTTATCAGGCACTAACCGAAATGGCAAGCCAAACCGAAAAAGATCAAAAGCCAATGAAGCCGGTTGGATATTTGGCGTATGAGAAATAATAAATTAAGCTATAATATGGAAGATAATAAGAATGCTATGTAAAACTCCGATTTTAAAGGTAACGAATTTGTAACCTTTAAAAGACAGGATGCCTTAGAACATGCATTTTAAACTGGTCGAATTCGACCACTTTAAAATGCAGACAGGTCTTCCTTCTTAATAAAATGGCAATTATGCAAATGAAATCTCTTTTACACAATAATAAAATTCAAAGATTACAGTAATAAATTCAACAAAAAAACAGACAATAATTTAATTTTCAACATACTAAAATAGCATTCTGCTATTGTTCGTGTCCCCGAAACTCGCAACTTCTTTATACGAACACAGAATTAGATCAATGAGCAAAATGCTCGCGCCGACGGCGTGGGCTTTTGACTTATTAATTCTGTGTAGGCGTGCGAGGCCTAGGGGACAAGTAAGGATTTAGTCCACGCTTTTTGTGGGCAAAAATCTGAGGGCAATCAGCAGCGGCTGATTCAACCTTAAAAAGCCCTCCATGAACAAACACTCCCTGATAAACAAAATAAAACAACTCGATGGACTGACTGATAAAGAACGGTCTGAATTGGTAGAATTATTAAATACCAAAAAAAAATACGGTTTAGTGTGGGAGGATAAACCTGAAGCGGTGGAAGAAGAACTTCGAACCAAATTACCCGTACTGCGGGAAGTGGTGGAACGCAGAATTTTGTCTGAATCAGAATCTTCAGAATTAAAGAATGAACAGAATAAGCCTGTTATTCCTAAAACTATTAGGCTATTTGACGAATTGAATAAAACAGAGAATCCTGAAAATCAGATAAATCAAATAAATCATGATGCTGACACTGTCGCCCCCAACCACATTCTAATTGAAGGCGATAATCTCCACGCCTTAACGGCACTTTCTTTTACCCACGAAGGACAAATTGATGTTATCTACATTGACCCACCCTATAATACCGGAAATAAAGATTTTATGTACCATGATGCGTTTAAAGATGAACCTGAGTTTATTGAAAAAGAACATCCTTTCAGACATTCAACATGGTTAAGCTTTATGTCGAAAAGATTAGAAATTGCTAAAAAGGTACTATCTGAAAAAGGTGTTATTTTTATAAGTATTGATGAAAATGAATGTTATCAACTAAAATTATTATGTGATGACGTATTTGGAAGTAATAATTTTATAGCAGATCATGTCTGGAAAAGTAAAAGCGGTGGTGCAGGAGATGCTAGTTTTATTGCAACAGATACTGAAAATATTCTATTATACGCAAAAAATAAGGATAGTTTAAATATCCAAAATGATGATGAAGCAACAGTAACAACTTCTTATAACAGAGAAGATGAGGATGGGAATAAATATGCATTAGAGAGATTAGATAAAACAAAGTATAAGATATTCAGAATCATTAGATTATACTATTTTTGGTACAGATGGGAAAGAGTATAAACCACAACATAGAGACCCAAATTTTCCAAATGCAACATGGCGTTGGGGAAAAGATACAGTAAAAGAAAGATACTCAGAATTAGTTTTTGAAAATGATTGTATTTATACTAAAAACTATGAAGATGATGAAGGTTCGAAACCTAGAAATCTACTTGTTGAACAACGTTTTGGAAGAACACGAACAGGTAAAACTGAATTATTTTCAATTGTTGGCGCAAATAGTTTTTCAGCTCCAAAACCCTCAAGATTGATAAGTTATCTTATAAAATTATTCCCGAAAACAGATGCTACAATATTAGATTTTTTTGCTGGCTCTGGTACAACATTGCAGGCTGTAATACAATTAAATGAATTAGATAATGGGAAAAGAAAATGTATTATTTGTACAAATAATGAAAAGAAAATTTGCGAAAATGTTACATACCCAAGAATTCAAAACATTATAAATGGATATGATTCTAAAGGTAATACTCAAGTAGAGCTGTTCTCTCAAAAGTTAACTCTTACAGTAATAAAGAAATCTGATAAGTTATTACAGAAAATTAATTTTATAAAAGAAAGTAATCGAGGTAACTTCAATAAAATAAAAGTTGAAATCAAAGATAATTCTATAAATGTTTGGGGTGAAACTAAGAAAGGCAATAAAATTGCTGGTTTGACAAACAACAATCTCCGTTATTATCGTACCGAGCTGATTTCTTCGCAAAAAACAGAACAAAACAAACGCTTACTCACTCAGGCTAGTACCGAATTATTGCAGATAAAAGAAGATTGCTATACCGATATTACTTCCGAAAACGATTTTGACAGTTCGCTTTGCAAACTGTTCACAAACGAGCGTGGTAAATACTTAGTTGTGTTATTTCATTCCCGTAAGCAACTGGCAGTAATAGAGCTTTTGATAGAGTGGATTAAAAGTCGGACCGATACCACCGAAAAGATAAGGCTCTATGCATTCAGTCCTGAAAAAGAAACACTTGTGGCTGATTTTTGGGAAGTAGCTGATAAAATTGAAGCCGTCCCATTACCCGAAGCCATTTACAATGCCTACCGCGCTACTTTCAAAACCATTAAACTCAACAAGAAACCTGCTGCAACAAGTGCTGACCAAAACTTAGAAACTGACGAAGAATAACCATGTATATACTTAAAGAATTTCAGGAAGAAGCAGTTAAGAATCTGCTTAAACATACTTTTGAGTGTTTGCCATTGGCACAAAATCAGCAGCAAATTTTACTGGAAGCTCCTACAGGCTCAGGCAAAACGGTTATGATGGCTTCTTATCTCGAAAGGTTGGTTGACGAATTGCCTCTGCAACCGGGTTTGAACGATAATGTGGCTTTTATCTGGTTTGCACCTAACACCTTACATATTCAGAGTTTTCTCTCGTTGCAACGCTTGTATGCCGATACCAATAAACTCAACTGTATCGATTTGGATAATCTGGGCAGTAATCCGGTACTCAATACCAAAGATTTATTATTTGTAAACTGGAGCAGCGTGGATAGTCTGAAAAAAATATGGCGACGCGACAATGAAACGAATACCAACCTGGAAATGCTGATTGAAAATACAAAAAACAACAATACGGAGATTATTCTGGTAATTGACGAGGCTCATCTTTCGGCATTTACCGGCACTCAGGCCATTGCAGTTCGCAACCTGATAAAAGCGAAAATAGAAATAATGGTAACAGCCACACCTGCTCAACGTCCACAGCGAAATGTATATATTTCGAGGCAATCGGTAATAAATGAGCAGATGATTAAAAAGGGAGTCAGGCTGAATATCGGCTTGCACCCCGAACAGCAAAACGGTGAAAATGTGCATATTCATTTATTGCGTGCTGCCATTGCCAAGAAAAAAGAGTTGGAAGAATATTATAATGCTGAATTGGGAACGGGAGTAATCAATCCGCTTTTACTGATACAATTACCTTCGGAAAACTCTACTTTAAGTGAAGAAGATAAAACAATACGTAATGTATTAGAAGGCTTGCTTCACAATGAATTTAATATCTCCACAACAAACGGTAAATTGGCGGTTTGGCTCTCCGGCGAACGAGATAAGGATGGGCTGGAAGATATAAACGGTTTTCAGGATGTGCTTATATTTAAACAGGCTATTGCTCAGGGCTGGGATTGTCCGCGTGCATCGGTGTTGGTAAGCTATCGTAATGTTCAGAATCAAAACTTTGGAATACAGACTGTAGGACGTATTTTGCGCATGCCGCATCAAAGACATTATCAAACCGACAACCTGAACTATGGTTATGTGTTTACGAACATTCAGACTAATCAAATAAACTTTGTACCCCAAGATTCCGATTATTTCGACAAACAAGTTGCAAACAGACAAGATAATCGTGGATGGTATTTCGATTCGCTCACAACATCGTTTATAGTGAACGACAGGGATAAAGTAGGCGTACTGACCTCCATGTTTGAGAAAAACTTCTTCGAAATAGTGGAAGATAAATACGCATTGAAGCAACTTCCTGATGTAGATTTATTTAGCAAAGAAAATGAAGATCTGAAACAGCAGATTGAAACCAATAAAAAATTGATGATTCAGAAAGGTTGGGATTTTGAAGTGGATGACCATCAAATACATATACCTAAAGACATTGTAGTTGACACTTATGATGTTGGCTCAATTCAGCTGACTTCCAAACAACAATATAGCTTTGCCATAACCATAGCGGAATACAACAGCATGTTTGAGCGATTTTGCTACGATAACATAACACGTTTTAACCGCTCAAAAAGTTGGCGAAAACTCCGCGAAACCTTACTCCATTTTGGCGAATACTATCTGGGAATGTTTGAAAATGAGTCCATCAAGCTATTCTTATTCCCTAACAACAAATTACTGGTTATCGAATTAATATCCCTAGCTCTTGAGCATTTTGATGCATGGCAAGCAGAAATAGGAAATATACGAAGACGTGTTGAAAAAGCCACATGGGAAGTTCCTCCGGTTCGGTATTACAATGAATTATACAACCGAAATGAAATTGATTCTCATGCACTAGAACCTTTTTTTGAATATAGAAGTGCATCTACACCAGAAAAAGATTTCAAAGATTTTTTATTACAAAATGAAAAACATATTGATTGGTGGTATAAAAACGGAGATCAGGGAAAAGAACATTTCGCAGTAGAATATGAAAGCAGTTTACATGAAAAAAAACTCTTTTATGTTGACTTTGTCATCAAATTTAAATCTGGAATTTTAGGATTGTTTGATACTAAAACCAAACGTTCAGATTCAGAAGCTCCTTCAAAGCATAATGCGCTTATAAATTACATAAAAAAAGAGAATGAAAATAATTCAAGCAGAGTTTTAATTGGTGGGGTTGTGATTCCTGAAGATATCAACGGAATAAAAACATGGCGCTATAGCTCATCCGAAATTATTGATACCAATAATCTGAGTGGTTGGAAATTCTTTAATCCTTTAATATTGTAATCCCTGCATGATGTTAAAACCTCACGCTCACACATGCATTTAATCTAATTTACCGCAACTAATCACCACATTTGAAAAATTAGCCTTACCTTTGCATAGAATTTTTAGTGTATAATTATGAATTATAAATTGTGCATTATGAATTGAAACCGGGGCTGTTTGGTTTTGACAGCAGGTAGAAAGGGTATGTAAGCATGTCGAGCATTGAGAAAACGGCTCGTAAATATCGGTTCTCAAACAACTAACTGGCGAAAATAACTACGCTCTTGCTGCTTAATCGAATAGAGTAGATTAGGCTTAATTCCGGCACTAGGTGCTGGAACGGGACATTTCCCAAATGCCGTCGCCTCGAGGCGATTTGATATGGAGATGCAGCTAAATCGAGGATAGTCACGCTTAGCCTTGGAGGCGCGATGAAATAAAAAGGATAAGGCGTTGGTTGGTGGCTTCGGTCTTGCCGGCGCACGAAAACTTAAGCGAAGATAAACATGTAGAAAGCTTATTATTTCCTTGTTTGGACGAGGGTTCGACTCCCTCCAGCTCCACAAAAACGTTTAACGACTCATGTTGTTAAACGTTTTTTAATGAAAACAATTTAAGATTTTTCTATTGATACGTTAAAAACAGATAATGTATTGACTAACGCAGCATTACAATAGTATTAAATGAGTAAAAAAATCTATCTTTGTATGCGATTATTTTGCAATAGAATTTATACAAATAAAATATGAAACGTACATTAAGTATTTATCTGATTACCGCTCTGTTAGCTGCTTCTTTTCCCTTGAATGCTCAAACAAAAAAAGTCGTTCAAAAAAAGAAAGCTGTAATATCATTGGACTCTTTAATATTTAAAAAACTTACGTATCGACTTGAAGTTGGTTACAACAATCCCGTTCGCTATGGTGTGGGTGTAAGTTCTATCTATTTTAATGGGATGAGAGCCGGACTTACGGCAGAACTTGAGTTGAAGAATAATTTAAGCTTACTTACCGGTGCGCTTTACAATCTGGTTTATTCTGATGCTCTTCAGAAATATCCAAACTTAACTTCTGTTAGAAAGTTATCCTATGGTCATTTTATTGATGTTCCCGTTCGGGTTGCTTATACGTATCCGTTTTCGAAAGACCTGAAAATTTTTGGTTTCGCAGGACCAAATTTAAATATCGGACTTTCACAGATTCAAGGTACTATTTCAACTGTATCTACTGTTCCAACAGCTTATGCCGATTTATATAAAAATTCAATTCTCAATCAATTTGATCTTCAACTTGGAGCCGGCGGAGGATTACAATGGAAAAAATTCCAGTTAAAAGCGGGTTATGATTTTGGACTTTTGAAACTAAACAAGTCAACCACAGAAAATTTATATCAAAAAGGATGGTACGTATCCTTATCCGTCAATTTATAAAAACATACCGAAAAAGACAGATGACTAAACGCTGTGGGGTTTAGTCATTTTTTTTATTTTGAACGACATATTTAAAGTGTAAAAATCTCATTTTATTCAGTAAATTATATTCTCTGATTCATTTTACTTTTTACTTTGTTAGTTTGAGGTTAATTATCAGAGATTGATTATTTTTGCAGATGATTCAATAAACAGATCAGGTTCATATTCATGCAACTCTATCAACTTTTTCTTCAACATCCAATAATTTGCACTGACAGCAGAAACTGTCCGCTTGGTTCTTTGTTTTTTGCGCTGAAAGGCGAAAATTTCAATGCAAATACTTTTGCTCTCTCAGCGTTGAAAAATGGATGTGCTTTTGCAATTGTTGACGAAGCAGAATTTGCAATTGATGACCGTTTTATATTGGTTGATAATGTGTTGGAAACTTTGCAACAACTGGCTACTTATCATCGGAAACAAGTAGGAACACGCATTATCGGAATTACCGGAACTAACGGTAAGACCACAACAAAAGAATTAATTGCGTCGGTACTCAGTGAAAAGTTCAATATACTTTACACGCAAGGGAATCTGAATAACCACATTGGCGTTCCACTTACGTTGCTTCAACTAAAACCGGAACATCAGATTGCAGTCGTTGAATTGGGTGCAAATCATCCGGGAGAAATTAAAACTTTGTCCAAAATTGCCTGCCCCGATTATGGAATTATTACCAATGTAGGTAAAGCACATCTCGAAGGGTTTGGTTCATTTGAAGGTGTAAAAACCTCGAAAACAGAACTTTACGAATACATTTTTGCACATGGGAAAGCAATTTTTATCAACAAGGACAATGAGGATCTGGTAGAAATGGCAACAAAAGTCGGTTTTGAAATTGATAGAGGAAATGTCCGCGATTACAGTCTGGATCCCGAAAATTGGGTTTGCTATATTTACGGACAGGTAACCGGCTGTTCACCGTTTCTGAAAATGGAATGTACCATCGATTTGTTCAACAAATTTAATGTCAACACCAACTTAATAGGTGCTTATAACGCTGAAAATGTATTGGCTTCAGTGGCAATAGGTGAATATTTTGGATTGGATAAGAAAACGATTAAAAAAGGACTGGAAAAGTACGTTCCGGAAAATAACCGTTCGCAATTAACTGTTACAAAGCATAATAAATTAATTGTTGATGCCTACAACGCCAATCCAACCAGTATGCGGGCTGCCATATTGAATTTTGCTCAATTGGAAGTGGAACAAAAAACGTTGATTTTGGGCGATATGTTTGAACTGGGAGCGCAAAGTGCGGATGAACATCAAAACATAGTGGACTTGTTGCAACAAAACAAGTTGGATAACGTTATGTTGGTAGGAAAATATTTTCAAAAGACCCAAAATTCCTATCGCTGTTTTGAGGATGTTTCAGCCTTAATCAGCTATGTAGAGAGTCATCCTATTCGTAAAAACTATATATTAATTAAAGGTTCGAGAGGTATAAAGCTTGAAAAAGTAGTATCTAAGTTCTAACTATAAATAATTTGTAATTATGGATCCTGAAAAAAGAAGAAATTTTCTAATTATTACGGCGGCGTCTGTCATAATTCTGATATTGGGATTTGCTGTGGTTTATTTTATGCGAAAAGCCAGTCAGAAAGAAGCTGAAGTGGCAGAAGTAGTTGAAATGATGAATTTTGAAAAAGAACAGGTTCAAAAAGAATATGCCAATTTAAATCAGGAATTTGAAGGGTATACCTCAAATATTAAGAATGATTCGTTGGTAAAACTGCTTCAGGATCAGAAAACAAAAGTTCAGCAACTGCTCGAAGAATTGCGCGTTACAAAATCAACCAATGCCAAACGAATTGCCCAATTGCGAAAAGAATTAGCTACAGTTCGTCAGATAATGATTCAATATGTGAATCAAATTGATTCATTAAATTCGGCAAATAAGGTGTTGAAAACTGAAAATGTGGAAGTTCACAGAAAATACAAAGCTGCCACCGAAACGGTTCAGACTTTATCGAAAGAAAAAGAATCTTTAAATCAAGTTGTTACACGTGCCTCTATTTTAGAAGTTACCAATTTCAGTATGACGCCATTGAATAGCAAAGGTAAAAAAACCGGGCGGTTCACTCAGACTTCGAATCTGCAGTTTAAATATACAATTAGTAAAAATATCACCGCTCAACCCGGCGAAAAAATCATTTATTTGCGCATCACTCGTCCGGACGATGACGTTTTGACTAAACCGGGTAATGTTTTTCAATTTGAAAATAAAATTATCACTTATTCTTCTTCTAAAAATTTCGAATATACCGGTGAAGCACTTAGCGATGTGATTTATTGGAAAGTTGGAGAAATTTTGCAAAAAGGCACCTATCGTGCTGAATTCTTTATCGATGGAAATCGGGTTGGAAGTTTTACTTTTGTTTTTGAAAAATAAATGACTCATTCTCAAAAATTTACTCACGATGCTGAAGCAATCGCTTTCGATGTAAAACACCGGAATACGATTCAGTTCAATATTTCACGCTACGATGAAGCGGTGAGTAAAGGAATGGCGCGATATAAGAACGTGGAAGCGGCAAAAAGCCAGGCAGCAGCCATCAAGCGGGATGTGTTGCAAAACTGGGGCAACTACTTGGTTCAATTTGAGTCAACTATCAGTTCGCATGGAGTTCAGGTTCTTTGGGCAGACGATTCAGCTGAAGCTACAAAACTCATCGAGCAGATTCTGACCGAAAACGAAGCACGTTTGTTGGTAAAAAGTAAATCGATGACGACCGAGGAAATTGAACTGAATGAAACTGCCGACCGAATGGGTTGTGAATCAGTCGAAACCGATTTGGGTGAATTTATTGTCCAGATTGCCGGCGAGCGTCCTTATCATATTGTTACACCGGCTATGCACAAGTCAAAAGGGGATATTGCGAAGCTTTTCAATGAAAAATTCGGAACGCCTATTGACAGCACACCCGAAGAAATGACAGAATATGTTCGTCAGGTGTTGCGAAAAAAATATACAACCGCACAAGTTGGTATTACCGGTGCCAATTTTCTGATTGCCGATATTGGAGGCATTTCAGTGACTGAAAATGAAGGAAATGGGTTGATGTCAACTTCTTTTCCTAAAGTTCATATCGTTATTGCCGGAATAGAAAAGATTATTCCCAAGATGTCACAACTCGGACTATTTTATCCTTTGTTGGCAGTTCACGGAACAGGTCAGCAAATAACGGCATACAATACCATTTTCACCGCACCACGACAAGTAAATGAAGTGGACGGTCCGGAAAAAATGATTGTCATTTTGCTCGATAACGGACGAACAAAACTCTATAAAGACGATGAAGCATATGAAGCATTGGCTTGTATTCGATGTGGTGCGTGTCTGAATGGCTGTCCGGTTTACAAAACGATAGGCGGGTACACGTACGATACCACTTATAGCGGTCCGATCGGTTCGGTATTGACACCATTTTTAAGAGGTTTCAAAGATTTTTCACATTTGAGTTTTGCTTCCACACTTTGTGGAAAATGTGTTGAAGTTTGTCCGGTAAAAATTCCGCTGACCGATATTTTATTATCCAACAGACGAAAAACAGTGGAGCAAAACCTTCGTCCTGCAGCCGAAAAATGCCTGATGAAAGGATTTAAACTGATTAGTTCTAAACGAATCGGATTTGATTTTTTCCCAGGAGCTTTAAAATCCGCCGGAACATATCCGTTTAATTTTATAGGCTGGGGACCAAAGCGTTCCATGCCAACCTTTGCAAACAAATCATTTTCACAACAATATAAAAACAAACAAAAATAACCAACTCATTAAAATAATCACAACATGAAACGAACATCAATTGGCTTTTTTCTTACTTTTCTGGTTTTGCTCATTTTCTCAGCTTGTCAGGAGAATGTATATATTGACTGGAAACTAGCTAATGATAAATGGTATGATACCCATAAATCCGACTCCGGTTTTGTAACTACCAGCACCGGACTTTGCTACAAAATTAATTATCCCGGTTGGGCTTTAAGCCGTCAACCAAATGTGAACAGCAATGTAAAAGTATCTTATAAAGGCTCCTTAATTGATGGATCTGTTTTTGATTCACAACCAAGCGGAATTTGGCTTACTTTATCGAGTACTGTTGCAGGTTGGAGAGAAATAATGCCAAAATTGCACAATGGGGCAAGTGTAAAACTATATATTCCAGCAAGTTTAGGATATGATACACTTTCTACCAATACGGCAATTCCGCCTCATTCGGTACTAATTTTTGATGTCAATCTGATTGATTCGCAATATTAATCCGAAACACTGTTTTTAAAACGTTAAATTTCCCTTAATACTATGCAGTATGAAAAAGTTGTTTCTCATTATTTTTTATTCGATTTCGGTTTTTGCATTTGCTGCTGAATATACAGTTCAAACAATTCCAAATCCGAAAAATGCCACTGAAAATGGGTTTGTAAGCAATCCTGATGGAATTCTGAAAACAGAAACGGTTCAACAACTTAATATTTACCTGGACTCACTGGAGCAACAGACCGGTGCCGAAGTAACTGTTGTTGCTATTAATTCAATTGGAATGGAAGAAATTAAACCTTTTGCCACGAGTCTTTTTGCTGAATGGAAAATTGGCAAAACAAAGAAAGACAATGGTTTGCTCGTCCTTTTTGTACTCGATCAAAAAAAAGTGACTTTCGAGACCGGTTATGGTCTTGAAGGCGTTTTACCGGATGCTATATGCAAGCGAATCCAGTATCAAACCATGATTCCTGAATTCAAGAATGGAAATTACGATGCCGGATTATTGGCAGGAGTTCAACGAATTGGTTCTGTTATTCGAAAAGAACCGGCTCAACAAGAAGCACCGAAAAATCCGGTTGCATGGAATGAAATTCTGCCGATAGCAATTGGGATTTATCTGTTATTGGCTTTATTTACATGGATTTGGATTGGAAATTCAATTCAGCGCATCCGAAAAAACCCAAAACTGACAAGTAATATTGCCAGATATAAAGCCATAAAAAGCGAGAAATCAGGAATAATCAGTTTAGTTGGAATATTTCTTCCAATTATAGGAATTGTCGGAATTATTCTCTTCTCAAATCCAATTTTTATTCTGTTGATATTGCCGGTTCCATTGACAACTATTCCGGCCAATATTTACGGAAGAATCATGATGCTTAAAATCCGTCGCACTCCTATTCCTTGCAATGTTTGCGATGGGAAAATGCACATTTTATCTGAAAAAAAGGAAGATGCACACCTGAAACTGGCACAACAATTTGAAGAAAAATTACATGCCATCGATTATGATGTTTTTGTATGCGACAAATGCGCCAACGAAGCCATTTTCACTTTAGACAAACCGAGTTCTTATTCCGAATGTCCAAAATGCCATACGAAAGCATTTATTTTGAAAGAAAAACGAACCGTCGTTGCACCAACTTATATTAGTGGCGGAACTGAAAAAACAACTTATATTTGCAAATTCTGCGGCTACGAAGAAAACGACAATCATAATATCCCACGACTTTCTGGTTCGGGTGGTGCAATTCTTGGCGGAGCAGTTGCAGGTGGTTTCTTTAGCGGTAGTGGAGGCTTTGGCGGAGGCGGTTTCAGTGGTGGCGGAGGTGGAAGCTTCGGAGGCGGCATGTCAGGCGGAGGCGGAGCCACAAGTGGATGGTAAGCTTCTTAGTATCAGTAAACAGTTTTTATATCGTTAATTATATAACTCATTAAAACATTATCACAATGAAAAAGAACACAATTATTTTAATCTCTGTTATAGCTGTATTGGTTATTTCATTTTTCTGGGCAATTTCCGGATACAATAGTTTGGTAACTTTGAGGGAAAATGTTAATAGCCAGTGGGCTAATGTTGAAAGTCAATATCAACGACGTTCAGATTTAATTCCGAACTTAGTTCAAACAGTTAAAGGCTATGCCACTCACGAAAGTTCAACGTTGGAAGGAGTTGTAGCTGCACGTGCAAAAGCTACACAAGTAACAATCGATCCTAAAAATCTTACTCCCGAAAAACTTCAGGAATATCAGGCAGCTCAAGGTCAGGTAAGTTCTGCTTTAGGTAAGTTGTTGATGATTACCGAAAACTATCCCGATTTGAAGGCGAATCAAAACTTCCTTGAATTGCAAGCTCAACTTGAAGGTACTGAAAATCGAATTTCAGTAGAACGGAACAGGTTTAATGACGTGGCAAAAAGTTATGATATTACGATTCAACGATTCCCAAAATCTATTATTGCATCACTCTTTGGATTTAAGGAAAAACCATATTTCGAAGCAGAAAAAGGAACTGAAAAAGCTCCATCAGTAAAATTCTGATAATCAAATCTCATTAAAGAAAGTTTAAACTTATAATTTTATTTGCTTTATGTCAGATAATTCATATACTCCGTCACCAGATCGTTACTCCAACTCAGTTGGTTATAATTATTGCGGAAAAAGCGGATTAAAACTTCCACGAATTTCACTTGGTTTGTGGCACAATTTCGGAGATGTGGACGATGCCAACGAAGCATTGAAAATGATTCAATTTGCTTTTGATCATGGCATTACGCATTTTGATCTGGCAAATAATTATGGTGTCCCTGCCGGAAGTGCAGAGACTAATTTCGGAAAAATGCTGAAAAAACATTTCGGCTCATATCGTGACGAAATGATAATCAGCACAAAAGCCGGTCACGATATGTGGCTGGGACCGTATGGCGATTGGGGCTCGCGTAAATATTTAATTGCCAGCCTGAATCAAAGTTTAAAGCGTATGCAATTGGAGTATGTGGATATTTTTTATTCGCACCGTTACGATCCAAATACACCGCTCGAAGAAACGCTGGGAGCTTTGTCGGACATGGTGAAACAAGGGAAAGCGCTTTATGTCGGGATTTCAAAATACCCTGAAGATAAAGCCCGTGAAGCTTATCGTATTTTGCGTGAGAACGGAACGCCATGCCTTATAAATCAGGATAAATACAATATCTTTACCCGTGCTATTGAGCAAAGTGTTTTGCCATTGGCAGAGAGAAATGGAGTCGGATATATTGCATTTTCACCCTTGGCACAAGGTATGTTGAGCGATAAATATTTACATGGAATTCCTGAAAATTCGCGTGCGGCTCATAGCTATGGTTTTCTTCAAAAAGATCAACTATCACCCGAAATAATTGAGAAAACCAGTAAATTGAATGAAATTGCCGCTCAGCGCGGACAAACTTTAGCTCAAATGGCTCTAGTCTGGTGTTTGCACAAATCGCTTGTTACCTCAGTTATTGTTGGAACAAGCTCTGTAAAACAATTGCAGGATAATATCGATGCGCTTAAAAATCTTCATTTTACAGATGAGGAATTGTGGAAGATTGGCGAATTAGGAGCTTAAATAATTGAGATGAAACCGATATTGAAATATATTTTGTTTTTTGCGTTAATCAACTTACCTTTAGCCAGTTGTAATGACAATTATGTTTCATCTATTCCGGATTCTTGGGTTTCTCTTAAAATAGATTTATCAGTTGGTTCTTATGTAATTTTTAGAAACTCAACAAATAAATATTTACTTTTCGAAAAACCAATAACCGTTTCTGATGGAGTTGGATATGGAGGAATATTGGTTTATACAGGCGTTGGATTTGATGATGCCGGAAATAGTAATTATTATGCGTTTGACATGTCATGTCCCTACGAACATCAAATAGATGTGCGGATTTATCCTGATTTAAGTGGCCTTGGAAGAGTTGTTTGCGAAAAATGCGGTTCTGTTTTTGATGTTTCTTACGGAGTTGGAAATCCTGTTTCCGGAAAAACAAAAGAAGTTCTTAAAAGATATAAAACCAATCTGTCAGGCTATACTTTATATATTACCCGTTAGTAATCATTTCCATTTGTCTGGCTTAATTAGAAAAGCCGAGAAAGCTACAAATACAATATAAAAAGGATATACAACCGATAATAAAAAAGAATAGAGAATCGTATCTTTTAATTGAAAAAAACGGCGGACGGAATAGAGAAAACCGGTATCAAGCAAGCATTTAAAAGTAAATAATGCAATTAAACTAAATAGAATCCCTCGACTGGCGCTTGGTTTGTAACCCGTTCCAGTACAAAGAAAACAGAAGAAGTTTTATTTTTAATGATTGAAGATGGCATAGGTGGCAGATATGCACCAGCTTACTAAATTGTTACTTTTTGAGAATTTTTGAAAAAAACCGCTTAAAACCTTTTAATATTTAAGATTATGAAACGAATCTGTAACTTTTCAATTTTCTCTTACTTGTTAATTTGTTTTGTATTAATTATTACATTCAGTTGTGATACTACAAAACTTCTACCTATTTTGACAACAACTACTTGTACTGATATTACACAAAATACTGCAACTTCTGGAGGAGAAATTAGCTCTGACGGTGGTTCAGATGTAAAGTTAAGAGGTGTATGTTGGAGTTTATCACCAAATCCAACTATTTTAAAGAATAAAACTGTTGATGCTGCTGGAACTGGTAAATTTACTAGTTCACTTACTGGATTAATTGCAGATACTACATACTATGTTAGAGCCTATGCGATCAATAATAGTGGTACTGCTTATGGCATTCAAGTAACTTTTAAGACTATAAAATCTATACTCCCAAAATTAACCACAACAATAGCATCTGATATAACTGAGACATCTGCAACAAGTGGAGGAAATATAACTTTTAATGGTGGTTCAGCAGTTACAGCGCGAGGTGTTTGTTGGAGTATAAATCCAATTCCTACTGTTCTGAATGATAAATCATCTGATGGTGAAGGGAGTGGCGCTTTTATAAGTAATATAACCAACTTATTAACAGGAAAAACCTACTATTTAAGAGCTTACGCAACAAACAAAGTTGGCACTGAATATGGAAATCAAATAACATTACAAACATCAAAAATCCCAAACTTTCCGGTTTCTTTGGAATTAAATTTGACTACAACTTACCCTAATTTTCGGAATTCATATAATCACTATCTCACTTTCACAAAACCAATAACAGTCACCGACAGAATTGGTTTTGGTGGGATATTAGTTTATACAGGCTTCGATGGAGAATATTACGCTTTCGATATGAGTTGTCCTTATGAAGCCAAATCCAATATTCGGATATATCCGAACGACTTAGGTCAGGCAGTTTGTGAAGGTTGTGGAACGGTTTTCGATATTGGATATGGTATTGGAAATCCTTCTTCCGGAAAAGCAAAAGAAGAACTAAAACGATACAAAACTACTTTGTCGGGAGATATTTTATATATCTACCGATAAGTCTTTATTTCCATTTTACCGGTTTTAGAACAAGTGCTGAGACCACTACAAAAACGATATAAAAAGGATATACTACAGATAATAGAAAGGAATAAACTACAGTATTCTTTAATTTAAAAAAACGTCGGACGGAATAGAGAAAACCGGTATCAAGCAAGCATTTAAAAGTAAATAATGCTATTAAACTAAATAGATATACCGACTTATAAAACGACAAAACGATTAAAATTATTGCCAATAAATTAATTGCCAAAACGACACACGCAGTGAAAATAAGTTGCCAATCGGTATAAGTCGTTGATTTGGATGCCCATCGGCGTCTTTGTTTTATAAACTCAACCAAATTATCAGCCGGCTTTGTTTTTACAAATGCCGATTCCGACTTTAAGAAACAAATAGTTCCACCCTGTTTCTTTACACTTTCCAGCAAAAACATATCATCGCCCGATTGTTCTTCTTCGTGTAAATCTGCCTGACATTTCAACCAAACATTTTTTTTAAATGCAAGATTAGCCCCATTGCACAAAACAGGCATTCCTGCTCCGGCTGAACCGGCAGCACTGGCAACCAAACTGACAAATTCAAGAGCCTGAAAACGTGAAAAGAAAGTTCCATTTTCGGATATTCTAACCGGACAAATTATTAAATCGGTTGGGAATTGCGCTTGAAAGTTTACAATAGATTCAAGCCAACGTTCGGATGGTAAACAATCGGCATCGGTAGTGACAATTAAATCGGATTTGGAACTTAAAATTCCTTCTTTTAAAGCATTCTTTTTCCCAAATCCGACAGCATCAAGTAGTTGAATATTCGGGAATGAAGTTTGCGCCACTTTAATATAATTTCCGGTTTGGTCTACGGAATGATCATTTACAAGTATCAGTTCGAAATTCTGATAACTTTGTTGTTCTAAAGCCGAAATTAATGCCGGAATATGATCTTGTTCGTTCCGGCAAGCTACCACAACGGAAATACGTGTATTACTCGGCTCGTTTTCTTTTGGTTCGAACTGAGGAATTTGTTTCCAACCGAAATAAAAGATTAAAATCAGGATAAGATACAGTATGCAAATCAGAATAATACAGAATATCAATAACATATTGTTCGTTTAGAAGAAGAAATTCCAATTCTTAAAAACATTTCTTAATTCTAAAATAAATAATTCAATCCAATATACATTCCGGTGTTTCCATCTTCATTATTAAACGCTTTTCCGAAATCGGCTGAAATAACAAAGTTTTCGTTCCAACCAATTTTCAAACCAATTCCGGCTGCCGAATGAAATTTTCCTGCAGTGTAAGGATTGAAATATGATGGATTTGCAGCAATTATTGCTGGATTTATCTCTATCGGTTTCAGAATTATTCCTGAATCGAAGAAAACATTGGTACCTAAATAGAAGTTTTGTTTAAACATTTCAAAACGAAGGAATTTATACCGAAATTCAAAATTTCCAAATCCAACATTATCACCAATAATCCGATTTCGTAAAATTCCACGCACTGAACTTTTTCCTCCTAATCCCTGATTGGTAGCCGCTATCAAATAACTGGTAATTAATTCTGCTTGTGCATAATACGGAACTTTATCATTCCCTAAAGTCATTTGATAATCGAGTCGGTAAGCAAATGACAAATCTTTAGCCAGTGTAAAATACTGACGATGTATAATCGCCAGTTTGGTGTGCGGAAAAGTTTCATTTAGAAATTTAGGAGCTGTTTGTATCACCGCTTCGGTAAAAATACCTTTCATCGGGCAGGCAAGCTGGTCACGTGAATCGTATTTCAATCCAATTTTGAAATAATTTATACTCCCACCGTTCGCTTCAGTTGCATCAATTAATCCCCATGCTTTATATTTCTGAAACAAATCACCGCCTGGAACTGGCGATAAATCTAATTTAGTTATATTTACTGTGTCCATTTTGAAATTATAGAAAGCATAACCGGCAACCCAACCAAATTTTGATTCCCCAAAATATCCTTGAAAGTCAGCTTTTATCCTAAATGTATTCTTTTCGCATTTATAAAAATTACGATACATTTTACTGGTCGCTGCATCGAATACGCTTTGATAACCATTAAAACCATAAAAATCAGACATTTGATCAGGTACGTAAGCAATATCAAGTGTTGTTCGAACCTTTGGAATCAATCGTTCTGAATCATACCTGACGCGGGCAATGGTTGTTCCTTTGGTATAGGTTGATAATTCCAGATACAAGGAATGATCGTATTTTGGGAAACGGGAACCATCACCGTAAAGATAAAAATTTACCAACGCTCCATATTGAAAACCTAAATCGGAATCGTACGAAACAGCCGGTAAAGCTCCGAAACCAAGACCTTTTTTTACTTTCTGTTGCCCATAAACCAATGAAATAAAAAGTAGCAAGCAAAAAACGATTGTGTATTTTTTCATATTGCCTGAATTTAATGTTGGGGCCAAAGATAAAAAAAAATAAGCACACTTAAAAAAAGTGTGCTTATATCAAATATTATCGTTATGATTTAATTGCCTTGACAACTTTTACAAACTCCAAAATAGGAAACATCAACCGAATCAATTTTGAAATCAGTTGTTTCAGGTAGCTTAAACATGGAGGCATCCAAATCAAAAACATCATGAATTTTACCGCAACTTTTACACATGAAATGACCATGTGCAGAAATATTTACATCATAACGGGCATTTCGACCATCAATGACTAAAGCCTGAACAGCCCCTTTTTCCACAAATAAATCGAGCGTATTATACACTGTTGTTTTTGATAAGGTAGGCATGGTTGGTACTAAAGCCATATAAATTTCATCAATGGTTGGATGAATGTGGTTTTTCATTAAAAAATTCATTACAGCCGATCGTTGTACCGATGGTTTTATTGAAAATTGACGTAAATATTTATGAGATTCTAGCATGGTGAAGTATTTTTTGTTGGAAAAATTGCAAATGTAAGAAGTTCAAAGAAAAAAAACATGAATAAATTTCTAAATTTCACCTTAATTACCCATTGGAGACCATTTGAAACCTACTTTAACCGTAAAACAAGAAATTTAAACTGGTTTTTTGACTTAAACGATTACAATACCTTGATTTCTTTTAACACATCGTTTGTCGCACGTACTGCTGCTGCACTTTTTGCAAACAATGCTTTTTCTGCGTCATTCAATTTATAATCTAATATTTCTTCCACTCCGTCTTTGCCAATAACTACTGGCACACCCAGACAAATATCGTTTTGACCGTATTCACCTTCCAACAATACACAGCAAGGAATGATTTTTTTCTTATCGTGAATAATTGATTTTACCAGATAAGCTATAGAAGCTCCGGGAGCATACCAAGACGAGGTTCCGAGTAATGCAGTCAAGGTAGCACCACCCACCATTGTGTCGGCAACCGCTTTATCTAAGGTAGCTTTATCCAAAACATCGGTCACTTGACGACCTTTGTAAGAAGCAAAACGGGTCAAAGGAATCATGGTTGTATCGCCGTGACCACCAATAACCATGCAATGAACTTCATTCTGGTTTGCATTCATGGCTTTGCTCAAATAGTATTTAAAACGTGCTGTATCCAAAGCACCACCCATACCAATAACTCTGTTTTTTGGAAGTCCTGTTGCTTTCAATGCAAGATAAGTCATGGTATCCATTGGGTTACTTACTACAACAAAAATAGTATTAGGAGAATACTTCAAAATATTTTCAGCAACCGTTTTTACAATTCCGGCATTCACACCGATCAACTCTTCGCGAGTCATACCGGGTTTACGAGGAATACCTGAAGTGATAACTACTACATCTGAATTTGCGGTTTGGGGATAATCATTTGTACAACCAATAATCTTTGAATCGAAACCCAATAAAGCGGCTGTTTGTTGCAGATCCAATGCTTTACCTTCTGATACGCCTTCTTTTACATCGAGCATGATAACCTGGTCTGCTATTTCGTTGATTGCAAGAACATTTGCACATGAGGCACCTACATTTCCGGCACCAACTACAGTTACTTTTGTCATAATAATTTTATTTTTTTAAGTTAGAATAATCTATTTTTAAAATTCACGCGAAGGTACAATAATTTAGCGAATAAAATGCAAATTTCCATTAAAATCGTTCCATATCTGAATGCACTTATTTATAAGTTTATTTGTATCTTTGTGGTCGAAAAGTTTGTACGTAAGTTTGAAAATTTGAGAATAATAATTGTTTATTCTGACAATTGATTCTCGTTTCAGTAATTCAACATTTCAATGATTCGATTTGTTCAACAATTCAATAACTCAACTTGTTCAACAATACAATAATTTAACAATTCTATAATCTTAATAAATAATAATATGCAAACTATTGACAAATTTAATTTTGCAGGGAAAAAAGCCTTCGTTCGTGTGGACTTTAATGTTCCTTTGGACGAAAACTCTCAAATTACCGATGATACACGTATTCGTGCAGCTATGCCTACTTTGAAAAAAATTTTAGCAGATGGCGGAAGCGTAATTATTGCGTCTCACATGGGTCGTCCCAATAAGAATCCTGATTCAAAGTATTCATTAAAAGCAATTTTACCGCATGTTTCAAAATTGTTGGGAGTGAATGTAAAATTCGCTCCCGATTGTGTGGGTGAAGAAGCTGCAAAAATGGCATCTGAATTAAAACCAGGAGAAGCCATGATGCTTGAAAATCTTCGTTTTTATGAAGAAGAAGAAGGAAAACCACGTGGAGAATTTGCTACTGACGATGAAAAAGCTGCTGCAAAGAAAATAACCAAAGAAAATCAGAAGAAATTTACGGCTAAACTGGCTTCATATGCCGATTGTTATGTGAACGATGCTTTCGGAACAGCTCACCGTGCACATGCTTCAACCGCTTTAATAGCCAACTATTTTGACGAAAGCAACAAAATGTTCGGTTATTTAATGGAAAAAGAAGTGATTGCCGTGCATAAAATCATGACTGATACAGCCCGTCCGTTTACAGCTATTATGGGAGGTTCAAAGGTTTCTTCTAAAATTGAAATTATCGAAAATCTTTTGACCAAGGTCGACAACCTGATTATTGCCGGTGGAATGACATATACTTTTACCAAAGCCTTGGGTGGCAAAATAGGAAATTCTCTTTGCGAAGACGATAAACTTGATTTGGCACTTGATTTATTGTCGAAAGCAAAAGCAAATAATGTAAACATCGTCTTAGCAGTTGATGCTAAAATTGCAGATGCATTCAGCAACGATGCCAACACCAAATTTGTACCGGTTAATGAAATTCCTGATGGCTGGCAAGGACTGGACATCGGACCTAAAACCGAAAAAATCTTCGAAGAGGTGATTAAAGCTTCCAAAACAATCTTGTGGAATGGACCTACAGGCGTTTTTGAATTCGAAAATTTTACACATGGGTCTCGCGCAGTTGGTGAAGCCATTGTAGAAGCGACTAAAAAAGGAGCTTTCTCGCTTGTTGGCGGTGGTGACTCGGTTGCTTGCGTAAACAAATTTGGGATTGCAGATAAAGTTTCGTATGTTTCAACCGGAGGCGGTGCCTTACTTGAAGCTATCGAAGGTAGAGTATTACCAGGCATTGAAGCCATTCGCGGATATTAATTAGCTTTGAATAAACAATTTAAATCGGAGTGGAACCAAAAGTTTCATTCCGATTTATTTTTCTCTATCCCACATAGGTACAATCTTTTGATATTTATTCTTACTCCAACCAAATACTGTCCAAGGAATAACAACCGCCCTGCAGCACACAAAACAAGCCCTTTGCCAAACGATTATTTCTGTCAATTTTACTCAGATCAATTATATCCTGTTCATCTAACACCACATGAATTGATTGATAATTATCGAATATTCGTTTTTTATTGACTGATTTCGGAATTACGGAAGTTCCACGTTTCATCCCCCAGTCCAAGATAACCTGAGTTGGTAAACACCCATGTTTTTGAGCGATTCTAATCACAGTTTCATTATTTGTAATACTATCTCTTCCGCTTATCAAATGATGGCTTCCGAGGGGTGAAAATGCTGTAACTATTATACCATTTTCACGACAAAACCCCACTAATTCATTTTGTTGGAAATATGGATGCAATTCAATCTGATTAAGCTCAGGCTTTATGTTGGCAACTGCAAAGAGTCGCTTCAATTTGGGAATATTGAAGTTTGATACGCCTATATGTTTTGCGAGTCCTGATTCCTGCACTTTTTCCATCGCTTGCCAGGTTGTTTCCAAAGGCATTTCTTCGAGCGAAAGTAAATCGGTTGCATCTTTAGCTTGTTCGTGTCCTGTTTTAAATGCTACCGGCCAATGAATCAAATATAAATCCAGATAATCGAGTTGCAAATCTTTCAGCGATTTCCGAATTGCTATTTCTACCCGTTCGGGAGCATGGTCGCTATTCCATAATTTTGAAGTGATGAATAGTTCTTCGCGTTTTACCAAACCGGCTTTCATGGCATCGTGCAATGCCAAACCAATTTCCTCTTCGTTCCCGTAAATATAAGCACAATCGATATGTCGATAACCTATGCGGATGGCTTACAGAACTGCCTCATACACTTCATTTTTATTCGACAACCAGGTTCCTAAGCCCAGAACCGGAAGTTTATCTCCATTTTGAAATAAGATTTGTTTCATTTTATTCCTTTTTGTTTTAAAACAAAAAAATAGAAAGTATTGTTTTGAAAAATCCTATTTATGAGACAAGGCGTTGAAAATTAAATTTCAACGCCTTGTTCTTAAATGGTAAGTCATAAATAGTCAATTACTTGAGTTTTGCCAATGCTTCTTTAATCCATCCGAAAGCTTTTACCAAATTTTCATCGGAAGTAGCATACGACATACGAATGCATTTGGGAGCCCCAAATGCACCGCCACCAACACAAGCAACATGGCCTTCTTCCAACAGATACATAGCTAAATCACCTGAATTTGCAATTACTTTTCCGTCGAATGATTTTCCTAAATAATAGCTGCAATCGGGAAAAATATAGAATGCTCCCTGAGGATCATTCACTTTCAAGCCGGGAATTTGACGAGCTAAATCAACAACCAGTTTCTTGCGACGCTCAAAAGCTAAACGCATGGTTTCCACACAACTTTGATCGCCGGTATAAGCAGCTTCTGCCGCTTTCTGGGTTACAGAACATGGACCTGAAGTATATTGACCCTGCAACGTGTTACAAGCAGAAGCAATCCATTTTGGTGCTGCAATCCAACCCAAACGCCAGCCGGTCATAGCATATCCTTTTGATACACCATTAATTACAACAACTCGTTCGCGAACATTTTCAAACTGAGCAATACTTTCATGAGTACCCAGATAATTGATATGTTCGTATATTTCGTCGGAAAGTATGATGATATTCGGATAGTTGGCCAATACATCAGCCAATGCTTTTAATTCTTCTTTACTATAAACACTTCCGGTGGGATTGGAAGGAGAACAAAGAATAATGGCTTTGGTTTTTGGAGTGATTGCCGCTTCTAATTGTTTGGCAGTAATTTTGAAATCTTGTTCGATTCCTGCATAAACTTCAACAGTTGTTCCATCAGCTAATTTAACCATTTCGGGATAACTAACCCAATAAGGTGCAGGAATGATTACTTCATCACCTTTGCCGATTATTGCTAATATAACGTTACAAACCGATTGTTTGGCACCATTAGAACAAACAATTTGTTCAGGTTTATAATCCAGTCCATTTTCAGCTTTTAGTTTTGCACATATTGCATTACGCAAAGCCGGATATCCGGGCACCGGTGAATAAAACGAAAAGTTATTATCAACAGCCTGTTTAGCAGCTTCTTTAATATGGTCGGGAGTATTGAAGTCGGGTTCGCCAACACTGAGATTAATCACATCGAAACCCTGAGCTTTGAGTTCGTTACTTTTTTGAGACATGGCAAGCGTTTCGGAAGGAGAAAGAGCTGCCAAACGATCTGATAAAGGAAACATAGAATTAGTGTATTTTTGTTATTATTGCGAGACAAAAGTAATCAAAAAAAATCATTTTTGCACATTTAATCAGTGTTAGATATATCCGACTGGATGGGGCATGCAAGCAAGGTGCTGTTATGTGCTGGTCTTCATTAATTCTATTCTTTTCTCAATATTTTTCAAAGTTGAATATACAATTTTGAAATAGTTAAATGCTATTTCTTTTGAAAATGATTCCTGATAAATTTGTGACAATGCGGATGAAAGAGTAGTTATTTCTGTTTTAATACCTGGTTTAATTTCTTCTCCTTTTTTCAGCGATTCCATTACATCATTGATATTAAACATAAATCCTGTAAATTTTTCAGGAGCACCATTTATTATTCTTTTAATTTCAGCGTGAGAATATGGATTTCTGATTTTATCTCTAAAATTATCCAAAATTGTATATTCTTCTTCTGTAATTAAATTTTCTCCAACTGCCAATTTTAATGAATTAAATAATTTTAGGTTATCGTACTTTTCTACGGCCTCCAAAGTTTTCTCGTTATATAAAGCAGGTTTGGAATAGTCAAGATTTATTGTGTATTTATTAATCAATGCTAGTTTTATTATTCTTTCTAGAAAATGATTAGTAGAAAAAATACTTGCCTGATTCAATTCTAATAAAAGACATTGTAGAATTTCATTTCTGAGAGTTGTCAGTTCTACAAAATGATATAATTTATCTTCAAAGTATTCATTTAAACTAGCGAATTTTTTTTCAATTAGTTTAGAATAATTTGAGTTATAGAGTTCTTTCATTCTTTTGTGGTTTTTTAATAGACTTGCCCATAACGGTTTCGGGCTTTGCGTTCGGGCGGGTTTCGGGTAGGTTTTTCTTTCAATGTACGAGACTTTGTCCCTAGTCACATTCTATCCTTTCTTTTCGCTCAGATTGCCGCTCGGCTTTGCCGCTTGGTTTACCAAGAAATCTGCGCGAGCGTGCAATTATTTTCGTTATAAAATTTCTGTTATTTTCTCGTATAAATGCGGTAAACAGTTCTGTCTCATTCTAAATTTCGTGCCGTGATTATGCCCTGTTCGTGCGTCAAAATCAATTAATATGTTTCCTTTTTCGAGAGCTTCTAAAAATCCATCAAAATCGAATTTTTGTAACATAGTCACTTTACTGTATTTGTAAAATTCTTTTCCGTCTTCTTTTTTCATGTCGGCTTGAACATAAAAGCAATTTAAAAGTTTAGTACCTGCCTTATTCGCCAAATCATCAAAACCCCAATAAGGCTGAGGTTCTAACTCTCCTAATCCAATTACTTGTTCAACTTTCTTCAACCAAAGTGAGTGTTTTTCTGCTACTTTCTTACTGTCAAATGAAATAAGAACTTTTTGATTTTCTCTGTCAATTTTCACCATAAAACCACGGTCGCTTGCCGACTTTCCGTGAATGGTTTGACGAAAACTCATTTCGTTATCAGTGTATTTCAATCCAGCTTCTTGGTGTCTCCAACCGTATTTCTGAAGTAAAACCTGAGGCACAAACTTAATAGCACGAGGCGAAGGTTCAATGTGAAAAAGTGTCGTTAACGAAGTCGTATTTTTTCGTTGGGCTTTCAATTCCCACTCGGCTGCATTTGGAATTGGCAAGTTATTTTCTTCAATGCCTAATAAATCTTCTAAGGTATTTCCAACTCCGCCGGCATTGCCGTGTCTTGCGTTTTCAATCCACCCTTTTGCTGCAATTTCTTTAAATTCCGCTATTAAATTTTCTTTTGTATATAATTTCATGCTTCTTGTTGAAAAAGAGTTCGTGGTCTTAATTTATATAATTCACTCTGTATTTTATTCTTCGCAATTCTTTTTTCAGCTAACTCACAATAATCTGGAGAAAGTTCAATTCCAATATAATTTTTATTTAATCCCATAGCAACAATTGCAGTTGTTCCACTACCCATAAATGGGTCTAAAACAATTTTTCCAGTAGATGAACTGACAATTCTGTCAATCAAAGCCACAGGAAAAGGAGCAGGGTGTTCATTTTTCATCTCTTGAGTGAACTCCCAAACATCACCAAAAGCGTTAGCTTTTGGTGCAAGTTTGAAATTTGGTTTTGCTATTAAATATATAACTTCATAAGTTGGCAAAAAATAACCGGTATTGAAATTTATGCCGCCTTTTCTATGCCAAATAATGATTTGTCTAACAGGTAATCCACTTATAATATCTTGTCTGTCCTGCAATAATCCGTCCTGAACGCGCCATTTGTGATTATAGAATATAGCTCCGTCGTCTTTTAAAAGTCGAAACATTTCAGCCAAACAATCACGTTGCCACTTAACATATTTTTCGTGTGGCATATTATCGTCATGGTGTGAATATCCATTTACAAGTGCAGCACCAGCCCATTTTCCTCCTCGACCATCTTTCATTCCGTTTCCAGTCGAGTTTTTCAAATTATAAGGTGGTGAAGTAACAACCAAATCAATAGAATTGCTTGGCATTTTTTTCATTGTTTCCAAACAGTCACCACAAATAATCTTATTTAAGTAATTTTCAATCTGTACCATTTTCTTTCTATTAAACTATCTTTCTCGCAAAGATACAGTTTTTTTAATGTTTTTCATCTTCGTCTTTTTCATTTTTTTTGCTTGTCCATAACGACTAAACCTATATTTATTTGTCACTTTGCGGGAGCATTCGCTGTCGCCCTGCGATAAAGTGAATGCGGGAGCAAAACCTGCTAAATGCACGTCAGCCAGCCAATGAACATAAGAGCGTTCGGCGTTTTTTCCGTTTTACAATGTCTACTTGGGCAACAGTGGTTTTGTCTGTTTATTAATCTTATACAATTGATAAGTGTTGATAGCTGTAAATAGGTTATTAATGTCAATTGATGAATTGATATCTTTCAGATTTGCCGTAACTGAACTATTTAAGTCACTGAAAGATTCTTGTGTAACATAATTCAAATAACTGATCTCTGAAACTATTCTATTTTCCATTTCATAAATGGATAATAATAAGTCATCTAATTTATTACCAATAGTTGACAATTTATCTGATACTTCATTCTCCCAGTTAGAATTATAAATTCCAATTTTGTCAAACGATTCATATATTTCGTAAAAAGTAATCAAATCTTCTGAAACCAAAGCACTTATCATATTAATAGAATGAAAAACAAGCAATTCGTATGTATGTATCTGGTTTTTTAAGAGATTCAATCTTTCATCAAGCTCAGCTTTAGAGCTTGTTTTTTCGATTGATTCAAATATCTTTTGTATATTACTCTTTTTAGTTTTTATATAATTTGAGACTTTGACAAACTGATGAATATAATTCTTATCAATTCCAATTACTTGTTTCTGATACTTACTTAACAGCTTGTTGAAATCATTTTCAATTAAATCAATCTCACCATTACTATCTTTATCCAATTCTTGAAGTATAGAATCCTTTGAAACTTTAAGATGTTCTTGTTCAATTTTTGCTTTAGTTTTATTATCGTTAATTTCTTTAAGATTGTCCAAGTCAAACTTTTCAGCAACATTATTCAATTCGGAAATAAACTCTTTTAATATCTCAATATCCGCAGGTGTTGATTTTATACGTTTTACCTTTATTACATAAGAATAATTTGGGCAAATGATTATATTACCTTCAAATTTAATGTCTTTTGGAATAGCTGAAACTTCAAGTTTACAATAATCAAAAGTCTCACTACCAAAAATTAGATTAATTTGACATTCCTCAAAACAAATTCCACTTTCTAAACCAAAAACAATAGGACTACTACCCACAGTCCATGTTAAAAATGTTTTTTTGTACCAGATTGATGTATTGAAAAGCGAAGACTTGTTTCCCTTATTTGTCAATTCAGATGCAGACAATACATTAGGCTTACTTTTATTTTTTTCATAGAAGCTTTTGACAAAATTTCTTATAATTTTTTCTCTTTTTTCCCAGAGCTTTTTGTCTTCGGGCTGTATTTCATAAAATGTTTTCATAATATTTTACTTTTATATTTTATGGTTTATTTAATTACTCGGCATAACACATAGTACATTTTCTTGTCAAAGCAACAAATAATATTTTGGCTATCAAATGTTCAGTATATAATTCAATAAAGTCTAACTTGTTTGATTTTCTCAGTAACTCTACTTTGCTAAACTTATAAAAAATCTTCTAAGGCTTTTTTTAGAGAAGGTCTTCTTACTTCATCTTTTATACGACCATGTATAGGCGTGTATTTTAAGTGTAATTTTCTGCCATCGAGTTGAATTTCGTAAATTTCTAATGGCAGGTGATCTTCCCCTTTAGTTCTTATCTTTCTTATAGTAATTTCTCGATTCATAATTAATCTATCTATAAATTCTTGATAAGATTTTTGATACACAAAAATTATTTGTTTTACATTTGAATTTAATATTTCAGTAAAAATTTTTGTATCGAAGATTGTTTCTCTTGGAACTAAGTCACTATCCCTAGCATGATTTTCATCAATTCTATCAATTTGTGTATAAATATCAATAAAACCGATATGAATTTCCTTTATAAATTTTATTTTTTCTAACGATTTGATAATTCTGGATTTATCATCTTGGTTGTTTAAAAATAAATCTTTCTTATAGATTGCATCGATATGTTTCCAAAACTTATTTCGAGTACTTGAATAATGAATATAACCTTTTCTGTTTAAATATTCTGTTTTTGGTGGAAAAGTCCCACAAATGATTGTTTTTGTATCTAGAAACCAAACGCCTCCATCAAGAAAACCATTTTTTTCAATTTGATCTTTTGATAATTCAAGTTGATTGATAAAACCCTGTGTTGTCAAATAAGGATGTACTTCCATAGTTTTATTTATAAAGATTAAATAATAAGTTACTTGAAATAGTGATAGTTAAGTTGTTTTTAGCAATTTGAATTAGTTTCACTGTCGCTATGCTCTCTTTCTTTTTTTTACACTTACACATAACGACCGAACTAAACCGAGTATTGTGAAAACTTGTCCATCACACGTTCGTAATAGGTTCTCGAAACAGGGATATCAGGCGTATTGACGGCGTCAAGTTCTAAAAATATTCCATCTTTCTTTTTTAGAAGGACTTTCACATTATCAAGATTAACGATATAGGATCTATGACAGCGTACCAAAGGAGTTTCTTTTGTCAGATTTTCTTCCATCCATTTTAATGAATTGCGAATCAGGAAATGGGACAACTTTGATTTATTAAGATAATGAATAGTGGCATAATTATCTTCAGAATCGATATATAACAAATTTTCCAACACGATAGAAATTCGCAATTCACCTTTCTCGTCCGGAAATCCAATCTGTGATTTCTTTTGAATATCAAAATTTTGCTCTTCATGCGTCAGTTTTTCCAACATGGAATTTTTTTCCCGCCACGAAAAATACAGCCATAAAATAGAATAGGGCAGCAAAATGATTAAACTGGTATTGACCGCTGATTTATGAAAAATCTCAATAAAGTCGCGATCCATTCCCTCTTTTGGAATAAATTTAGTAAACAGCGAATAAAAAAGTGACATAGCCAGAATTTCAACCAATACCCATAGAGCGTATTGCCAATAAGTTATCGTACTTTTTTTTACATAAGAAAGCATTACAAAACGACTGACAACTACTACCAGCATACCGATTAGAATGATCAGACTGGAAAAGAAAAAATACTTGAATTGGGAAACATTCGGATACCAGTTTCGCGACCCGAAAGGCTGAAAGATATTAATAAACAGGAGCGCAAAGATTGCCGTAAAGAATATCAGACGCAAGATATTCCCTTTTTCGTAAATATAAGCGGGGATTTTCGAATTCATGGTCTTGTCATAGTCAAGAAATTCATTTACAAAAGTAAAGAATTCTAGTCAAACAAGCAAATAACTCATCCCGAAACAAATCTTTTCGTCCCGATATTTACTAATTCGTCCCAAATAAATACTATTTATCCCAAATTAGTGTCAAATAACCCATTTAATTGAAAATGGGGATTTTATATACTTCTTTTGTCATCAAAATTAGTTTTTTATCGTATGAATTATTCTCAAAGGCATCTCGAATTGAATGCTCAATTTCAATTGGGCGTAGATACTCATTTGAACGAGTCGAACATCGACATTCGTTTCTTTTCATTTAAAAGTTTACCTCTATCGCCTAAAACCAAAAAAGTCACAGTCAATACTGATGATGAAGCAATTAACGAAAATCTTTCATTTATTTATCCGGTTTTTATTCCGGAAAAGGTAAAAATATCTGATAAAGCAATTTTGTTAATGCATGGACTGAACGAACGAAACTGGAGCAAATATCTTACCTGGGCGGAGTATCTATGCGAAAAAACCGGAAAACCGGTCATTCTTTTTCCGATTGCTTTTCATATTAATCGCTCACCACAATCTTGGTCAAATCCACACGATGTTCGAACTCTATTGGATTTACGGCGTCAACAAAACGGCGAAGATCGCTCACTGAGTTTTGCCAATGTTAAGTTTAGCGAACGAATCAGCGAAGAACCGTACCGTTTTTACAGTTCGGGGAGGCAAAGTATCAATGACTTGAGAAGGCTATTCAAACAAATTAAAGGAGGTTCCCACTCCTTGTTTTTAAAAAATACTCAGATTGACATTTTTGCTTATTCTATTGGCGCATTTCTGGCCGAAATAACGATGATGACTAATCCGTATAAATTATTTTCCGACTCAAAACTGTTTTTGTTTTGTGGTGGTGGTATTTTCAGTGCCATGTTTGGACAGTCGCGGAGTATTATGGACAGAACCGCTTACGAAAAACTTTACGCATACTATTTAAACGAATTTTCTATCGAAACAACCTTGAAATCGGCTCGTGATAAAATCTTTAATTCTTTTAACTGCATGATTTCTTCTGATCGAAACAAAACAGAACGAGAATCATTTTTTAAACATTTAGGAACTAAGATAATGGGTATTTCGCTGTTAAACGACAAGGTGATGCCATTTTACGGTATGATGGAAGCGATTGGTAAAGACTGTTTTGAATCGCGGTTTAATATAATGGATTTTTCGTTTCCGTATACACATGAAAACCCTTTTCCTGTTGGAGGTCAGTTTGAATCAACAGAAATTGACACTTCATTTACCAAGGTATTTTCACAAGCAGCCCAATTTCTGTCCTGATTGTTTGCAATAAAAAGGAACATTACGTCGTACTATTGGTCATCTTACAAGAAACGCCCCGAAATTCGGAGCGTTTCTTGTAGGTCATATTTTTCTCTCAACAGATTTTTTTAATTACTTCTTCCAATGAAGTCAAGCTTTGTTCACCGGTTTTCATGTTTTTCAGCATCACCATTCCAGCGTTCATTTCGGTTTCTCCAACAATTGCCACAAACGGAATTCGCTTATTATCAGCATAACTCATTTGTTTTTTCATTTTGGCAGGTTCAGGATAAATTTCGGCATTTATACCTTTGCTGCGCAATGCACTTAGCCACGGCAAACAGTACATCAGTTCTTTTTCGCCAAAGCTTACAAACAAAATCTGCGTATTTTCCAATGAAGTTTCAGGATAAAGTTCCAGTTGGTTCAACAAGTCGTAGATGCGGTCTGCACCAAACGAAATTCCAACGCCCGAAACACCTTCCATGCCGAAAACGCCTGTCAGATTATCATAACGTCCACCACCGGTAATGCTTCCCATTTCCACGTCAAGCGCTTTTACTTCGAAAATAGCTCCGGTGTAATAATTCAGTCCGCGCGCTAATGTCAGATCAAGTTCAATGTTGGTCTCAACTTTCATGGTTTCGTACAATCCAAAAATAGTTTCAAGCTCGGAAACGCCTTTCAAACCTATTTCCGAATCGGCCAAAACGGTTTTCAATTGTTCCAGTTTCTCAGTATTTGTTCCGCTGAGTTTCAAAATCGGTTGCAGTTTGGCAATAGCTTCATCAGAAATTCCTTTCGAGGCAATTTCTTCGTTTACTTTTTCCAATCCGATTTTGTCCATTTTATCAATGGCAACGGTAATATCGGTAATTTTTTCGGCTTCTCCAATGATTTCGGCAATGCCGGAAAGAATCTTGCGATTATTGATTTTGACAACTACATTAATTTTCAGGCGACGATAGATTTCATCCACAATCTGGATTAGCTCCAGTTCATTGAGCAACGAATCACTCCCAACCACATCCACATCGCATTGGTAAAACTCACGATATCTCCCACGTTGTGGTCGATCGGCACGCCAAACGGGTTGAATCTGATAACGTTTGAACGGAAAAGAAATCTTATCGCGGTTTTGCACCACAAAACGGGCAAAAGGAACAGTCAGGTCGTAACGCAAGCCCTTTTCAGAGATTTTATTGGTAAGTTTTATACTATTTCTTCCAAGTAATTCATCATCAGCCAACCCATTCATAAAATCACCAGAATTCAAAATTTTGAACAGCAATTTATCGCCTTCTTCGCCGTATTTTCCCATCAAAGTGGACAGGTTTTCCATGGCAGGTGTTTCAATCTGCTGAAAACCATATAGACGAAAAACGTCTTTAATGGTGTTGAATATATAATTACGATTCGCCATTTCGGATGGCGTAAAATCGCGTGTTCCTTTTGGAATAGAAGGTTTTTGCATAATGTAGCCCCCAATCCCCCTAAAGGGGGTTTTAGAATTTATATTAATCGGTTATTTTTACTTATTGTTTTGAGAAAAAGTCTTAAAGTTCCCCTTTAGGGGGATTTAGGGGGCTTATTTCTTTAATAATCAATTCAGTTGCTCCGGTATTGTTTTTCACATATTCTCCGGCGATTTTACCGGCTTGGATGTCTTTCAAAAGTCTATTAAATTGTGCCTCAAGCTCTACATAATTCGTAATTGAAAAAGCGCCACTAATAGCAATCAAATCACGGGCTTCACGAAATTTCTGATAATTTGGTCCGAAAACCACCGGAATACCATAAACCGCAGCCTCCAACGTATTGTGAATTCCCACACCAAAACCCCCGCCAATATACGCCACATTGGCATAACGATAAATTGATGAAAGTAACCCAATTGTATCAACCACCAGACAATTTGTAGTTTGCAGATTTTCCGTATTTGCTTCGGAATACCGTATAAATTTGCCGCCCAACAGTTTTGATATTTCAGTGATATGTGAATAATCTATTTCGTGAGGCACGATAATCAACTTAATATCAGGATGCAATTTGAGATAACGCACCAACAATTCTTCATCTTTTGGCCATGAGCTTCCGGCAACGATTACTTTTTGTGCTCCGGCAACAAATGCTTCAATAAACGGAATTGATTTGGCTTGTTTTCCCATATCCGCCACACGATCAAAGCGGGTATCACCGGCAATAGAAACATTTTTAATTCCATGAACTAATAGCAAATCCTGCGAATTCTGATCCTGTACAAAAATATGTCTGAAAGTTTTAAGCAAATTTCTATACCATTTACCATACCATTGAAAAAAAACCTGATTCGTTCTGAAAGTGGCTGATATAGAATAAACAGGGATATTCTTTGCTTTCAAAGCCTTCAAATAATTCGGCCAGAATTCGTATTTTATAAAAACAGCTTTCGACGGATTGACCAAGTTAACAAATTGTCTTGCTGCTCTTGGTGTGTCCAATGGCAAATAAGAAATAATGTCGGCTCCCGTGTAATTTTTTCGCACTTCGTAACCCGAAGGTGAAAAGAAAGTCAGTAGGATTTTAGTTTCCGGATTTTCTTTCTTCAATTGTTCAATAACCGGACGACCTTGTTCAAATTCGCCCAACGAAGCGGCATGAAACCAAGCATAACGGGCATTCGGATCCACTTTCTCTTTCAACAATTTAAAAGCCTGATATTGTCCTTTGCGAAGCAAACGAGCTTTTTCATTGAAAAGTGAAGCCATAAAAATGAAAGTTCCATAAATGTAAATACCTAATGAATAGATTATTTTCATGACCCCTAACCCCTAAAGGGGAATTAAATTACTTCGTCTGTTTAAATAATATAAAAGTCTGCCTTGTCGGTCACCAAAGCCCCCTTCAGGGGGTTGGGGGTAAAAGAAAAGGCATTTCAAATGGTTTTGAAACGCCTTTTTAAGGTTTGAAAGCCAGAATTACTTTCTAATACCCAACTCTTTGATAATTGCACGGTAGCGAGTAATATCGGTGTCTTTCAAATAATTGAGAAGACGACGACGTTTTCCTACCAAAATTACAAGAGCGCGTTCTGTACTATAATCTTTTTTATTTGACTTCAAATGTTCTGTCAAATGGTTAATACGGTACGAAAACAATGCTATCTGGCCTTCAGATGAGCCAGTATCAGTGTTAGACTTTCCGTGTTTAGCAAAGATTTCTTGCTTAATTTCAGCTGTTAAATACATGATAATTTATTAAAAATAAACGTTTTAAAATACAAACTTAGCAATGCACACATCGCAAAACTACTCGTTTGATTTTGAGTTTGCAAAGATAAGTTTTTAATTCTGAATGACAAAACCTTCAAGTTCATTTTCTCGAAAAAACATCTCGTAATGAACCATCTGCCCATCTCATAGGATTTTTGTCGAAATAATATTTGCAAATAATCGTCACCGAAACGCCAATAAAAGAACCGACAAGCACATCAATTGCAAAATGCTGAGACAAGTAAATGCGCGAATAACCTACCAACATTGCCAACACGAAATACAAAAAATGAAGCGATGGGTTTTTTGTATAAAATGTTAAAGCTAAGAAGAGTGCAAATGCCGTAATAGTATGCCCTGATGTAAAGCTGTGAAAAGTATTCAAATGTTCACCAACAACCTGATGCAATTGAACAGATGGAAAATGTTGTTGGAAATACAGAATCGGTCGGGGTTCGTTCCATGTTTGCTTTATGATTATAGATACTAAACCGGTTGCAAGTTGCGAAATAAGAACAAAAAATGCCATGCGATACCGGTAAAAAAGCAAACCTGCTATAACAAGGTATGGAATCCAATCACCTACAAAAGTGTAATACCGAAAGAAAACATCTCCGATTGGTGTGTGAAACGAAGTGAGCCAAAGATGCAAATCAGCCTTTGAATTGCATAAAATTAGCACTGAAAAAGTCAGCACAAACAAAAGGTACGGTAAAAAAAAAGCTTTATAATTTTTCATTTTAGCCCTCTTAAAATTTCACGTTTACCTGGAGGTCCATCTAGTCGTTCTACCTTGAAACCTGCATGTTGCATTACCCGACGGACTGAACCTTTGGCACAATACGTTGTCAGAATGGCTTCAAAGTTACAACAATTATACAACTTTTCAAATTGTGCTGCCGTCCACATTTCGGGTTGTTTTTCGGGCGAAAACGCATCGAAATAAACAACATCAAACTGATTATCGAAAGTGTAGCACGTGAAATCGACTTCTTTTTTTTTCAATGTAAAAAAAGGATTGATTTGAGTGTCCACATTCCACGCCGAAGTGTGCATAAACTCGAAACGATTCCTGTTTTCGGGCGAAAGTTCTTCGGGATAATTCAGTTTCAACGCTTTTTCAATTTCCACCGGATATTTTTCGAGCGAAGTGTACTGAATTTGTTTGTCACTACGCTCCGCCTCTATCATGGTCAGAAAAGCATTCAAACCGGTTCCAAAACCAATTTCCAGCACTTTGATTTCAGACTTTTTGCATTGTTTTAATCCTGCTTCAATAAAAATATGCCTCGATTCCTGAATCGCGCCATGTGAAGAATGATAACATTCATCTATCTCGGAAACGAATAATGTGTGAGAACCGTCAGACGTAATTAATAATTCAGAATGCATGATTCATAATTAAAGAATGACAAAAGTACGGAAAAGCATGAAACAAAACAACCGTCGCTCAATTAAATGAACAACGGTTATTTTGTACTCTCAACAGAAGTCCCTCTCCTCAAGGAGAGGGATTTAGGGTGAGGTTTAGTAATTTTGTTTTTCTTCTTCAAAATATGCTTGTGGATGAGCACAAGCAGGACAAGCTTTTGGAGCTTCTTTCCCTGTGTGAATATAACCACATTCGCGGCATTGCCAGGTTGTTTCTTCTTCACGGGAGAAAACAGTTCCGGCTTCAACACGTGCCAACAATTTGCGGTAGCGTTTTTCGTGTTGTACTTCCACACCTGCAATTTTGCGGAAAGTAGCAGCAATATTCAAAAATCCTTCGGCTTCGGCCACATCGGCAAAGTGAGGATACAAATCTGCCCATTCTTCGTATTCACCATTGGCTGCTGCCAAAAGGTTTTCGGCAGTTGTAGCAATCACGCCTGCAGGATACGATGCGGTAATTTCTACCATACCACCTTCGAGGTAACTGAAGAATTTTTTGGCATGTTGTTTTTCCTGATCAGCTGTTTCCAAAAAAATAGCAGATATTTGTTCAAAACCTTCTGTTTTTGCTACTTTAGCAAAATAAGTGTAACGCATACGTGCCTGACTTTCGCCGGCAAACGCCTTCAGTAAATTTTTTTCGGTTTCTGTTCCTTTAATACTTTTCATAATTGTATTATTTTTTGATGAATAGTTTGTTCCTGAATCCAACAAAAGTAAGAAAAACTGTTTAATAAATATCAACAAACAGTGACTTTCTGCATATAATTTATGCAAATTGCATCCTGCCTTAAAATCCGTATCTTTGCAAACTCAATTTACGAACTACCGACTACAAACTTCCGACTAATTATGGTCAGTCGCTGAAACATCAACAAACAGTTTCTCCCGTTCACCGAAGAACGAAGTCTAAGCTTCTTTAAAAGAAAGTCCCCGCTGAAAAAATCGATTCGACAGCCAAAATACAAACTCAATATAAACGCCCAAATGAGACTCTTATTTGGGCATTTCTGATTTCAGACAAATATACATCTCCATTTCTCTCCTACTTTTATAACATCTAAACAGAACTTACTTATACTTTTCTTTCAAAATGTAATATGTTTACATATTAAATTGACACAAACAGTTGTTTATTAGAAAAAAACAAGTAGATTTGAACATGTTTTAAATTGGCTTGGTATATTTGCTTTGTACAGGATTTACAAAATTTATTCAAAATTCTATTGTATAATTCAATTAGAATAAATTTCTTGAATATTGAGATAATTAAACAATCATAAAAAAATTAGATTATGAAAAAACACAGCTTTTATCTTTCACTTGTCGTTTTGTTGATTTATCTGGTTTCATGTAAATCAAATCCTAAAAATTCCGAAAGCAGAGAATTATTTGTCCCCAATCCGCAAAATGTTGAAAAACAAGAAATCAAAACACTTAATATTGGTGCAAAAGCACCTGATTTCAATTTACCCGACATGAATGGGAAAATGGTAAGCTTAAGTGATTTTTCAGAAGCCAGAGTTTTGGTTATTGTTTTTACCTGTGCCCATTGTCCAACCGCACAAGCTTATGAAGACCGGTTGATTCAATTTACTGCCGATTATAAAGATAAGAAAGTACAGGTCGTTGAAATTATGCCGAATAGTAGTCTGGCTTTATTGCCGGAAGAGTGTGGATATACCGATTACGATGATTCTTTTGCGAATATGAAGTTAAGAGCAAAAGATAAGCAGTATAATTTCCCGTTTTTATACGATGGAGATAACGAAGCCGTTTCATTAAAATATGGTCCATCGACTACGCCCCATGTTTTTGTTTTTGATGAAGAAAGAAAATTGCAATACAATGGTAATTTAGATCAGAACGAGAAACCCGGCACGGGAAATGCAGAGAATTTAAGGGCAGCTACTGATGCACTGCTGGCGGGGAAAGCGGTTGTAAATCCTGTTACCAAGACTTTCGGATGTTCCATAAAATGGGCTTGGAAACAGGAACTGGCAACTAAAGCAAGCAAAAACTGGAATGAAAATCCAGTAGAACTAAAGGATATTGATATTTCCGGAATAAAAAAACTTGTGAAAAACGATTCGAAAAAACTTCGTTTAATTAATGTCTGGGCTACCTGGTGCGGCCCCTGTGTTGTAGAATATCCAGATTTGGTTGAGCTACAAAGAATCTATGGAGGAAGGGACTTTGAATTTATTTCTATTTCGTCCGATAAAATGGAGAATAAGGAAAATGTATACAGTTTCCTGAAAAAATCACATTCAGCAATTCAAAATTATATTTATACCGAAGGAGATAATTATAAACTGATAGAAGCTATTGATCCTGAATGGAAGGGAGCTTTACCTTATACTCTTTTAATTGAACCTCAGGGAAAAATTGTATGGAAACATCAGGGAGAAGTAGATATGATTGAACTTAAGAAAGCCATCGTTAATCATCCAATGATTGGCCGTTATTTTTAATAGATCTTTCTAAGTACATGACAAAAATTTGAAAATATCTATATTTGATTGAAATTCAGCATTTAATAGCATTGAGGCAATAAAAGTTAGACCGTATTTGAAAAAGCTTTTTGCCCTTTTTCCATTGTTTAGAATC
>Ga0209538_1000035_pt1 | contig 73449 bp, 54 predicted proteins | sample BarGraNGADG00211_2_FD_184492 | JGI IMG/M metagenome (GOLD analysis project Ga0209538, IMG submission 184492) | Arctic peat soil microbial communities from Barrow, Alaska - Barrow Graham LP Ref core NGADG0004-211 (SPAdes) (version 2) | ecosystem: Environmental > Terrestrial > Soil > Wetlands >... | reverse complement strand
CCCTTTCTACTTCAGTTTTCCGGGCTAATTCTTTGTTGCTCATTTCGATTGTCCATTTCATAGCTCCTAATCTTAATTAGGACATTTCTATTTTGCTACTTTAGGACATTATCATTTTGCTCTTACATCCCTGGGTGGTGGAACTGGCGGCGCGGTTATTTTAGACGGCATGCTTTACCGCGGAGCCCACGCAGCAGCAGGGGAAGTCGGATCCAGCCTGCTCAATAAAGAAGACCTTAGCTTCGTAAAAGAACGGTACGGAGCCCTCGAAATGAGCGCATCAGGCAATGGAATTCTTACCATGGCGCGCGCAGCATTAGAAGATCAGCTTTCGCTTGCTGAACTGGATGCTCTCGATTTGGAGATGATCCATAGGGCATTTGTTGCCGGAGAACCTTGGGCAAAATCCATAATCAACCAATTAATTGATTCAATTGCTGTTATTATTATCAATTGCTCTTCTTTGATCGACCCTGAGGTTGTGATCCTTTACGGTCAGGTTGTGGATGCCTTCAACCAGGACAATTTCTTAATATCAGCGATTGAAAAAAAGATCAAAGGGTTACCCCCATTCAATCCAAAAATTAAGGCGTCATTGCTTGGCAAAAATGCTGTCATCATGGGTACAATTACTGACGTCTTATATTTGACCAATAACTTTTTCGTCGTGCGAGAAATGATGTAGCGCTCGATGAAAACATCCGCTTAAAAGGAGGTGGTGTGCACCAAAGCTTTGTAAGGTCTGTAACGTGCAAAATTGTGATCCATAAATTTTCAAGGAGGAAAACTTTGAAAAAGCTTTTAGTTCTCGTTTCATTGATCATGGTCCTCACCATGATCGCAGCTTGTGCTCCTGCAGCCACCCCGGTTGCTAGCACAGCCCCCACCACTGCAGCTCCCGTAGTTGCAGCCACTGACGTGCCTGCGCCCAGCGCCAAAGGCAAAGTCATGGGTATCGTCATGCCGAATGCTGATCATGGATTCACCGGTGAAAGCATCGCATTCGCTCAAGCTTACGCCAAAGAAATGGCTGCAAAAGAAGGATTCACTTATGAATTCTTAACCGCTGGCGAAACTTCCGAGCAGAACAACCAGGTGGATACCCTCATCAATGAAAAAGTAGACGTAATTGTTATGTGGCCTATTAATGGCGACGAACTGCGCTCTGCTGCTCAGAAGATCGTCGATGCCAAGATTCCACTGGTCATCTACGACCGTTTGATCACTGGTTTCACCCCAACCGTTGAATTCATGGGCGACAATACCCTCATCGGCAAGATGACTGGCGAATACTTCAACAAGTATTTTGCTGCTGATATCACTGCCGGCAAAGACATCAACATCCTTGAATTCAAGGGTGACCTGTCCACAGTCCCGACCCAACGTTCTGATGGTTTCAAATCCACTGCATCCCCCAAATTCAAGATCGTCCAATCTTTCACCACCGATTGGCAACGCTCGAAAGCCTTGGATCAGATGGAAACCTTCTTGAATACGAGCTCTGTTGCTGATATCGAAGCAGTCAAAGCCATCTTCACTCATGATGACGAAGTTGTCTTGGGTGTCTTGGATGCCATCGCCGCTTACACTGGCCCTGCCAAACTCGATATCCGCTTGGTCTCTGGTGTTGGTGCCCGCAAAGAAAACCTGGACACATTCGCTGATTTCAAGACCAAACACAACATTGACCAAGTAACTTACGCATTCTCGCCCGCCATGATTGATTCCGGTGTACAGTTGGGTATCGATATCCTGAACGGCAAGAATCCCTCTGGTTTGATCCTCGGACCGACTGTGGAAGTTGATAACTCCAGCGCTGAAGCTTTCCGCACAAATCCGATTTACATCACCCGCTACACCCCATTACCATAAGCAAGTCGGATGATTAATGTAATTAGCTAGAACACAGATCGAAATAAGGTTGACCGAATGCGTAACTTGCTTTCGGTCAACCTTTATCTTATTCAATAATTTTCTTATTATCTGCTGTAAAATAGGCACATTGCAAAGAATCTGAAAGGCAGGCCTACCTCTCATGATTTTAGAGATGAGGAATATTACAAAATTATTTGGCCCAGTTAAAGCGCTGGATAGTGTCGACTTTACGGTTGGCAATGCTGAGATCCACGGGTTGCTGGGTGAAAACGGCGCAGGTAAATCCACCTTGATGAATATTTTAGGCGGTGCCATTCAGCCAAACGAAGGTCAGATCTTTATTGATGGGCAATTGATCGAAGAAATGACCATTCACAAATCCAACCAACTTGGCATCAAATTTATCCACCAGGAATTGAACCTCGTCAATGACCTGACTGTTTATGAGAATCTTTTCTTGGGACAGGAAATTACCAATCGGGCTGGGTTTTTGGAACGCCAGACGATGATCGTACGATCCAAAGAGATCCTAAAAAAAATCAAAATTGACATTAATCCGCTCGAAACAGTTACAAACCTCGAACCTTCGCGCAAGCAACTGGTTGAAATCGCGCGCGCGCTTTTGTTCGATTCTAAATTGATTATTATGGACGAGCCAACATCGGCTCTGACCAATAAAGAAATTGATATCCTTTTTGATATCATGCGCAGTCTGAAAGCGCACGGGTTAAGCATCATTTTTATTTCACATAAAATGCCTGAACTGTTTGCCATCTGTGAAAAATACACAGTGCTGCGCGATGGTAAATTTATTGAAACCGGTAATATTAAAGATATCAATGAGCAAAGAGCCGCTAGTCTTTTAGTGGGTCGAAGCATCGTTGATAGTCAGTTTATTAAAGAAAAAATAACATCTCCGGTTGTGCTCAAAGTTGAAGGGTTAACTTGCAAAGGACATTTTGCCAATTTGTCTTTTGATTTACATGAAGGTGAAGTGCTGGCAATTACTGGACTATACGGTGATGGCCGCGGTGAGCTTTCAGAAGCGCTGTTCGGCGCCCGACGTGTGGACGCGGGTACAGTGACTTTGCGCGGAAAACCATTAGCTCTGGGCAATATCCAACAGGTGATGAAGGCCGGTGTCGGGATGGTACCGCGCAACCGCAAAGAGCGCTCCATCATTAAGGATATGAGCATTGTCAATAATATGTCCATTGCTTATTTTATTGCCAAGCATAAGAAATTCTTTATCAGTAATAAAGAAGAAGTTGAACGGTTTAAACGTAATCAAAAGATTACAGACATTCACACTGGCGATATGAATGACTACATTACCTCAATGAGTGGCGGCAACCAACAGAAAGTAATTGTCTCGCGTTGGCTGGAGCTCAATTCGGATATTTATATTCTGGATAATCCCACTCAGGGGATTGACGTGGGCGCAAAATTTGAAATATATAAGCTGATTGGCGAATTGGCCAAGCAAGGCAAGAGTCTGATCATCTTCAGTTCTGAATTTCCTGAAATTTATAAAATTTCAAATCGCTGTCTGGTGATGTACGAAGGACACATTAACGCAGAACTAGACCGAGAAAATTTAACCGAGGTGAATGTCATGTATCACGCTACCGGCGCGAACAAGGAAAGGATCAATGGAAAAAATATTTCACAACCCGTTTAAGAATCTAACCTGGGAAAAAATAAAAATTTTTATTAGCACGTATTCGTACGTTGTTTCTTTCCTTAGCTTACTTGCGATTGCTACCATTATTAATCCGCGCTATTTTTCATATGTAAACCTTTCAACTTTATTGCTGCAAGCCTCGATTAAGGGCATCATCACGCTTGGCATGGCCATGATCATCATTTCTGGGATGATCGATCTATCGGTTGGTTCGATCGTAGCGTTAGTGGCTGGTTTGGGGGTATTGGTACTTAATATGACCGGAAATCCGTGGATCACACTGGCGTTTTGCATGGTTTTTGGAGCGCTGTTAGGATCGATCAACGGTCTGCTGGTGGCCTTCGGGAAAATTGCTCCTTTCATCGTCACCCTGGCGACGATGAGCGCTTACCGATCTATCATCGTGCAAATTGGTCAGGGTGGCCCATTCAATATCAACAGTGACATTGTTCCCTGGTTCCGTATGATCGCGGCAGGCAATGTGTTAGGGATTCCAAACCTGGCGTTGATCTTCTTTGCCATTATGATCGTGGTAGCCGTGGTTATGGCGCGAACCAAATTTGGACGCTATGTGTTTGCTGTTGGCTCGAATGAACAAGCTGCCCGCTTGACCGGTATCAATGTAAGTAAAATTAAGGTCGCTGTCTTCACTATCACCGGTCTGCTGGCAGGTGTTTCAGCTTTCTTGCTCATGTCGCGTTTGACCTCGATCACTGCACCGAATGCGGGATCCTCATTTGAGTTGGACGCCATCGCCGGTGTTGCCATTGGCGGTACCGCCATGACAGGCGGACGCGGTACGATCGCAGGATCGTTCCTGGGAGCTTTGATGGTGCAGATGATCGAAGGTGTTTTGATCGCCGCCCATATCCCACCGTTCCTCAACGGTTTAGTAAAAGGCGGAATCATTATTTTCACAGTTCTCCTGCAGCGCAAGAAGAGCAATAGTTAACTCATATTCAAAAATATTCCAATTCAATCTTATGAATTGGAATTTTAACTAAAGAGGTAAAGCTATGGCAGAAACGAAAAAACTGAAAATTGGTGTGGTCGGGCTCGGATTTATCGGCCCGGCACACATTGAGGGCATCCGCCGCCAGGGAGTGGAAGTGCACGGTATCGCTGAATTCACTCCGGAACTGGCTCGCGAAAAAGCCAAGGAATTGAATATCCCGGTGGCCTATTCTTCTTATGAAGAAATGCTTGCCGACCCAGACATTGATGTCGTACATGTTTGTTCACCAAACTTTTTACACTTCCCGCAGGCGAAAATGGCATTACAGGCGGGCAAACATGTTGTTTGTGAAAAGCCCTTGACCATTACTTCGGCAGAAGCGAAAGAGTTAGTGGAATTGGCCAGAGAAAAGAAACTGGTAAATGCCATTAATTTCAACCTGCGGTTTTATCCGGTCAATTTCGAAGCGCGCCATCTGGTTCATCAAGAGAACTTTGGGAATGTCTTTATCGTGCAGGGATCTTATCTGCAAGATTGGCTGCTTTACCCCACGGATTGGAACTGGCGTCTGGATAAGGATCAAGGCGGCACTTTGCGGGCTGTGGCGGACATCGGTTCACACTGGATCGATCTGGTGATGTTTGTTACGGGTCTAAAAGTGGACGAAGTCTTTGCAGATCTCAAGACTTTTTACCCCATCCGTAAGAAACCTGTGCAGCGGGTAGAGACTTTTTCCAACAAGAATCAACCGGCTGCCGTTGAGTATGAAGACAAACCCATTAAAACAGAGGATTATGCTTCCATCCTTTTCCGCTTCAGTAACGGCGCACGCGGTGTGCTCTCGGTCTCGCAAGTATCTGCGGGTCGAAAAAACCGGCTCTTCTATGAAATCGATGGTTCTGAATCAGCGGTTTCATGGGATTCGGAACACCCCAATGATCTGTGGGTAGGTCACCGCAACCGGATGAACGAATCTTTGATCAAGGATCCTTCATTGATGAGCGATGAAGCGAAATCTGTTTCATCTTATCCCGGCGGTCACGCGGAGGGGTTCCCGGACACCTTTAAACAATTGCAGAAAAAAGCCTACGCGTATATCCTCAAGAATGATTTCTCGGTAAAACCGGACTTTCCGACCTTCTTGGATGGTTATATCTCTCTCGTAATCGAAGAGGCCATTTTGAAGAGCTCACAAACGGGTACCTGGGTAAAAGTGATCGAATAAAAGGTAAAAATGAAGCTTGGATTATTAACTGCTGCATTTCCTGAACTTAAATTGGAAGAAATCGCTCGCTGGGCAGCCGAAAATGGTTTTGAATCCCTTGAGATCACCTGTTGGCCTTATGAAAAAGCCACCCGGCGATATGCAGGTGTCACTCATATTAACGTGGACGGGATTACTCCGCAAACTGCCAAAGAAATTCGAGCCATGCTCAAGAATTATGGTCTCGACATCTCTGCAATGGCTTATTATCCCAACCCGCTACAAGCAGATCTCATAAAACGTAATTCAGAGATCGAACACATCAAAAAAGTGATCCTTGCTGCAGAACTTCTGGATGTTTCAGTAGTTGGAACTTTTGTGGGCAATGACAAGAATAAAACCGACGTCCAAAATCTTGAGGAATATACCAAGGTTTGGCCGGCAATTGTCAAGTTTGCGAAAGAACATGGCCGAAAAATTGGCATCGAGAACTGCCCGATGTTTTTCTCATATGATGAATGGCCGAATGGCAATAACCTGGCGCATACGCCAGCATTGTGGCGCAAGATGTGGGAAATTATTCCGGACGACAATTTTGGTCTGAATCTGGATCCATCGCATCTGATCTTACAGATGATCGACATTGAGCGCGTCGTGCGTGAGTTCAAAGATCGCATTTTCCATGTGCATGCCAAGGATTTAATGGTCGATTGGGAAGGAGTCTATCAGAACGGCATCTTTTCAAAAGGGATGGGCTGGCAGGTTCCACGCTTGCCCGGTCTGGGAGATGTAAAGTGGGATCGTTTTATTGGTTCACTTTACTCTGTTGGTTATGATTCGTTTATCAGCATTGAACATGAAGACCGAGCTTTTGAAGGCAGCGAAGCCAAAGTTAAACAGGGATTCTTGATCGCACGTGATTGTTTACGCCCTTACATTCACTAGAATTATCGAAGATAATTGAAGAGGCTTTCGATTTGGAGGGAGCTTCTCATTTCTTCAACCTGCTGAAGTAACTTTCAATTTTAGTACCTGAGTGTCCCAAATTTCAACTTTTTGAGATCAAAAAAGGAAAAAATAGGGCAAGTGGGAAACTCAGATTACAATAATCACGATGGCGTTAAGGTAAAGACATTATCGCTTGCGACAATTAAATTTTCTGAATTTGGGGCGTATGAAAATCCAGGGTCATCCCTTTGAAAATGCAATCGTTGATTATCTTTACTATCCGTCATCGCAAAATTAAATTTGATCCTCAAGCGGATAATGTCGAAACGGCGTCTTATTGAGATGTTCGATGTGCATGGTAAGCTTAGTGTAGGAAATAATCAAAAAATTATTGAGGTAACATGTCTACTTCAACAGCAACCGCGGCCGCTTGTCCTAACATCGCATTTATCAAGTATTGGGGCAATCGTAATGCTGCCTTGCGCATCCCGTTGAATGGCTCCATCTCCATGAATCTTGCCGGCCTGGAAACACGCACGAGCGTGCGTTTTGACGAGTCACTTTCCGCTGATCACTTCATCCTGAATGGTCAAGCGCAGGCCGGGAAACCTCTGCAAAGGGTCTCAACTTTCATGGATGTCATTCGAGGCCTGGCATACCAGCAGCAATTTGCCTCTGTTGTAAGTGAGAACAACTTCCCTTCTGGTGCGGGCATTGCCTCAAGTGCATCCGCCTTTGCCGCCTTGGCGCTGGCAGGCAGCCAGGCGGCCGGTTTGAACCTGCCCGAGAAAGACCTTTCCCGCCTGGCGCGCCGGGGTTCGGGGTCTGCCGCCCGTTCCATCCCAGAAGGGTTTGTAGAGTGGCAAGCCGGATACGCAGACGAAGATAGTTTTGCCTATTCAATAGCCAGGCCAGAGTATTGGAACCTGGTGGATGTGATTGCCATCGTAGACCCGCTGGAAAAGGCGACCGGCTCCAGTGAGGGCCACAACCTGGCGGCAACATCGCCGCTTAACAAGTTGCGGCAGAATGGGGTGGATGACCGCTTGGCCATTTGCAGGGAGGCGATCCTCCACCAAGATTTTACGGCATTTGCCGAAGTTGTGGAAGCCGACTCGAACTGGATGCACGCGGTGATGCGTACCAGCAATCCTCCGCTTTACTACTGGCGTCCATTTACCGAGGTGATTCTCTGGCAGGTTGTTGAGTGGCGCAAGGCGGGCCATGCTGTTTGTGCAACGGTAGACGCAGGCCCCAATGTACACATTCTGGCGCTTGAAACTGAAACTGCCTGGTTGAAAGCTGAGCTCAGCCAACTTCAAGGGGTTAAGGACCTGATTTTGGCCAAACCCGGCTCAGGGGCTGTTCTCGTCTGACCCCGAACATTCTGATCATGGTTTCTTTGTGTACGAGCGCATTTCCCCCGTAGATTTTACAAATTGCTCCGAATTTTTGATAACGCTGGAAAAGAATAAAAAGGACTGGTTTCCCAGTCCTTGGCACTAAAGTGTAATTTGCATGTCTGTTTACGACATCGTCAATGCCATGACCGCTTTTTGGGCGTGCAGGCGGTTTTCGGCCTCATCATAAACCACCGAATGCGTGCCATCGATGACCTCATCGGTAACTTCAACGTTGCGGTCAGCAGGCAACGGGTGCATGTAAATGGCATCTCTCTTGGCCAGGTTCATCCTGCGGCCGTCCATGATCCAATCTTTGTGGGAATCCTGGAGCACTTTGCCTTCTTTACCATCGGCAGTGGTCACCAGAGGACCCCAACTCTTGGCATAGACCACATCTGCGTCCTTCATGCCCTCGTCCATATCATGGACGATGTCAAAGGCTGTTCCCCAACGCTTGGCTTCATCTTTTGCCTGTTGCTCAATTTCGGGCATCAACATAAATTCTTTGGGGTAGGAAAGGGTAACATCCATGCCAAAACGGGGCATTTGCAGGATGAGGGATTGGGGCACGGAAATGGGCTTCAAGTAGGAAGCTGCGTAAGCCCAGGAGACTACGATTTTTTTCTTGCGTAAATCCCGGCCTTTCTTTTCCATGATGGTCATCAGGTCTGCAAGGCACTGGAAGGGATGGTAGACATCGCATTGCATGTTCAGGACGGGCACACGAGAATTTTTGGCAACTTCGTTGATGTAGGTGTTACCAATTTGCCAGTCGCAATGGCGAATGGCGATGGCATCGAAGTAGCGCCCATAGATCACACCAATTTCCTTGGCGGTGTCGCCGTGGGCAATCTGGGTAGTTGTGGATTCAATAAAAGCGCCATGGCCACCAAGCTGCGCCATGCCTGCTTCAAATGAACCGCGGGTGCGGGTGCTGCTGAAGAAAAAGAGCATTGCCAATACTTTGTCTCGCAAATAAGCATGTGGTTCATTGAGACCGCGCTTGCGTTTGAGATCCCAGGCTAATTCAAGAACGGTTTCAACTTCTTCCTTGCTGAAATCTAGGTCTCCAATCAAATCACGGCCGTGCAAAAAAGATTGCATTTTCTCTCCTATTATCTAATTAAGTTTTGTAATTATATCTCATCGTCCTGCTTCGAAGAATATCTAGCCTAAATTTCCCTTGTTAAAAGATTGTAAAAATTATGCTTGATAGCTTGACTTTCATATTTAGCACGAGTATAGTAAAGACTTCTTAACTATCAAGAGAGGTAATCTATTGGAAACTATAACCAATCTGCTCCACTTTTGGGCTGAAAATGCCATGCGGCAATCCATGTGGGCATTTCTCCGCTTTAATCAGGAGCGCAACCTATCTGCCCCTCAAATTAATTCTTTGATCTTTATCTACCGACACGGCCACACTTCTGTTAACGACCTGGCCAAGCGCTGGGGGGTTACCAAAGCCGCGGCCTCACAGATGGTGGATAAGATAGTCGACCAGGGATGGATTGACCGCACAGAGAACCCGCTCGACCGCCGCAGCAGGGATTTAACGATTACAGCCGCGGGCCAAAAATTGACAGAAGAAGCCCAAAAATTCCGCCATGAATGGATCGTTGAGTTTGTCAAGAGCTTGAGCCCTGAAGATGTGAAAATAATCAGGCCTGCCTTTGAAATACTGAACCAGAAAATGGTAATTTACAACGACAATTTTGAAAAATCATTAGCTGAGAGGCCGCATACATGCTCCGATTAATGCCTTACATAAAAAAATATTGGTATTTGTTTATCCTGGCAATCCTGCTTTTATTTGCCATGGTCAATGCTGACCTGGCCTTGCCTGACCAACTTTCAAAAATTGTCAACATAGGCATTCAACAAAATGGTATTGACCAACCAACACCAACGGTACTTCGCAAGAAAACGATGGATGAACTTAGCCTATTTATGTCGCAGAGCGATTTCCAGAAGGTTCTAGCGTCTTATCATCTGGTCGAAAGCAACTCAGCTGAGCACTCGGCTTTGCTTGAGCAATACCCCAACGCCGCCTCTGAAGCTGTATATGCCCGGAATGTGATTACCCCTGAAGAAGAAAAGGTTCTTGAAGCTTACATGGCCAAGCCTTTAGTCATGACCATGGGTCTTCAATTAATCCAGAGCAACCCGGAAATGGCCGCAAAAATCTTTGGGACAGAGACCCAAACCCACCTTGGGAGCTTACCCCAGGGTATCGATCTGTTTGATGCTTTGCGTACGTTAGGTTCTGAACAACGCACTGTTTTCCTCCAAAAAGCGAACACCCAACTTGATACCCTCGAAGGCACTATGCTGCATTCATTGGCGGTGCGTGCTGTCAGTTCTGAATACACCGCTTTAGGGCTTGATATACAGAAATCCCAATCTACTTACATTTGGAATATTGGCAAGGGCATGATCTTACTGGCGTTAGCCGCGGTGCTCTGTTCGATTGCAGTCAGCCTTATCGCTGCGCGCACTTCAGCTTCCATTGCGCGGGATTTACGGCATGCCATTTTCAGCAAGGTCCAGGGATTCTCAAGTGCTGAATACAACAATTTCTCTACGGCATCTTTGATTACCCGCAGCACCAACGATGTTACCCAAGTTCAGATGTTGATGTTTATGATCGTGCGCATGGGTTTCATGGCGCCTATTACTGCTACATTGGGGGTACTTCGTGCAGTGGGTAAAAGCCACAATATGTGGTGGCTGATTGCCCTGGCTGCCCTTGTACTTACAATAATAATTGTCACCGCCTTTATTTTGGCCATGCCAAAGTTCAAGCTCATGCAAAAGTTGGTAGATCGCATCAATCTCGTTACCAGGGAAAATCTTTCCGGTATGATGGTCGTAAGAGCTTTCAACAAGCAACCGACTGAAGAGAAGCGCTTTGACGTTGCCAACCAGGATTTAACGCAGACCAACCTTTTTGTTGGCCATACTATGGTCAGCATCTTTCCGCTCGCCAACCTCGTCATGACTGGTTTAAACGCCCTGATCATCTGGGTAGGCGCCCGGGAAGTAGCCAATTCAACCATGATGGTAGGTGACCTGATTGCCTTCCAGCAGTATTCCATGCAGATCATGTTTGCCTTCATCAACCTCTCATTCCTGTCAATCATGATTCCACGCGCGGCTGTCTCTGGCAATCGCATCGCGGATGTGCTGGGGACCAAGTCGCTCATTACGGATCCTATCCAACCCAAACAGCTTCCACAGCCAGTAAAAGGTGTCATCGAATTCAAGGATGTCAGTTTTGCTTACGACGGAGCTGATGAATCTGCTCTCTGCGGCATTAGCTTTACGGCACAGCCTGGGCAGGTCACTTCCATTATTGGTTCAACGGGTTCTGGTAAGTCCACATTGGTCAACCTGATTCCCCGCCTCTTCGACGTAACCCAGGGTTCCATCTTGCTTGATGGAATTGACATACGAGAAATCTCGCAACACGATCTCAGGCAGCAAATTGGCCTGGTACCCCAAAAAGCGCTTCTTTTTAGTGGCACCATCCGCTCGAATCTTGAGGTTGGCAAACAAGACGCCACTGAGGAGGAAATGCGCAATGCCATTGAAGACGCACAGGCGAAAGAATTTGTGTTTAACGGCGACACGGACCAGGGTTTGGATCGGGAAATTGCCCAGGCTGGAGCGAATGTTTCCGGCGGCCAAAAACAACGCCTTTCGATTGCCAGGGCACTAATTAAGGACGCCTCAGTTTTGATTTTTGACGATAGTTTCTCGTCTCTCGACTACAAGACCGATGCAAGTTTACGCCAAACCCTACGCTCAGATTACGCCCAAGCCAACATGATCGTTGTCACCCAACGCGTGGCCACCGCCAGAAATTCAGATCAAATTCTCGTTTTGGATAATGGAGACCTGGTTGGTATCGGTAAACATAAGGACCTGATGGAAACCTGTCAGACCTATCGAGAAATTGCCTCATCGCAGTTAAGCCCAGAGGAGTTGGCAGCATGAACAGCAAAGATAATGGCAAAAATATAAAAAACAATAATCCTGTTCCTTCTTCCACTGACCCGGCCAAACCTGCTCCCAGGCCGCTAGGTGTTCAGCATGGCCCCATGGCACTCATGCCGGGCGAAAAAGCGCGCAACTTCAAGGCGACTATGGCAAGGTTGCTTACTTACCTTGGTAAATATAAGTGGCTGATGATTGTCACCATGCTCATCGCCTCGATTTCGACGATCTTCTCCATCTTTGGACCGAAAATCTTGGGATCTGCCACTACTGAGCTTTTTGCGGGCGTCCAGCGCATGATCACAGGGGATCCAAAAGGTGTCAATTTTGGCATTATCGGGCAGATACTTACCCGGGCAGTAGTACTCTATGGCCTGAGCAGTCTATTGGGTATTGTCCAAGGCTGGATTATGGTCAACCTGACCGCGGATATCACTTATCGCTTCCGCAAGGATATTGCCGCCAAGATCAACCGTTTGCCTCTGAAATACTTTGACAAGATGAGTCAGGGCGAAGTACTTTCCCGCATCACCAACGATGTGGACACCATCAGTACCACGCTCAACCAAAGCCTCTCCCAGATTGTTACCTCTATCACCAGCGTGATTGGTATCCTGATCATGATGCTGACCATCAGTGTGACCATGACGCTCATTGCGCTGACACTGGTACCATTTTCTCTGCTTTTAATCCGATTTGTAGTAAAGCTTTCACAGAAATATTTCCGTCAACAGCAGGAATACCTGGGCCATATTAATGGCCATGTTGAGGAAATGTATGGGGCTCATCCAATTGTCAAAGCCTTTAATTACGAGAATACCAGTATGAATACCTTCGAAGGCTTCAACGGCACTTTATATTCCAGCGCTTGGAAATCACAATTTCTTTCCACACTGATTATGCCCGTAATGCGCTTCATCAGTAATCTTGGTTATGTCGCGGTCAGCATTCTAGGGGGTTACCTGGTCATTCGCAAAACCTTGGATATTGGAAATATCCAGGCTTTCATTATGTACATGCGCTCCTTCCAGGAGCCGCTGATGCAGATTGCCAACATTTCCAATGTGCTCCAACAAACGGCTGCTGCCGCGGAACGCGTTTTTGAATTCCTCGGAGAAGTGGAAGAGAAGGAAGACGTGGCTGACGTTAAAGACGGCCAACCCGTCCTCGGCCAGGTCGATTTTGAGAATGTCCGCTTTGGATATGACCCCCAAAAGGTGATTATCAAGGACTTTTCACTGCACGTAAAGCCAGGTCAGAAAATCGCCATCGTGGGTCAGACTGGGGCCGGAAAGACCACCATTGTCAAGCTTTTGATGCGCTTCTACGAACTAAACAGTGGCAAAATCCTGATTGATGGCACTGACATTACTCAGATGACCCGGGCAGAATTGCGCGCCAAGTTCGGCATGGTGCTCCAGGATACATGGTTATTTAATGGCACGATCCGCGAGAATATCCGCTATGGCCGCCAGGACGCGACCGATGCTGAAGTTGAAGCTGCGGCCGATACGGCCTATGCCGACCACTTTACACGCACCCTGCCAGGGGGTTATGAAATGGTGCTAAACGAAGAAGGCACCAATGTTTCTGCCGGCCAAAAACAGCTCCTCACGATTGCCCGAGCAGTCATTGCAGACCCGCCCATTTTGATTTTGGATGAGGCCACCAGCTCGGTTGATACCCGTACGGAAGTGCTCATCCAAAAAGCCATGGACAAACTCATGCGTGGTCGTACAAGCTTTATAATTGCGCATAGACTTTCAACCATCAAGAGTTCGGATCTCATCCTGGTCCTTGACGAGGGCGATGTGGTTGAAAAGGGCACGCATGCTGAGCTCCTGGCCAAAGGCGGGGTGTATGCTGACCTGTATAACAGCCAGTTCACCACCTCCGGGCCTGTTCCAAATGGGTCTTCAGTTTTGGCTCAATCGCCAGCATAAAGTTAATTGCAAAATGGCAGCTCGAAAGCTGCCATTTTGGTTTTATTAGCACCCTTCACTGATAAAATTAGGCCATGATTTTTACTCATACTGCCAATCCAAGTATTGACCGCTTTGTAACCGTTCCAAAGATCAGGTTCAACGAAAACCTGCGCTGTAATAATGCCCAGATAGAATTGGGGGGCAAAGGCATCAATGTCTCAGTTGGGCTTAACACTTTGGGAGATAAATCCGTGGCGATTGCCTGGGCAGGGGGTGAAGCCGGACACTTGTTTGAGAAAGGACTAAACAGCCGCGGGATTCCCAGCGACTTCGTCTGGGTGGAAGAAGAAACACGCACCAATACCTTTATTAACGAAGAAGACTCAGAGTGGTTCATCCAGCTGAATGAGCTGGGGCCGCACATCTCACAGACTGCCATACAGGCCATGCTGGAAAAAGTCCAAGGCCGTGCCCAGCCGGATGATATCTGGGTTGTCTCTGGCAGTCTTCCACAAGCGGTGGCGCCGGATTACTATCGGGATTTGATTGCGATCTTGCATGATAAATCTTGCCGGGTTTTTCTCGAAACCACCGGTCCTGCCTTTGATGCAGGCAAACTGGAAACCCCATTTTTTGTACAACCTGAGTTGGTGGATGCTGAAAAGTACCTGGGCAGCCCAATAAAGAACTACGAAGATGCCAAGCGCTCTGCGCTGGCGTTTTTACGGAGCGGCATCCAGTATGTAGCGCTTCATCTGGAAAAATCGGAAGTGCTGTTAGCTTCACAGATGGAAATCGTGCTGGCAACACTGCCGGGTGACTCACCCACAAGCGCTCACAGCATTGGAGGGGCGGTTTTGGCCGGGGTCGTGCATGGGTTTACCAACGGTCTGACCATTCAGGAATCTGCTCGCTGGGCAGCGGCTTATGCGAATGCCGCTTTACGCAATGGGGGCCTGGCGAACACACAACTTACTGATATCCAGAATTTGCTGCCCAAGATCGATGTGCGCCTGTTCAATGTGATGTAAATTTTGAATTTACAGTAGAAAAAGGGACAGTTTTTCTTAATTTCAGTTGAACCTTAAACAATCCGATTGCTGGTTCACTATTCCCTTCGTTTTGGTATAATCGTAATTCGGTGTTAATCGCCCGATACTACCAAGTTAATGAGCAGTTAAAGACTACATCATAAAGGAAGGTCATTTGATGAAAGAATTTGCTACCACTAAGATCCGTAATATTGTGCTCTCTTCCCACAGCAGCTCCGGCAAGACCATGCTCACAGAGGCCTTGCTCCATTTTACAGGAGTAACCACCCGCCTTGGGAAGATAGAAGACCGCACCACAGTTTCTGACTTCGATGAAGAAGAACAGCGACGTGGGATTTCCATATTTACGACGGTAATCCCTGTGGTCTATAACGACCTCAAACTTAACTTCCTCGATACCCCTGGGTATACCGATTTTGTCGGTGAAGTTATTTCGGCCATGAGCGTTGCGGATTGTGCTTTGATCCTTGTGGATTCCGTTGCTGGAATGGAAGTTGGTACTGAAGTGGCTCTAAATTACGCCAATCAGTTCAAACTACCGAAAATTATGGTCATCAACAAAATGGACCGTGAAAATGCTAATTTCCAAAAAGCTCTTACATCCATTCAAGCTGAAACGGATGACCGTCTAATCATTTTACAACTTCCTTGGGGCGAAAAAGCTGATTTCCAGGGCGTGATCGACCTCGTCAGCATGAAAGCCTATAAAGGTGATGGCAAGACCGCTGTTGAAATTCCGGCTGAATTCAAAGCTCAGGCCGATGAGGCCCGTACAAAATTAGTCGAAGCTGCTGCCGAAGGCGAAGATGCCTTGTTGGAAAAATATTTTGATCAGGGTGATCTGACCCCCGAAGAGGTCATTCAGGGGCTCAAAAAAACCATTCTCAGTGGCAACATCATCCCGGTTCTTTGCGGCTCTTATGGCCATCAGATTGGGATTGGCCCATTACTTGACACGCTTACCAAATTGGTGCCCAACCCCACTGAACGCCCACCCGTCATGGCGCATTCCCCTAAAGGCGATATTGCGCTCAAAGCGGAAGACACTGGCCCACTGGCTGCTTTTGTGTGGAAGACCACCGCCGACCCATTTGTAGGCCGCCAGACGCTCTTTAAGGTTTATTCCGGTGTTATCACTACTGACAGCCGGGTGTACAACGCCAAACGTGGCGAAGATGAGCGCCTTGCTTTGACTCAGGTTCCGATTGGCAAAGAAACACAGAATGTTCCTGCCATTCACGCTGGGGATATTGGTTTGGTTTCCAAACTAGCGGTTACTGTTACTGGCGACACCCTGACTACCAAGGAAGCTGGAATCACCATGGACATGCCCAGTTTCCCAGCCCCGCTTTATCGAGTGGCCATTTCGCCTAAGACCCAATCCGATGCTGCCAAGATGAGCCAAACACTAGCCCGCATGATGGAAGAAGACAACACGCTTTCGTGGAGGCAGGAACACGCCACCCACCAAACTTTGCTCTTTGGGATGGGCGACCAACACATCGATGTGGCTCTGCGCCGCGCTGAACAGAAATTTACCCTGGGCCTCAACACACTCGAGCCGAAGGTGCCTTACGAAGAGCACATTACCAAAGAAGCCACAGCCATGTACCGCCATAAGAAGCAAACCGGCGGTTCAGGTCAGTTTGGAGAGGTCACCCTGAAGGTCTTCCCAATCGCAGGCGAAGATTTCAAATTTAGTAACGATGTCTTTGGCGGCGCCATTTCCAGCAACTACATGGGCCCAATTGAAAAGGGTATTCGCAACGTTTTGAAAGAAGGCGTTGTGGCAGGTTACCCAGTCCATAATGTGGGTGTCTCTGTCATCGACGGCAAAGAACACCCCGTGGATTCCAAACCAATCGCTTTTGAAGTTGCTGGCCGCGGTGCTTTTAAGATTGCTTTCAAAGATGCTGGTCCTGTGCTTTATGAACCCATTATGAAGGTTGTAGTGATTGTTCCTGAAGACCATATGGGCGATATCATGGGTGATATGAATACCCGACGTGCCCGGATTCATGGCATGGATACGGATAGAGGCAAGTCGACCATTACAGTCCATGTGCCATTGGTTGAAATGTTGCGCTACACCACCAACTTACGCTCCATGACCGGTGGCCGAGGTTACTTCTCGATGGAATACGACCACATGGATCTGGTTCCGGGCAATATGGCCAAAGAAATCATGGACGCCCGCGCCAAAGAAGTCAAAGAAGAAGAATAATTGTCCTTACTTACCTAACACTAAACGGCCTCGTGAGAGGCCGTTTTGCATAGCATTCCCTAATTTACGGGCAGCAAATGTTATTTAAGTTGCGTGAGGTCAATTTTAAACAATTGGTCGTCGTCCGGGCCAGGCGAACCACGGCCATCCTTATTGCTGGTGCCTAAATACAACAAACCATCCGGACCCAAGCGGGCTACCCGCAAGCGCCCATATTCCCCTTTAAAGTAGGTGCGCAAAGTCTCCGGACGAATATCATTCAGATCCACAGCATACAAAGCGCTGCCTCTCAACCCGGGGAAGAAGGCCACGTCTTTCACAATTTCCAGCCCTCCTGGCGCCCAGGTGTTTCCCTTTCCTGATTCAAGCTTGGGGGTTTCCATGCCGGCGCGGGTTTCCATTCCTCGAATAACTGGCCAGCCATAATTCTTGCCCGCTTCAATGAGGTTAAGTTCGTCATTCCCGGTTTCTGTCCCCGAAGGTCCGTGTTCAGTCGCCCAGAGGCGGCCCTGGCTATCCCAGGCCAGGCCTTGCGGGTTGCGGTGGCCAATCGAATAGACTGGATTACCCCAGCGGTTCCCTACCGGCACTTTGCCTTCATCCGTCAGACGCAGGATCTTGCCCTCCAGGGCTTGCGGATCTTGCGCGCGTTGAGGACTGCCAGCATCACCCGTGGTGATGTAAAGCAGACCATCCGGCCCAAAGCGGATTCGTCCACCGTCATGATTCGCCGAAGCTTTTATGCCATCCAGGATGACCACACGCTTGCTGACGGTGTGATCGGCATTGTAAGTGTAGCGTTCCACCCGATTAGTCAGCGTTCCAGTATCATTACTGGTCAGGTAGATATAGAGCCAACGATTGTTCGCAAAATCAGGATGAAGTGCCAGCCCCAATAAACCACCTTCACCAGTCTCGCGCACACCCGCAATGGTGATTTGTTTTCCATTCTTATCAATCAAGGCCAGGATACCCGAGCGTTCTGTTGCTAAAATGCCACCTTCAGGAAAAAATGCAATTTCCCAGGGAGTGTCCAACTCTTTTGACACTTGCGTAATGAGCGCGAGTTTTGGCAGTGTGGTTGGTGTCGCTGGTGCTGGTTGCGGTAAAGCTGTTTCTGCCTGAGTGGCAGAGGGAGATACAAGTTGAGTTGGGACAGCTGTAATTTCAAGCGTCGGGTTGGTAATACTTACTGAGGGAGCTGCCAAAGTTGTAACAACTGCGCTCGAGGGTGTACTTGAGGCGGGAATATTGCAAGCCGAAAGGAAGATCATGCCTGCAACCAGTAAGCTAATTAGTTTTTTCTTCAAAAAAGTTACCTCTGTCTTTTTTCATTGTAGGCAAACTCCCCAGCTAAAACAAATCGCTGTCCAAAGTTCGAACAGTTGCTTGAAGAGAGGCAGGTGTGAAAAGAGAGGGATTCTTGAAAGAGATTTAAGAGAAGTTAATTTTGATAAAAGTCGCGCAGAGGATTGGTGTGGTGCGGATCCCGCATTTTGCGCAAGCCGCTGGCCTCGATTTGACGGATGCGTTCACGCGTGAGACCAAACTTGGTTGAGATCTCCTCCAGCGAGCGGTTAATGCCGTCAATCAATCCGAAGCGCATTTCGAGTACTTCGCGTTCCTTGTCTGAAAGGTTGCCCAGGGATTTCTGCACCATCTCTTTCAGGCTGTTACGCATCGCATCTGCCATCGGCTCTTCGGCATCTACATCCTCGATATAATCCCCGAGCGTGCTGTTTTCTTCATCGCCAACCGGCGATTCGAGCGAAACTGGTTCTTCCGCGCTCTTGAGGATTTGCTCCACCTTTTGAGTGGCGCCTTCCCAGCGATGCAACAAACCTGGGTCGGCCAAATGCTTGTTATCGCCAAGTTCCAAAATGGCTTTCACATCTTCATCCGCCAAAAAACCAGATTGTACGGCCATTTCGGCAAAGGTGGGATCGCGGCCAAGGCTTTGCACCAGGTTGTGCTGTACCTTGATGAGTTTGGAAATCATCTCCACCATATGTACCGGGATGCGGATTGTGCGTGCGTTCTCATTAAGATAGCGGCTGATGCTCTGCCGGATCCACCAGGTGGCGTAGGTTGAGAAGCGGAAGCCTCTGGCAGGGTCAAATTTTTTAATGGCCTTGAGCAACCCCATGTTGCCTTCCTGAATCAGATCCATCATACCCGTACCGCGGTAGTTGTATTTTTTGGCAACGCTGATGACCAGCCGCAGGTTATTTTCAACCAAAGCATGGGTGGCTGTCTTGGCGTTGGAGTTTATTTCTTCCAGCGTCTGGTGCAGTTCAGCAGATGTAGGTAGCCAGGGGCTGTGTTGGTTTTCTGAATCCAGGCGGGCTTCCTGCCCGCAATGTGCGGAAATCTTTTGGGAGGTGTTTATAGGCAGAAGGTAGGCGTCCGTGGCAAAACGGAACAGGTTTCGGGCTAATTCATCCCAGTGCTTGTCCTGCCCCCAGCTGGGGCTTTCGAGAAATTTTCTGATGTATGAGGGTTCTTTTACCAGAACATCGGCATGCAGTTTTGAGGCTTCAGCTACCACTTTATCAAGTTCTGGTGGTTCAATCTTGAGGTGTTTGCAGTTGTTCAATACTTGTTGCCAACTGCTCTGCATGTCCTGATAAAGCGCGCTATGGTCCAGCAGTCCTTTTTCGGTCTTGAAGGCAGATAGGAATGCCACCGCCTGAACGGCCATCCCCAGGTGAAATTCCTGGGATTCATCCAGCAAAGCATCCTGCTTGATATCCCGCAGGTAAAGTTGGATGGTTTCTTCCGGCAAGTCGGAAAGCGCAGACCGGTCGATAGGCTCACTTGCGTAAATGGATCCGGCTGGTTGATCTGCTTCATCGGGGTCGAGGATGAGGAGCTCATCCATCAGCTCTGCCTCGTCCGGATCAGGGTTTAGCGGTTCATCCTGTAGACTAAAAGCGTCGTCCATCAGGACTTCCTCGATTTGGGTTTGATTTCAGGCATGCGGTAGGTGGAGACCCGACGCATTGGCTCGTAATCACCAAAGGCCTTATCAAGCTTTCGGCGCTGGTCCAACTGCTCAAAGAGCAAAATTTGCAGCTCTTCATCCGTGTAAGGTTTCTCTTCCTGGGCTTCCTGGAGAAAGAGTAAGCTGAGGGTACGGCTTTCAACCATGGCTTTACGCAGACGCAGGATATTGCGCACCTGGTCCTGCAGTTCTTTTTCTTCGCTGGGTTGAATGCTGACCTCGGGGAGGTCCAGAACAGGCACTGGCTCAAGGATATCGGGCAGGTTCGCGGCCAGGTAATCTTTTGCAGAAACCTCATCTTGGGCCAGACTGGCGCTCACAATCCTGAAAGCTTCCCGGCAGTCGGCCTCGTTAAAGTCTGCCGTATTCAGAATTCCAACGTCGTGTTTTGCCAGAGCCTGATCCAATTTGTATTTATGTTCGGGGTTCTCAATCAGGTAAAGAATGGTATGGAGCTCCAATGCCCGGTTGCCTTCCGTCCGGCTAGCCTTCTGCAGTCTGGATGAGGGTAAAAGGTCGCCATTGGCCTGCATGCGCCGCCTGGTGGTCGGTCGGGAGCTTGAAGTCAGGGTCAATGAGCGTTCATCAATGCGTAATTTCCGCGCCAGGGATTGCCGGTAAGTCTCCCGCTCAACAGGGTTGGGCACATCGGCAATTAGCTTCATCACCTGGTCGGCAATATCCCGCTTGACCTTGGCGTCTTTCAGGTCTTTCCCTGCCATCAAAGTGTTCATCACGTGTTCCACAACCGGCAAAGCACTCTGCATAATTTGCTTCCAGGCTTCAGGGTCAGCCAGGGCGATTTCGTCAGGGTCTTTGCCGTCTGGCAGGGAAGTCACTCGAATATCGGCGCTCAAGCGGCTCTCTGTGTGCAGGTGGGCAAGGGAATCGAAGGCCAACTCGTTGACCTGGCCCATGCTCTGACGGGCGGTTTCAAGACCTTTCAAGGTTGCTTTCTCGCCTGCGGCATCCGGGTCCAATGCCAGGACGATGTTGCGGGTAAATTTCTTAATCAGTTTGAATTGGTCCTCGGTGAGGGCTGTGCCCATGCCGGAGACCGCGTTGTCAAACCCGGCCTGGTGCAGCCCGATTACATCCATATAGCCTTCCACGATGACCGCCTGGTCATTGCGGCGGATGGATTGGCGCGCCATATCCAGACCGTAGAGCAGCCGGCCTTTATCAAAGAGGTCCGTGCGCGGTGAGTTCATATACTTGGGCACATCGTTTGGATCCAGCACGCGCCCTCCGAAACCCACCATCTTACCGTAAGTATCCCTGATGGGGAACATGAGGCGGTTGCGAAATTTATCGTATGTTCGCCCTTCATCGCCTTCGGTCAGCATGCCGCCGGCTAAAATCAATACTTCTTTATAACCTTTACGCTTTAAATGGTCAGCGAGGTCGTTCCAACCTCCCGGAGCATAACCAAGCCCCCAAATTTTGATCGTTTCATCCGTCAGACCGCGCTTTCTCAGGTAAGCCTGGGCGGCTTTACCTGGGCTGGTTTCCAGCATTTGCTGCCGGTAGTAAGTGACGCAATCTTCCAGCATCTGGCTTATCTGGACGTTCACCTCCTGGTGGGCTTCTACTTCAGGCGTCATGGGCTTAAGAACGATCCCGGCTTTGTCGGCCAGGTATTTAAGGGTTTCCGAGAAATCCCACCCCTCTTTTTTCATCACAAATCCAAACAAGTCCCCACCTTCATTGCATTGCCCAAAGCAGCGCCAGGACTGGGTATCGGGAAAGACTACAAAAGCAGGGGTGCGGGTGTTGCTATGGAAGGGGCAGAAGCCAATGTAATTCTTGCCTGTGCGGCGGAGTTTAACCCCGCCTTGGGAGACAAAGTCCACAATATCGAGTTGTGCTTTAATGTCATCTACAACGGTCATGGCTTCCTGATCATGCGGATTCCCACAATGATTTTGACAGAAAAAACAGGGCAGTCTTGAGGAACTGCCGTGAATAAAAAATAAAACGCTGACGGGATATTCTTGTCAGCGTTTATTGTACCTTAGTTCAAATCAGTTTAGCTGGCCTTAGGGTCTACCCCTTCGGTCGGTTCAGTTTTCTGGCTGTAGTCCATGGCAGCCAGTTGCTCATAGACTTTCCAGCGGCGGTCAGCATCCAACTGGGCGGCCTTCATCAGTTCCTCAGCGCGCTGCTCATCAGATTGCAGCAGCATGCGGTAGCGATTCTCACTGTAGGCATAATCCGCAACTTTGATAGTCGGAGCTTTTGAATCCAACTGCAGCGGGTTTTTGCCGAGTTCTTCCAGGCGTGGGTCAAAACGGTAGGTCACCCAGGCGCCGGAATTGACGGCAGCTTTCTGCTGGATAAGGCCTTTTTTCATGTCAATGCCGTGGGAAATACAGTGACTGTAGGCGATCACCAGGCTGGGGCCTTCGTAAGAATCAGCCTCAACCAGGGCTTTAAGTACCTGGCCATCGTTGTGGCCCATGGCTACCCGGGCAACGTAGATATTGCCGTAGGTCATGGCGATGCGGCCCAGATCTTTTTTGGGTCTATCCTTGCCATTGGAGGCAAATTTGGCTACAGCACCGCGCGGGGTGGCTTTGGAGCTTTGGCCGCCGGTGTTGGAGTAGACTTCGGTGTCGAGCACGAGAACATTGATGTCCTTGCCGGATGCCAATACGTGGTCCAAACCGCCGAAGCCGATATCGTAAGCCCAACCGTCACCGCCCATAATCCAGACTGTCTTGCGCACAAGATAGTCGGCCAGGCTTTGCAGCTGTAGCAGATCAGCATCTTTAGTGCCTTCCAGCTTTTTCTTGAGTTTTGCTACACGGGCACGTTGATCGCGGATTTCACCTTCGGTCTTCTGGCTGGCATTCAAAATTTCATTTGCTAATTCTTTACCAACTGCATCAGGCTTCTTCTCGAGCAATTCTTTTGCGAAAGCATTGAATTTGTCGAGTGTAAGGCGCATGCCCAGGCCAAATTCGGCATTATCCTCAAAGAGGGAGTTCGACCAAGCTGGCCCGCGACCTTGGGCATTGACAGCCCAGGGGGTTGTAGGCAGGTTACCGCCATAAATGGAGGTGCAGCCTGTGGCGTTGGCAACAATCATACGGTCCCCAAAGAGCTGGGAAACTAATCGGATATACGGGGTCTCACCACAGCCGCCGCAAGCGCCGGAGAACTCAAACAGGGGTTCGAACATTTGGGAGTTCTTGACGGTGGTCAAAGGAACATCCGCGCGGTCAAAATGGGGGATATCCAGGAAGAATCTGAAGTTCTCGGCTTCCTGTTCGCGGAGGGGAGGTTGTGGGTTGAGCATGATGGCATGGATGTTGGGGTCAGTCTTGTCCCTGCCGGGGCAGTTTTCAACACACAGGCCGCAGCCGGTGCAATCTTCAGGAGCTACCTGGACGGTGAAGGAGTAACCTTCCTTCCAGTTGCCGGATTTGGAGAACACATGCTTGAAGGTCTTGGGAGTTTTTTCAAGCAGCGCATTTGGATAAACCTTGGTGCGGATGGCAGCATGCGGGCAGACGAAGGAACATTTGGCGCATTGGATACAAAGCTGAGGGTTCCAGACTGGAATTTCCAAGGCAATGTTGCGTTTTTCCCACTTGGTAGTGGCGGTTGGGAAGGTGCCGTCATCAGGCATTTGGCTGACTGGAACATCATTGCCTTCGAGATCAATAATGGCACCTAAAGTCTGGCGCACATACTCAGGGGCTTCCGCGGGTACACCTGGTTTACGGCCAACAGTGGCAGTAACCTTGGCGGGCAGCTTGACTTCGTGCATATTTTTAATGGAGGAATCCACTGCGTCATAGTTTTGCTGGACAATTTCATCACCCTTTTTGTGATACGTTTTGTAAATCGAGTGCTTGATGGCGTCGATAGCTTCAGCCCTGGGAAGAACGCCAGAAATGGCAAAGAAGCAGGTCTGCATGATGGTGTTGATACGGTTGCCCATGCCAGCTTTTTCGGCCACATCGTAGGCGTCGATCACGTAGAAGCGGATCTTCTTGTCAATCAACGACTTCTGCATTTCCTTGGGCAGCGTGTCCCAGACCTTGTCAGGTCCGTAGATACTGTTCAGCAGGAACACGGAACCTGGACGGGCATATTTAAGCATGTCGTAACGATCGACGAAGGAGACCTGGTGGCAGCCGATAAAGTCAGCCTGTCCAGGAGCAATGAAGTAAGGGGCTTTGATCGGTGCAGGGCCGAAGCGCAAATGCGAAACGGTGATGCCGCCCGACTTCTTGGAGTCGTACTCAAAATAACCCTGGGCATGGTTGGGGGTTTCGATGCCGATAATTTTAATGGAGTTTTTATTCGCGCCAACAGTACCATCGGAGCCAAGGCCATAGAACAAAGCCTGGACCATGTTTTTGGGCAGAATTTCGAACTCAGGATTGTAACTGATGCTCAGATGGGTGACATCGTCATTGATGCCAACGGTAAACTGGCGGCGGGGTTTTTCCGCATCCAATTCATCGTAAACACCCTTGACCATAGCCGGGTTGAAATCCTTGGAGGACAAACCGTAGCGGCCGCCGATGACGAGGGGTAATTTCTTGAAAGGGTTGATGCCCAGGTCTTCACCCACGTGCAAAGCGTTAATCACATCTTGATAAAGGGGTTCGCCAATGGAGCCGGATTCTTTGGTGCGGTCAAGAACGGCAATCTTTTTGACGGTCTTGGGCAGTGCTTTGACAAAGCTCTCAACGGGGAAAGGACGGAAGAGGCGCACATCAATGACACCCACTTTTTCGCCCTTGGCGTTCATGAAAGCGGCTGTTTCGGAAGCCGTCTCAACGCCGGAGCCCATGATGACAATCACTTTTTCAGCATCCTTGGCGCCGTAGTACTCAACGGTGTGGTACTGGCGGCCAGTCAGGTCCGCAAAGCGGTCCATTTCTTCGGTGACAATACGTTCAATTTCGTTGTAGTAACGATTGACTGTTTCGCGAGCCTGGAAGTAGACATCCGGGTTCTGGGCAGTACCGCGCAGGACAGGGCGGTCAGGGGTGAGGGCACGCTTGCGGTGCTCGAAGATCATTTCCTGATTGACGTACTGCAAAAGGTCCTCATCCGTGAGGCGTTCCATTTTGTTGATTTCATGGGAGGTGCGGAAGCCGTCAAAGAAGTGCAGAAAAGGCACCCGGGCGCGGAGGGTCGAGGCGGTCGAGATGGCGGCCAGGTCCTGGGCTTCCTGAACGGAGTTGCTGGAAATAATCGCCCAACCGGTCTGGCGGGTAGCCATCACGTCCTGATGGTCGCCAAAAATGGAGAGGGCTGAGGCGGCCAGAGAACGGGCAGAAACATGGAAGACGGTCGGTGTTAATTCACCGGCAATCTTATACATGTTAGGGATCATCAATAGCAAGCCTTGGGAAGCTGTAAAGGTGGAAGTAAGAGCACCCGCCTGCATGGCTCCGTGCACTGCACCAGCAGCCCCACCTTCAGATTGCATTTCATTGACAGAAGGAATAGTGCCCCAAACATTTGGGACGTGTTCTGCCATCCATTGGTCCGCAAACTCACCCATGGTGGAGGATGGTGTAATGGGATAAATCGCGATCACTTCGCTAAACCGATAAGCAACGTATGCGGTTGCCTCGTTGGCGTCAGTCATGACCATTTCTCTGTTCATTGTAACTCCTTGTTAAATCGGGTTTTTCCCGTTTAGTACGCACATAAAAAAACACACTGTCTTGGTTGTGTTGCTTAATTGTAATCTAATTTATTAGAAATGATTATTAATATTCGGTTCGAAATTACTCCTCCAAGGCTTGATTTTTCATCATTTACGAGGTAAGTCACCTTCTTTCCAAAGGTATACTTAGTCATTAGGATAACCCATCATGAAGGCCAGAAAGAAACCCATTCTTCTGTTAATTTTCACATTCCTATGCTGCCTGAACCTGGCGTGTACGGTCAATATTGCCAGTATGGCTATCCCCACCAGTATTGCCACCCTGGTGAAGACTGCCCCTCCGATGGCTACCCTGCAGCTGGAAACCCCTGCTTCCAGCCAGACTTCCCCCACACTCGAACCTGAACCTTCAGATGGAACCCAGCAAGCCCAAGAACCAACCCTGAGTCCTTCACCTTCACCCACAAGTGCCAACCTGAGCCCGACCTCAAGCGCAGCTTCAACCAACGAAGAAGAGGGTTTGTCTTCACTGCAGCCGGTCTTCTTTCTGAATACGGGCAGTTCTATTATTGAGAACCAAAATTTTGTGGCAGATGGGATTGATGAAACCTGCGTCTACGTAAACAACGGCGCTACGCTCGGTTTGTTTAACCCGCACATCCAAAAAGCCGGCCCGAGTTCTTCCGAAATCAACTCCCAGCGCTACGGCTTGAATTCAGCCTGTCTCGTTAGGGCTAATAGCCGTCTGCGCCTCGAAAACCCCAAACTGACAACAGACGCACTTTCGGCCAGTGGTGCTTTTGCCCTTGGTCAGGGTGCTCAATTAACCATCGTTGGCGGAACCCTCGATACGACTGCAGCCTCCAGTCCTGGGGTGGTTGTGGCAGCCGGGGCAACGGCCGAAATCACGGAACTCCAGCTTTCTACCAAAGGGGAAAACTCCACTGGCATCATGGTCGGCCTGGGCAGTGGATCTCTCAATATCCGCGGCGGAAAAATCAGCACCGCAGGGGCCAAATCCCCCTGTTACTTATCATTGGGTACCCTTTTTGCTGATGGCAATACCTGTGTGGTCAGCGGTGCAGGCATTGCCGAAATTGATGGCACAAGCACGATCGCGCTCAGGAACGTCAATGCCACAGCCTTTGCCCCCGAATATGGCATATTGCTTTATCGCTCCGGTCAGAACCAGACCCTGGCTGGCAACAGCAACTTTTCTGCAGAAGGTGGAACCCTTGGCACACTCAACAACCAGGCACCTCTTTTTTACGTCACCAATACCCAGGCACAAGTGACGCTTAAGGATGTCAAAACTGAAATAGCTTCGGGCATCTTCCTTTCTGCTTCAGGAAATCCGGATTGGGGCCAGGTGGGGGCCAATGGGGGCGTGGTTTCGCTCACTTTGGTTAATATGAACGTAAAGGGCATCATCACCGCTGACCGCCTCAGTTCGGTTTCGCTGAACCTGTCCAGTAGTAGCGTGATGACGGGGGCTATTAATCAGGTGCGTACCGCCCGCTTTATTTCTTTAACCATGGATGCCAGCAGTTCCTGGACGATGACCGGGAATTCTTACGTCAACCGGTTGATCGGAATTACCACTTCCGGCAACACGGTTCAAGGAATTATCGGCAATGGTTTTACGCTTTATTATGACCCCATCCAAAGCCCCTCGCTGGGTGGTAACACTTACAGCCTGACAGGCGGCGGCAGTTTGACCCCCGCGAATTGAACCTGGAAAAATGAAAACCCTGAAAATTTACCGAATGGACCAGAAAAAGTTCCCCCCGGAACGCCTAACCATCCTCAGGATGTATTGGGGCACAATACTTCTGCTGAGCATCGGGGCTTTGGTTTTCATCACCCTCCGGAAACTGCCTCTTTCAGCTCTTTGGTGGTTACCACTCATCGTAGGCTTGTTGCTCTATTACACGGCCAATGCCGTGCGAAGTGCCCAGCGCAGCTTTGATGAATACACGTTGGAATGGGATGGCGAGACGGTCAAGCAAAATACGCCAGGCATGCCAGAAATGGTTTTGCGTGCAGGGGAAATTGCCAATTTGGAAGTAACCAGGCAAGGCTTGGAACTTTCCACGCGCACGCACCGAAACGTGCTGACCATTCCTGCCAACCTGGCAGATGCCGACCTTGCCGAGCTAAAAGAAGCGCTTTCCCAACCGGCGCACTCTTCCCAGCCTTGATTAAGCCGTTTCTGAGCTTTCTTTTAGTTCCTTGATCATGCGCCAGGCAGGTTCACTGACCGTCTTCCATTGGTTGCATTGGTCCTGGTAGCGCCACGTGCCGGAATCCGGACCCATGATGCGATACCCGCGATGCCGATAAATTTCTATGGCTTTCAGGTTATCTTTGGCAACGTTTAGCCGCAACCATGAGAACCCCTTCAGCCGCAAATAATCTTCAACAAACTGCATGACAAAACTACCGATACCCTGGCCGCGCCATTCATCGCGAATGCGGAATGAGAAAAGATAAGCCCTTTGCTTGCCATCCGCAATTTCCTTGTCCTTTGCGTATAGCATGATAAAAACCTGGCCGATTACTTTACCGGCGTGGTCGGTGACTACCCAAATTAACGTTGAGCCCGCAAGGAAGTTTTTGAAGTGCTGTTGGTAAAGCTTGCGGAAATGGCTGAACTGCCCTTCCCATTCCAACGCTGGCAAGTCCGCTTCTTCAAGTAGCCGAAGCAGGATTATTTCGCCAGAGGAAGTATGGAACTCAGCTGTTTCAGCGGGAATCATTTGGCCTTTATTAAACCCTGAAAATATGCTTCTTCTTCAGCATCGCTCTTAATCTCCCCATCCAGGCGCCCATCCCGCAGTTTTTTTAGGATGATGGAAAAATCCGCTGAAGGAGCCAAACCTGCGGCAATCAGGGCTTTACCACTTGTGTGCGGATTAACCTGCCGATATTCTGTCGTGTAACGCTCAAGCAGTATGTTGAAATCCACATTCTGACTGGAAAGATAGGCACTATAGATTGCCAGAGAAGGGGTTTGGTCCAAATTAGCGGTTACCTGGCTCGGTTTTGCTTTCAGCAAGAAATCGGCCTGTTGATTTAAATCCCGGTAGGCAAGAATTGCAGTTTCCAACCAGGTTGGCAGGTTCAGGATAGCATGGAAGGCGAAAAGATTTGGCTGTTTAAGTTTACCCAACCAAAAAATATAACCAAGAGCCTGTCGGAGGGTTAGATGATTGGAAGCTGGCACCTTTACTTGCCAAACCGGGCTTGGATTGGCATGCTCTAGAGCGGCCATGGCAACTTCAGCTTCCGGGGTCAAACCTAACCCTGGGTGAATGGCCTCAAGTACCCCTAATTGTTGCAGGCGTTCCAAAATTTCAAGCGGATTTGCTTCTGTAAAGACCAAGTCCAGTTCGTTGCGCAACCGGGCGGGTGTTATTTCGCGCAGATGTTTGCGCCCTTCTTTGATCAACTCCAAAGTGCGGGGCTCGATCTCAAAACCAAAGCGCATTGCAAAGCGCACTGCCCGCAGAATACGTGTGGCATCATCCACGAATGAAAGCGCGTGCAGTACTCTGATCAAGCCGTCATTGAGGTCCTCATAACCGCCCCAATAGTCCTGGAACTCGCCAAAATGCCCGCCATCCAGGCGTACAGCCAGGGTGTTGATGGTGAAATCCCTGCGCCGCAGGTCCAGCTTGATATCAGCCGGCTGAACGGTAGGCAGGGCGGCTGGTTGCTTGTAGTATTCGTTGCGTGCACTGATCAGGTCAATCGACTCGGGCAGGTCAGCCTGAGTGAAGTGGTTGTTTCCCTGAAGGTCGGTCAGGATATTTGCTTTAACTTCTGTTATGGACCATTTTGCGGTACCAAAGGTCTCGTGTGTAACCACGTGTCCACCATATTTCCGGGCCAAACGATGGGCAAAAGCGATGGCTTCACCTTCCACAACCACATCAAAATCCAGGCTTGGCTGGTGAAGGATCAAATCCCGCACAAAACCGCCCACAATGTAGATGGGTATGTCCTTTTCTTTGGCTTCTTGTGCCAGTAACTTCAACAAAGCCAGGTGAGATGCCGGCAGGCGTTCTTCCAGCATCCGGGCCAGGTTCGGCTGATTACGACCAACTTCCTTCTCGCGGGTTGCGTTCATCAAGTCGGTGCGAGTGACAATACCCACAATCTGGCCACCCTCTGTCACCGGAATCTGCCCCCAGCTGCTTTCAGTCATCAGGTCCCTCAAGTCACTCAGTCTGGCCGTGGTCTCGATGCTCACGCTGCCCGCGTTCATGAGAGCTCGGGCATCTGTAGGCAGCTTATGAGCAATAGCCCTGTCCACAGACCGGCGGTTGACGAGACCGATTACTTTGCCAGCTTCCACAACAGGGAAACCTTCAAAGCCGTAGCGGATCATCAGATCCTGGATCTCGGACACCGGTTTTTTTGGTTCCAGCACCAGAGGCGATTGCGACATAATGTCGCAAATCCTCACCCCCCTGGAGACAATTTCCGGCAGATAGGCACGGATCTGTAGATAGAGTTCATCCAAAAGAGAATTGACTGATTCAGCGGAGGCATGCCGTGACTGGTGGACGAGCGCTGAAGCTGCACGCAAATGGCCGCCACCGCCGAACTTACGCGCCAGTTTTGCCACATCCACTTCATCCGTACTCGAGCGGCCAACAATGCGCACGCCCTGGCGGGTGGCAATCAGAATCACCAATCCATCGCCAGCGAAGAAATCCCTCAAGCTGTGGGCGACCGTGGAGATTTCGTCCTGCATATCCTGGGCATCCGCCCTCGCCAGAAGCAAGGTCTTTCCCTCAATAGTCAGCGTTTCGGTGGTTTTCAGCAGGCGGTCAAACAGGTTTTTCTGGCTGTTGGAGAGCGGCGTTTCCAGGTATTTGGCCACCAGGTTCAGGTCGGCTTTGTTTTCCAAGAGCCAGGCTGCAGCATAAGCATCTTCCGATGTAGTTGTGGTGTAAGTCAGCGAGCCAGTATCCTCGTAAATGCCAAGCAGCAGCAGGGTGGCTTCAACTACGCTCAGGGGCAAGCCTTTTTGGCGGATTTCCCGCAACAACAAGGTGGTGCAAGCTCCGGTACTGCCGATTTCCACTTGCCACTCAGACTTGAGCAGATTCTTGCGGGGATGATGGTCGATGACCCTTACACTGGTGGCTGAATTTACGCACTTGATGGTAGCCATGCTTTGCGTATCGACGAGTAAAACACTCTCCACATTTTCGTTGGGCAGATCGTTCAAGGTGGAAAATTTGAGTTCGCTTCCGTATTGGCTCAGGAAAGCTTGCACGTCCAAATTGAGTGCTTTGGGCAGCACGGCATAGGCTTCGGGGTCCAGCAGTTTGGCAGCCATCAGCGATGCAATCGCGTCCAAATCTGCCTGATCATGCGTAAGGATCAGTCTCATGCTTGTTATTCTCCCAACCAAACGGTTTGGTTATCGATATGTTTGGAATTATAGATGCATTGAGAGAGGCGTGCAACGAGGTAACTACCCATGTCAAAGATTATTTGCTTTGGGGAATGGATAAAAATGACCTCAACATAGGATTTTTCGCCGTCCAGGATGATGCCTGCATCGCTGATGGTGTGCAGCAAACCATCTGTATCGGAAATCCAGCCGTGCTTGTGGGCGATGGCTTGGTCAGGTGGAAGACCAGCTTCTATCAGAGCGCCCATACGGTTCTGGCTCATGACATTGATAATCTGCTGGCAGGCTGCCTGGCCGATTTGGCCGTTGTAGAGACCTTTTTCCGGTGCCGCGCCGGCGGAGCACTGGTAAATGCGGGTCAGCAGGTCGCCAATTTCCGAGGGTACAGTTTGGTTATAGCTGTCCGGGTTGAGGTTTATATCACTGCGAGAATTAGCAGGCGTGGTGAAGCGCTGCAATAATGGGCTGCCATCCGCAAAGTAGCCCGCCAAAAAAGTATTCTGATAGCCCAGATCTTGCATATCCTGCGTGACCACCAGTGGTCCGGCAGTCTCGTCCAGATAGGTTTTCATCAGGGCGTCCGCTGGCGGGTTGAGTGATTTGGTGAGCATCTGCAGAATCCAACCCTCAGCCAGTCCGGGCAAATCCCCATTCAAATGGCGCATCACTGAGACCGCGATTGGAATTTTGACCGTGGAAGCGCCAGAATAAGCAATGTCACCTGGCACCGCCTGGTAGGCTTGTTGAGCCATATGCAAAATGGAACCGCTGCTCATGTCTTGCGTATAGATTTCTACAATCCCATCAAAACCCTCATTTTGGATGATTACCTTGAGGGCAACTTCCAAAAGCTTCGGGTCCATGTTAGGTGCGGGGGTCTCCGCGACTTCAAAATCCACCTTACGGTCCGTTGGTGAAACCAGGGCAGCCTGGATAGCGGTTACGGCCTGCTCAGGATTGGCGATTTCCCACCCAGGATTGCCAGATTCAAAGTAAGTGGTATTGAGAAGCGGGCGGGGTGAATAAGTTTTTTGGTCGTAACGCGGTCGGATTTCCTGTTCTATCAGATTGCGAATGGCCATTGGGTCCACACTGGGGTGAATCTCAATATCAACTGCATCGTTCTCGGGCGTCTGTCCCCATAAATGCTGCCACCAGAGTTTGCTCTTCAGCGCTTTGACTTGGGAAGCCTCCAGGGCATCCAATACCAGACCGGCATTCAGTTGAAAGCCCAGGGTTTCCGGCGCAAATTGCATGCGTGCGCCGCGATAGTTTAGTTCAATGGGAACGCTGAAGCCATTCTCCAGGCGCGCCTCAGCTTCTTTCCGGCTGAGATTGCCGACCGGAATGCCCCCCAAGCGCAACCCGGCAGGGTAAAGGTTTTCACGGCTCCCAAATTTGGCATAATCCACCCCGGCAAGCAGGAAGGCAGCTAGCATGAACAAGCCCCCAACGGCCGTTACGAAGGGGCGCCAACTCGAGCGTTTTTTCTTCTTCCTCTTTAAAAGCATAGAGCGATTTTACCACCTGCCATTTAGCCTTTTTTACAAGCCTGAAAGTCGCTTTTTCAGGCTGATATAATTGGCATCAGATGATGACGAACCAACCTTCAAGACCCAAAATCCACCCCCTGGCTTATATTGGAGCCATCCTTTTTGCGGCTTTACTGCTTGGCCTGGGGTACCTGTTTTTGCGCATAAGCATAGGGCAGACCCAAACTTTGCAAACCACGCTCACGCCGCTTGCGGTGACCATCCTGCCTGCTCCAACTGAAACCCCGGTTACCATCGTTCCGACCAGCATTTTCACGTCTACACCCACCCCCGAGGCTGGACAACTTCCAGGGATTATGGGAATCGGTGCATACGCCAAAGTGTCCAACACCGGAGGGGCCGGCTTGCGCATTCACCAAAGCGCAACTACTGATTCACTCACTCAGTTCATTGCCATGGAGGAAGAAGTTTTTAAAATTATCGGCGGTCCAGTAGAAAAGAATAGCTTTACCTGGTGGCAGTTGGAAGCAAATTATGACAAAAACCGCACCGGATGGGCAGCCGAGGAATATTTGACCTTGATTTACCTGCCTACGGCTACACCTTAGTTTGGAGTTGTGTGATCCTAAATCGATTGTTCAGCAAAAAGGAAACACCCGCGGACGCCCGGCCGAGCCTCCTTGCTGAGGGCCTGCACCAACCCCCCTTCCTGTACGCAATCTTTGAGAGTGCCAACGGTAAAACACGTGATAAGAATGAAGACGCGATTTTTACTTTTAGCTCGCGAAACCCTGAGCCCAAAGGCACGGGAGCGCTTGGTCTTTACATCGTCGCGGATGGTATGGGCGGTCACTTACACGGCGAATTGGCCAGCAAGACCGCTATTGAGACTGCCAGAGCTTACTTGATGACCAACCTACTGGAACCCTTGCTGGCAGAAAAAGTGCAAGCAGAAGAGGCCTTTGTCGAGAATGCCATCAATCAAGCCATTCTTGAGGCTCAGGAGGCTGTACTTTCCAAAGCCCAGGGGAGTGGCACCACCCTGACCCTGCTTTTCGTTGCTGACACGATGGCCTATTTTGGCCATGTAGGTGACTCGCGCCTGTATGTTGATACCCGGTCAGAAGGCCTCCGCTGCCTGACCGTGGATCACTCGCTGGTACGACGCCTGGTCGACCTTGGCCAGATTGAAAGCAGTGCTGCCCGTGAGCACCCTCAACGCAACATCCTTTTCCGCGCGCTTGGGCAGGGGGAGGGTTTCAAAGTTGATCTGGGAAAGCTGAAACTGAATGAGGCGACCGTTTTCATGCTTTGTTCTGACGGGCTTTGGGGTCTGGTGGACCAGAATAGTCTGGCCAGATACCTGCGGCCTGGCCGTCAAAATGCAGAAACTGCCAGCCGTCTGGTTGCACTTGCAAACGAAGCCGGAGGCACTGATAATATTAGTGCCATCGTGATTACAGTTTCTTGAGAGGACGCATGGAAAAAACAAGCCATAAAAACCGTATTCTTGTTGTGGATGATGAACGTGGATTGGTCAGAATTATTCGCTTGAATCTGGAACAAGATGGTTTTGAAGTCTTTGAAGCAAACAATGGTGCCCAGGCTATGGATCGGTTGCGTGCTGTCATCCCCGATCTGGTTCTTCTGGATGTTATGATGCCCGACCTGGATGGCTTCACAGTGTTAAAAATGATCCGTGAAGTGGGTAATACGCCTGTAATCATGCTGACTGCCAAAGGTGAGGAAGGCGACAAGGTCAAAGGGCTTGAGCTTGGAGCAGACGACTATGTTACCAAACCCTTCAGCCCCAAAGAATTGGCCAGCCGCATCCGCGCGGTGTTGCGCCGCGGTAATTTTACCGGCGACTCTGAAGAAGGCGTGGTGGAAGTGGATGACCGCTTGAAGATTGATTTTGGCCGTCATCAAGTCTTCATCGACGGTCAGGAAGTCAAATTACGGCCCACCGAGTATCGCTTGCTTAATCACCTTGTCAAAAACGCGGGCTGGGTGCTCACCCACGACCAGATCCTGCAGAAAGTGTGGGGCTACGAATATGATAACGAGCCCCATTACGTGCGTCTTTACATTAATTACTTGCGCAATAAGCTTGAAAAAGACCCTTCAAACCCCCAGTATATCCTGACAGAACGAGGTATCGGTTACCGCTTTGTTGATTATAAACGCGATCAAAATCGCGGGAAATGAGATGAGACATGGCTTCAGCAAAGGAAAAAGCTGCCCCTGGAAAAAATAAAGGACCGCAGAATATCACCAACCGCTACTACAAAGACCGCAAACCCATTTCCGAGAAAGATTACGAAGCTGAACTTCTTAAACTGCAGATTGAGCTGGTGAAGATGCAGGGCTGGATTAAGGAAAAAGGCCTTAAAGTGGTCGTTTTATTTGAAGGTCGCGATGCGGCCGGTAAGGGAGGGGTAATCAAACGCATTACTGACCGCCTGAACCCCCGTATTGTGCGCATTGTTGCCCTGGCTGTGCCAACCGAACGTGAAAAAACCCAATGGTATTTTCAGCGTTATGTCGAACACCTGCCAGCAGCCGGCGAAATGGTGCTCTTTGACCGCAGTTGGTATAACCGCGCTGGGGTCGAACGCGTGATGGGCTTCAGCACAGAAGAACAGGTGCAGGAATTCTTCCGCAGTGTTCCAGAGTTTGAAAATATGCTCATCCGTTCTGGCATTATCCTGATAAAATACTGGTTCTCGGTCGATGATGAGGAACAGGAACGCCGTTTCCAGCAACGCATCCATGATATCCGCAAACGCTGGAAGCTCTCACCGATGGACATGGCCAGCCGTACTAAGTGGGTGGAATACTCGCGGGCCAAGGATGAAATGTTCCGCTTCACGGATACCAGCAATTCCCCGTGGTACGTGGTGGATGCCAACAACAAACTTTGGGCGCGCCTGGATTGCATCAGCCATCTTCTCAGTAAGATTCCCTATAAAGACCTTACCCCACAGCCCATCAAGCTGCCAAAAAGACAGGTGGATTCAGGTTATAAACGGCCTTCGCTGGAGATTCTCAAGGTGGTGCCGTCTTACAAGCTTAAGCATCATCATGTCAATGCTCACCCGCCCAAGAAAACAACTGCTCTGCCAGAAAAGGAACATGAAGCGTCGGAAGTGCCCGAGGTACTGGAAATTCCCGTGAAAGTATTTCCCGAGGAAACCACGGATGTAGTTGAAACTTCAGAGGCTACGCTTCCAGCAGAAATCAAAGAAGTCGATGGGACCCTTGAAATTAACATTCAATCCGGCTGATTGCTGCTGGGCTCTACCAATCTAAATACTTGTTTGGCATTTGAAGTGGCAATCCTGCCAATTTCCTCTGCTGTCCTGCCCTTTAATTTGCCGACGGCTTCGGCAATGTAAGGGATGTAGCCGGGTTCGTTGCGCCGCCCGCGGAAGGGTACGGGGGTTAGAAATGGCGCGTCTGTTTCCAGCAGCAAATATTCAAGGGGTAATTGGCTCATAAATTGATGGCGATCCGGTGCGTTCTTGAAGCTGACCGGTCCACCAATACCAAACCGAAAGCCTATCTCCATGAAAGCAAGGCCGCTCTGGAAGTCATCGGACCAGGCGTGCAAGACCCCCGGCGCTTTTTTCAGGGGGCTCTCAGCTGGCAAATCATGCCACCAGGCGTGGAGGATTGAAAGCAAATCAGCCGTGGCTTGACGGTTATGGATACAGATGGGCAGTTGGCAGCTTTGGGCCAAGGCAAGCTGTTTTTCAAGCGCCTGGCGCTGCACAGCGGGGCTGCAGCGGTCACGGTAATAATCCAAACCGATTTCACCAATCGCCACCACACCCGGCTGCTGGGCGAGCTCAGCCAGCCTTGCCTGGGCATTTTCATCGAAAAGCTGAGCTTCATTGGGATGGAAACCGACCATGGCAAAACAAAATCCTGGATAGGTTTTGGTCAACTGAATGGCCGTCAGAGACGTAGGCAGGTCAATGCCCGGGTTGATGATAAATTCCAGCCCTGCGGAAAGGGCGCGTTGCACCACCGCGTCGCGGTCGGCGTCAAAGGTATCAAAATCGAGGTGGCAGTGCGTGTCGCTGTACGTCATCGCTGTATTCCAACGAAGGAAGTTTAAGCGATTTCTGAAATTCTTGCCGATTGGGTTGCTAAAGCGATTTTTGGCCAGTGCCCTGCATAGGCAAAGACAGGTTGTTTCGCCATGATGGCGGTCCAACTCTGCGAAATCTTAGGGTTTTGAAAAGCTTCAGCCTGGGCGAAAGGCGGTAAGTCCCCATGGAAAACCGCTTCCCCGTCCAGAATCAAGCTAACACTGTCTTCACTGTGACCTGGCGTGCGCAGCACTTCACCTTTGAGTCCCAGTCCAGCCAGGAATGAGCGGCTTTGCGCGCATGGCAGATAAAGGTTTTCTTTTTCCAAAATGGGTTTGAATTGCTGGTCATTGGCCTTGGCATAGATGGCATCCTGAACGTGCATGAACGCGCGCTGTTCTTCCATTACCAACAGAATTACCCCCATCTCTTTCAGGGTCTGAGCTAAACCGGCATGGTCAGGGTGAAAATGGGAAACGAGCAAGTAATTCACTTCCCCCAGGGAGATGTCTTCAGTTTTGAGGGCTTTGGCAAGTTTTGCAAAAGTGCCAGCACAATCACAATCAAACATCAACCAGCCATCATTGGATTGAATTAGGTATGAATTAGTGTAGTGGTAACGTAGAATCCGCATTTCCATACTCCCATTTTACCGACCTAAGGACAATAAGCCGTTAAGGATAGTTTAAATTCTGATTCATTTTTCCCAAACCTGATTTGTTTGGGCAGGGTAAAATTGGGGAATGCAAACTCGAAATAGCGGATTGGTAACTGTTGGCCTGAGCGGTGGTGTTGATAGCGCAGTTGCCGCTCTGCTTTTGAAGAGGCAGGGTTACGAGGTTCGGGGGGTACACTTGCGGCTCTGGGAAGCAAGCCCAGGCACGATCTCGGAGGATGTTGCCAGCGCGCAATTTGTGGCTGAGCAGCTTCAAATCCCTCTCGAAGTGCTCGATTGGCGGGAACGCTTCCTTCAGGAAGTCATAGACCCCTACGTGGCGGCGCTTTCGGCGGGTAAAACCCCCAACCCCTGCATGATTTGCAATCGCAAAATCAAATGGGGCAGCCTGTGGCAGCATGTTCAAGCCCAGGGTGCCCAGTATCTGGCCTCCGGCCATTATGCCCAACTGGTGCGCGTCAACGGCCTGGTTGAGCTGCACAAAGCTACCAGCCTGGCAAAAGACCAGGCTTACTTCCTTAGCATTCTTGATCAGGCCACCTTCCAGCATATGCTGCTGCCGCTAGGTGCTTACTCCAAACCCCAGGTGCGTGGTATTGCCGCGGAAGCTGGTCTGAAAGTGGCTTCCAGAAAGGATAGCGAAGACCTGTGCTTTCTTAAAGGCGTAGGTCAAGCAGGCTTTCTGCATCACTACGCCACTGACCTGCTGCAGCTCGGCCCAATCCGGAACTGTCAGGGCGATGTGCTGGGCGAACACCGCGGCCTGCCGCTTTACACTATCGGTCAGCGCAAGGGCATCCGTGTGGCAGCTGAAGCCCCGCTTTATGTTATGGAGAAAGATGTTCCCACCAATACGCTGATCGTGGGTCGGTCCGCAGAACTTGCGCATAGCCGAATAATAACCGGCGTGCCAAACTGGATTTCCGGCCTGGCACCTGCATTGGAACAGTCTTACGAAGTCAAAATTCGGGCCGCGGCGATTCCCGTGCGGGCGCATTTACAGATTTCGGCAAGTGGTGATATGATTGCGACGCTCGAAAAACCACTTAGGGATATTACGGCGGGCCAATATCTGGTGATTTACAATGGTGATCTTTGCCTGGGGAGTGCAGAGATAATCAAGTCCAGATAACCGCTCAAGGAAGATATGAATTCTGCAACCACGATTTTCGGCCTGGTCATTGCGGTATTGATTGGCGCTCTGTTTCACCTCTGGAAAGATGGTGGCTTTTGGCGCCTCGTGCTCTATCTTTTTTCCTCAATTCTCGGCTTTTTTCTTGGCCACTGGTTGGCCGGCAGCTTTAACCTTAACCTGTTCAATGTTGGCGGTTTACGCCTTCTTGGAGCGTCGGCTGGCAGTATCCTGGTCCTATTCCTGATTAATTGGCTCAGCCAGGATTCCCAAACCCAGGTGAAGCGTTGATGGACCATCCTTTGGAGGGAAGCATAGCCCTGGAAGGGGACCTGATTCAGCTTCAGGGTTCCGGTCATAAGAGCCACATCTTTGTCCTCCGCAACGGTGAAACCCTGCAAACCCATCGCGGGGTCATTAAGCACGCTGACATAATCGGTCAACCCTGGGGCGCACGCCTGCAGTCCCACAAGGGAGCGCCGTTCTACCTTTTTCAACCCGGTCTATCGGACCTTATCAACGAGACCAAACGCACGACCCAAATCATGTACCCCAAAGAAATCGGCTTCATCCTCATTACCATGGGGATTGGCCCCGGCCGCAGGGTGATTGAGTGCGGTACGGGCTCAGGCGGTCTCACCACCGCTCTGGCTTACATGGTCGGCGAGAACGGCCATGTTTACACTTACGAACGCAAGCCAGAAGTGCAACAACTGGCTATTGCTAATCTTGAAAAATTAGGCTTGGCCAGCCGCGTGGAATTCAAAGTGGGTAATGCCGCGGACGGATTTGCTGAGCGCAACGCGGATGCTCTCTTCCTGGATCTCCCAAACCCTTACGACTATATGCCCCAGGTTAAAGCTTCGCTCAAGGGCGGTGGTTATCTGGGCATGATTCTGCCAACTGTCAACCAGGTGAGCAAAACCCTGGAAGCCCTGAAAACCCATCACTTCGCTTTTGTGCAGGTCTGCGAGATCCTGATGCGTTATTTCAAGACTGATTGGGACCGTCTGCGTCCCACTGACCGTATGTTGGCCCATACCGGCTACCTGCTTTTTGCCCGCTCAGTGAATGAACTGGACCCTGAGATTCTCGGGGAGTCAGAGGAAACTGAGGCATGAAACCCATCACGCAACTGCCAGATGATTTTGGCGAACGCCTTGGTCAGTACGCGCGTGAAAAGCAAGAACTTCTGAATGCGCGCATTCAACTGGAAACTGATCAGGTGGTGCAGGCTTCAGTTTTGGTTCCGCTTGTATTCCTGGATGGCGAATGGCAGTTGATGTTCCAACACCGCACTAGTCTGGTTGCCACTCATAAGGACGAAATTTCTTTCCCTGGGGGTGCCGCAGAACCGGAAGATCCCAGCCCGGATTTCACCGCGCTGCGGGAAGCCCATGAAGACCTTGGCCTGCCCATGGAAGACATGCACATTATCGGCCACTTACCTGTGATGAAGATGTTTCCATTCTTTCAGGTAACCCCGGTGGTTGCCTGGTTGGATGTCAAGAACGAGTATTCTCTTTCTGAAGGTGAAGTCTCCCGCGTCTTTAGCGTACCGCTTTCATGGCTGGGTGACCCCTCCAATTGGTACAACCAACCCATTTTGCACAATGGGGTGGAGGTGCCTGTGCTGCACTACAAGCCCTACGATGGTGAGGTTGTTTGGGGTGCTACCGCTTATCTCGCCCGCATGATCACCCGACTGGTCAATTAAGTTAGCGTTTCTCCCTCTCAATTAATCCAAAGGTACCCAATCCTCAAGAATTGTCCTGAAAACGTCCAATGGCTGGCTTTGGGGTAAAATTTAAAGGATGAAACCGGTAAAATTTACCTGCTTAAAATCTTGCCAAGTTCACAAAATTAATCGGCAATATTTCCTTGAAAATCAACAAAATCAGCTGGTTTTTCAGTTGACTACTCATTAAATCAACTAGTAAAGGATGTAATATGAAAGATTTCTTGTTTGAAGAAGATGTGATTTCCCTTGATCCCGACATTGCCCGATTAACTGGTTTCGAATCCGAACGCCAGGCTCGCCGGCTTATTATGATCCCCAGCGAGAGCATTGCCCCCAAGGCAGTGCGTGAACTCTTGGCTACATCCTTTACCAATATTTATGCGGAAGGCTATCCCCGCCCTGAAACCCGCTACCAGAGCCAGGAAGAAATCCTGGATTACGCCGCTCAATTAGCTAATTATCGCCGCAATAGTGATGGGCGTTACTATAAGGGTGTTGAATACGCTGATGTAGTTGAGTCTCTGGCTCGCCGCCGCGCCGCTGAACTTTTCGCGGCCAATGGCCAGACCCCCGATGACCTTTGGGTCAACGTTCAGCCCCTCTCCGGCGCTCCAGCCAATACCGCCGTCTATACGGCACTCATTCAACCGGGCGACGCCATCCTGGGCATGGACCTGCTGCATGGCGGGCACCTGACCCACGGCTCCCCTGTCAACCGGTCAGGTCTGGTCTACAATGCCTTCCACTACACAGTCGATCCTGAAACTGAACGGCTCAATTACGCAACCATCCTTGAACAGGCTAAAGCCTGCAAACCCAAAGTGATCGTGGCTGGATATACTTCCTATCCTTGGGCTCCTGACTGGCAAAAATTCCGTGAAATTGCCGATGAAGTTGGTGCTTACCTGTTGGCGGATGTTTCTCATACTGCAGGCATCATTGCAGCTGGTTATTTACCTTCTCCCATCGGCATTGCTGATGTGACCAGTTTCACCACCCACAAAACCCTCTGTGGGCCTCGGGCCGCTGTACTCATCATGCGGAACCGTGAATTGGGTGAAAAGATTGATAAGGGCGTCTTCCCCGGTGAACAGGGCGGTCCCCATATGAACACAATTGCAGCCTTAGCCCTCACCTTCAAGTTGGCGAAGACTGAACAGTTCAATAAGCTCCAAAAGCAAATCCTGCTAAACGCCAAAGCACTGGCGCAGGGCTTTATGGATAACGGCATCCGCGTACCTTACAAAGGTACGGATACCCACATGTGCCTGATTGACTGCAAGGGCTTCAAAGCCAAGGATGGCGTTCCTCTGAATGGCGACCTTGGCGCCCGTATCCTCGACCTGGTGGGCATTGTTGCCAACCGCAACACCATCCCGGGGGATGTCTCCGCTTTACGTTCTTCAGGCATCCGCTTTGGAACCCCCTGGCTCACCCAACGTGGCTATGTCGAAACCGACATGGTGGCCATTGCCGGGCAAATTGCCAAGGTGTTCAAAGGCACCACGCCTTACCTCATGTGCGGCCGGGTGGGTAAGAAAACGCGTGCCAAGGTTGATTTCAAGACCTTCAACGAAGTATCCAACACTGTGCGCGATCTGGCTAATCGGCAGCCCACGCTCGACAAGGTAACCAAGCCCAGCTCCTACCCGCACTTTTTCTATTCAGACGACAAATTCACTGGAAAATTTACCGCTTTTGAAATCCGCGGTGAGATGGTGCGTTCTTTCCTCTACTACCTGCTCACCAGCGATACTGAAGCCCTCAAGCCTGGCAAATCCCAGGCAACACGGATGAACACCACTGAAGGCAGCGTGGAAGGTACCCTTACCTGCATTGACCCGATGTGCTTCAAACTGACCGTGCCCTCCGAACAGGCCGCCCTGACGGGAACCTGGCTGAATGGCATCTCCAGCGGCTTTATCTATTACGATGAAGACAAATGCCAGCGTATTCGCGGGCCAGTGTCTGTGGTCCTCACTGAACCTGTCAAGGAAATGGCTTCAGGTGAGCCCGTAAATAATGACAAAGCTTACTTTGTGGGCATGGACCGTGAATATACCGCCCCTGCCAAGCCTGAATGGAATTGGATTGAACCGGTGGAAACCAACAAGCGCACCTGCCTCTATCAGAAGCATGTGGACCTTGGCGCAAAGATTATCCCCTTCGCAGGTTGGGAAATGCCGGTTTGGTACACCTCCGTGGTGGAAGAACATACCGCGGTACGCAAGGCTGCCGGTTTGTTCGATGTCACCCACATGGGCGTCTTCCAGTGCGAAGGCCCGGATGCCTCGCTCTTCCTTGACTCGGTCTGTTCGAATGATGTTATTAGTCTTGAGGTTGGCGAATCTTACTATACCCACTTCATGGCGCCTAACGCAGATGTGATTGACGACCTGTTGGTCTACCGCCGCGATAAACAAAAATACCTGGTGGTCGTAAATGCCGCCAATGAAGCCAAAGACTGGGCCTGGCTGCAGGCGGTCATTAATGGCAAAGTCAGCGTGGATCCTTACCGCCCCTGGATGCTTTCCCCTGGCCGCAATGTGATTTTGCGCAACCTGCGCGACCCGAAAGAAGGCAAAGACATGAAGGTGGATATTGCCCTTCAGGGACCCCTCAGCCGGGATGTTCTACTGCGCCTTGCCGACAAGGATGCCCAACGCCGCATTATGCGCCTTGGACGCACCGAACTCTGCGACACAGTTGTGGCTGGCATTCCCTGCACCGTCTCGCGCACTGGCTATACCGGCGAAAAAATGTGTTTTGAACTCTTCGTCCACCCGGATGATGCCCCCAAATTCTGGGACGAAATCCTTAAAGCTGGTAAGGACCTGGGCGTCAACCCCTGCGGTCTCGGCGCGCGCGATTCCTTGCGCACCGAAGCTGGCTTACCGCTCTACGGGCACGAAATGGGCGGTGATTTCAACCTGACTATCAGTGAGGCCGGTTTTGTGGCTTTCGTCAAGCTGAATACCTCCTGGTTCATCGGCCGCTCTGCCTTCCGCGAACGCGACCGCATGCGCGAGGTTATCGTAATTCGCTTCCGCTTCAATGACAAGGGCGTGCGCATGGCTCACCACGGCGACCCCATTCTGGAGGCTAAAGGCCGCATGATCGGCCGCGTTACCAGCTGTGCCATCGACTCTGAAGGCTACCTCACCGGCCAGGCAGTTGTCGAAGAAAAGTATGCCATCGAAGGCGCAACCATTTATGTTTACCAAAGCGCCTCAGATAAACCTCAGCGTCCACCCGCCGAACTCACCGAAGGCGATAAGGTGGCGCTGCCAATCGCGGCTACGATCATGCCGCGCTTTATGAAGTAAGAACAACAACAGTCAATCTACTAAAGGAGAGAAATTTGATACATACATCTTGGGATCATCGCTTTGCTGCAAGGACGGCGGGTATGAAAAGCTCGTTCATCCGCGAATTGCTCAAAGTCACCAGCCAACCGGATGTGATTTCTTTCGGGGGCGGCTTCCCTGCCGCGGAGCTTTTCCCGATCGAAAGAACTCGGGCTGCCTGCGATAAAGTCCTCAAGGAAAATGGCAGTAAGGCTCTGCAGTATGCCACTACCGAGGGTTACAACCCCCTGCGGGATTGGATTGTCGAGTTTACTGCCAAACAAGGTGTCAAGGTTTCACGGGATAACGTCCTGCTCACCTCAGGTTCCCAGCAAGCCTTGGACCTTATTGGACGTGTTTTCATCAATCGGGGCGATCGGGTTCTGACTGAAAGCCCAACCTACCTGGGTGCAATTCAAGCCTGGAATGCGTACGGCGCGGTTTATGAGACCATCGAAACCGATGATGATGGTTTGATGGTCGACCAGCTTGCTGAAGTAATCGGTCACAATATCAAGTTCCAGTATGTCTTGCCTAATTTTCAGAATCCGATGGGTGTTTCACTCTCACTGGAACGCCGTAAAAAACTGGTGGAAATCGCCAACAAGAGCAGCGTACCTTTGGTCGAAGATGATCCTTATGGTGCCTTACGCTTCGAAGGCGAGCGTATTCCCTCTGTTGCCCAATTGGACGCCGAATATAACGGCTGTGATAGCGGCACTATGAGTGGCAGCGTGATCTACACCAGTACTTTCTCCAAAATCCTGGCCCCTGGCTTGCGAATCGGTTGGGTAATTGCCCCGGATGATGTCATCAGGAAAATGGTGCAGGCCAAGCAAGGCGCTGACCTGCAAGGCTCAACTTTTGATCAATATGTGGCCTACGAATTGGCGAAGGGCGATTGGCTGGATGAGCATATCGAGACCATCCGACGCGTCTACAAAGAACGCCGCGACGCGATGTTGGAGGCTTTCGAGGAATTTATGCCGGCTGGAACCAGTTGGACCAGGCCAAAGGGTGGCCTCTTCCTCTGGCTCAGGCTCCCGGAAGGCTGCGACACGGTTGAACTCTTTAGCCTCGCGCTTGAAGAAAAAGTGGTTTATGTTCCCGGCGCGCCGTTCTATCCCAATAGCGGCCCAAAGAATACGATGCGCCTGAATTTCAGCGCTTCCAACCCTGAGCTCATCCGCGAAGGCGTCCGCCGCCTGGGAAATATGGCCAAACGCAGCATCGTGCAGCTGCGCTCATCCCACTCCAGTCTCCGAACACAAGAGTGACTGAATAATGAGTAGTTGAAGGCTGACCGAAAGGTCAGCCTTTTTTTGTGTTTTCTGGGTTATCTTGGTATTTCAGTTATTGCTATCGTGTTTGAGTAGGGGAGGGATAAGCTTTTTTTGCGTTCCCTCCTAATACTCGTGCTTTGCCGTCGCTGCGCCCAGCGTGACAAAAAGGAACGGAATCTTATTGGTGGTTTGAATACCGGGCATTTTCAGATAATTTTGTTTCGTGTGAAAAGGTATAAGAAACAGAGCTGGCTAGAAGCCAGCTCTGTTTGGTAAATAATGGATTTTATTTACTGGATAGCATTCAGTGCTGCATCAGCCGTGGTTAAGCCTGCACCGGTAGCATCTGCACCCCAGCACACCTCTGCTGCTGCACCGGTAGGTCCGTAAATCGTACGGCAATCGGGAGCCAACGCAATGGCAGAGCTTTCCAAATACTCTTCCGCCTCTGTAGCTGTAATGGCAGGGTACTTTTCAGCCATCAGGGCTACAATGCCGGCCACATGCGGGCTGGCCATGGAAGTGCCTCCCAGGTAGTAATAACTCAATTTGTTGCCACTGTTGACTTTGTATGGGCCAAGGATCCAACTTCCGGGAGCGGCCACATCCAAGTCTTGTCCAGGAAGTGCACGACTGGAGAAATCAGTAATATAGTAATCTTCTGCTTTGGTTAGCTCAGCTACACTGTAACCTTGCCACCAAGCACCCACGGAAGTCTTCCACTCACCAACCCAACCAGAAGCGGCTACTGAAATGACCGGTGCATAGGCACCAGGGTAGCCCATGCCAGCTTCGCCTTCATTGCCAGCCGAGGCTACGATTAGCACACCCTTTGAAATGGCATAATCGATGGCAGCTTTTTCGATGGCATCCAAACCAGATCCGCCCAAGCTCATATTGATGACCACAGGAGAACCAGCAAGAGGGCCGGCCTTCAGGTCAGCCACGTATTTGATACCAGCGGCAATCACCGAGGACCATCCAGACCCATTCTGATTAAGCACTTTGACTGGGATGATAGTGGCCATGGGGGCAACACCATTTATTTTATTGACCCCAAACTGGTAGCCCAGGATGGTACTGGTCACATGTGTTCCATGGCTGTTCTGGTCATGTTCCCACTTATTGGTCTGTTCAGAAATCGCGCCGTTTTCACCGCCGCCACCACCAAAGGACTTGGCATATTCAACAGCAATCCGCTCTTCTGGGAAGAAGGAGCGCCAGGTATCTACCAGGCCAGTATCCAAAACGGCTACATAAACTCCTGTACCATCGTAGGCTACAGTTCTAGTTGCAGCAAAGTCTGTTACATTGATTGCATCCAAATCCCAGGTGCTGAAGCCGGCAGAAAAATCGGTAGCCACAACTTCAGTGATAGGGATACCCTTCCGTTCCGCATCCGGGTTCGCAGCCGCGACAAAGGGCAGCGCTTTGAGGGCTTCCAGTTGGCTGAGGTCCATGCGCAGAGTCACCGCGTTTAGGTCAGTGATTTCGCTAGTGATTGGCCCAAATTTGGTCAGTTCTGCGCGCATAGCGTCTGTTAGGGGTCCCGTCAGCAGAACATTGATGCCGACGTTGCTGGTGGGGGCAGCAATTGCGCCGCCTACACCAAGGGAGAGCAGCATTGAAAGAATGATTACCATGAATAGGAATTTCTTCATTAGATTTGCCTCCTTAATGTTTATTCGAATTGATTGGCACGTGAATTGTCCTATTATATTACTTAAGCAAAAAATGCAAGCCCTCCAATAAACCAGTAATTTGTTGCTCTCGCTCCTCGCAATAATTGAAGGTAGGGGTGATCCGAGCGTGTTCTGCGAGGCTCACCCGTTCTGCCTTTGGGCTGCTCCACTCGTGATGTATGCGGGCGGGCTTCACAAATAAGTTCAGACCGCCCCTCCACCACTTACCAAAGATTAAAATTCGTCAGGACGGAGCCACCAATAAACTCCCGCAGAATGGAATTATTCGGAATGTACTCCTCGCTCATCGGCAGAAACCATTCCAGGAACTTGAGCAGCCGTTTGGCCTCAATATACTCCGGTGTACCAAAGCTCACTTGCCTTAAAAGGGGTTCAACCAGGGGTTTGAGGGCTCCCAGTTCGTAGGCCAGCGCGGAATTGAATATGGCATCCGCGTTTTCCTGATAGGGGAAGATGTGCTCCTTCTCGCCGCGCCTGACGGCTTCAAAGCGCCCAATGGTCACTTCGGCGTTGTATCCGCGGTCACGCGCGTCCCGTACGATGCGCCGCAGCATGCGTGTATCCGTAGTGGAGATGCGGTTGTGCCGGTCCAGGTTCAGTTGGGTCAGGCAAGAGGCGTACACCCTGAAGGTATTTTCATGCGGCAAACTGGGGAAGAGCCCCGGGTTCAGGCCATGGATGCCTTCGATAACGATCATGGTGTCCTCGTCCAGTTTGGCGATTTTGCCATCCTCGTTGAGTCCGCTGATAAAGTTATAATGCGGCAGTTGCACTTCTTCACCTGCCAAAAGCGCGCGCACATCCTGATTGAGTCGGGGTACATTAAGGGCACTGAGCGCTTCAAAGTCTGGTTTTCCATCTTTTCCCAGTGGGGTCTTATCCCGGTCGAAAAAGTAATTATCCATTTCCAAGGGATAGGGGTTGATGCCTCTGGCCAGCAACTGGATACTCAGTCGTTTGGAAAAGGTGGTCTTGCCCGAGGAACTTGGGCCAGCAATCAGGATGACACCCACTTTATCCCGGCGCAGATGAATGGCTTCAGCGATTTCAGAAACCTGCATTTCGTGAAAGGCCTCCGAAACCAGGATAACCTCATCAGCGTGTCCAGCTTCAATGGCGTCATTCAGCGCCCCGACCGACGGGATGCCCAATTTATTCAACCAACTGCCGTATTCCTGGAAAGTTTTCACCAGGGTAGGATAGTCGGTCATGGGGGTGATCATTGAAGGCGTGCCGCGCTGAGGGAAACGCAGTATGAAGGCGTTCCCAACCAGCGCCAATTCAAACCACTTGAGAAAGCCGCTGGAAGGTACCATATAGCCGTGATGGTAATTGCGTACTTCTCCTACGCTGTAGAGCACCAGGTCTGGCCGCTTGCGGTACTTGAGCAGCTGCACCTTGTCTTCTTCACCGTTTTTCTTGAAATAGGCAATCGCTTCCTCAAGAGGGACGGTTTGCCTGATGAATGGGACGTCCTCTTTTACCAGCGCCAACATGGTTTCTTTAAGCAATTCCAAATCCGCCGATCCAAATTCAGGCCAGCCTTCTACCTGGCAATAGTAACCACCGGAAGAAACTGAGTGGTCAATAGCCAGGTCCGCCCCAGGGAAGCAGCGCTTGAAGGCCACTTCCAGCAGAAAAGTGAGCGAACGCCTGTAGATGCGCGCGCCATCCTCGGTTTCCATGCTGAGCGGTGTTACCAGGGTATCGCGTTCGATTGGGAAAGTCAGTTCCCGCAGGTTCCAGTCCACAATGCCGCCGACAATCAGAGGTTTACCCTCTTCCTGAACGAGTTCCAGGAACTTACCCAGCGGAGCGCCTCTTTTTCCAGTAATGATACGCCCATCACTAAGGGTTATTTCAATAGTCGCGCGTGGCTTCTTGCTCAATTTGAATTCAGTTGCTTCCATGTCCATCCTATTTTGCATCTGCCTGCAGCATTGGCACAGTGGCAAAGTCATCTATGGGGATGGCACCCACCTTATCCTTGCTGGGCTTGAAATTACTTAAACTGGGGTATTGTTCCGGGGGCATGCCAGCCGGCCGGGCGAAATCGAGAATGCGGGTTTCGTTGCTCGCGCCAGTGCCGCCGCCAAATTTATATTGTTCCGCTACTGCCTTCACATCGCGAATGCGCCACACGCCTTCAGCCGGATAGCCTTCCTGCCCGGTCACGGTGGCGGCATAAGCCCAGGTTTGAGGGTCGCCTTCGCCGAAAGCCGTCAGTGGTACCATCACGATGACGGCGTTCTTGCCGCTGCCGAGAACTTGTTTGATACCACTGGAAAGCTCATCATCAACCGTTGGGCTGCCCGGCTTTTCGCCCGGAAGCACAATCTTGGGTTGCCATCCTTCCGCCCACAAAGCCACGTCCCAGCCATAATCCTTAGGCAAAGCGGCATTACGGCCAGGCAGAAGCATGCGTTCGCCGGTGCCCTTGCCAGGGTCTTTGTCAATGTACACATCAAATGTCTGCACCGAATAACCAGCAGGCGAATTCCAGCCATTGGTAATCGGTCCCTTGACCTCAAATGTGAACACCAGGTTAGCGCCGTCGCTGCCAACTGAGAAGGCTGTCAGGTCGAAGACGCCTGGAATGAAGATATTATCCTTGGGGTATGTGTAAGTTCCGGGACCCTTATCGTCCCCACTCGGGTCCGTAACATCTACGATTAGAGAAACCGGTCCGAAACGCATTAATTGCAGTTCAAATGTGGCGTTTTGGGGAAATACCCTGGCACCATTTTGTGACAGCAGTACTTGGACGAGCAGGTTGGTTCCGGCCGGCGGGTTGCCGAGAGCGGCCAGCGGAATGGAGGCTTCCACAAGTCCTTCCGGGGAAGCGTTCCAGCTGCCAATTTTGTCTGCTGAGAGTACCCATTTACCCTCCTGAATTTTAGCCTGATAGATGCCGTCTGCAGCATTACCTTCAGTCCTCAGAAATAACCCCAGGTTGGCGCCGTCTGAGAGCTTGGTCAGCCCATCCTGCGCTTTTATGGAGCGCGCTTCCTCTGTGGGCAGGTTCAGGTAAATCTCCAGCGCGTTGCCCTTTTCCAGGGGTTTCTTCAGGTCAAAACGCAAGTACAGGTTATCGTCATCCATGCCGAACTGGAAGGTCTTGAGCTCAGTATCCTCGCCAAGCCGGAAAATACTAGCATTTTTCCATTCTTCAGCATTGGTCTTCCCATCAACCGTCGCATTGACCACGCCTGCCAAAGCTTGGCCAGGCTTAATCCTGGCTGCAGGAATGATTGGGACGTCCAGGTTCTCGGGGGTGGGCTGGCCCAATGTGGTATAGACCTGCTTCAACAAAGCCCGATAGGCTTCGTCAAAATAGGCATCCGAACCTGAATCCTGGTCAACACCATACCACCAGAACCAGTCTGAGCCCTCTGCCTGCAGCATGGTTTTGTAAGCTTGTTTGTAGTTTTCCTGCATGACGGCGCTGGGGTTGGCTTTGGCGTATGCAGCCAGCCAATTGCGCGTTTGTGCCAACAACTCCCATCCATCCGCTTCTTCCTGCTCACCAATCCAGGTATCGAAATTGGCACTGAACCAGGCTCCAGGGAACAAGTGCTCCAATGGAGCGATGTCCACGGCTGACTTGAGGTAAGCGGAAGGGGTGGTGGGGGTCAGTTTATCGTTGGTTGAAAGTCGTTGGTAAAATTCCGTCAGGAATTCCTTGCCATCCATGTCGTAGTTTTCCCAACAATTTTCACCATCCACAACGATGGTCACCACCTTGTCCAGGCCGGTTGTCTTGGCCTGGATGGCTTCCAGGCGACTGATCAGGTCGCGAGCGGCCTCTTTTCCGGGCATAGCGGCGTAATCGAATCCGATTTTATCTGAGAGCACCCAATCCCTGAAGAAGACAGGTATCGAATTACCATCGATCTTAGGCGTAAGATAAGGTTTGTACACGGTATCAACATCAACAACCACCTGGTTTTCATCCCGCTCAAAATGGTCGCCCTTCAAACCCAGGCTGCGCACCAAAATGGGCTCTCCGGTTTGGATGTAGGCAAAGCTGTTAACGGCCACACGGGGGATAATATCTTCAGAAACCGCGCCTTCCCCTGGCCACATACTTTGCGGGTCACGTCCGAAGTGCGCACGGTACATTTCTACGGCCATCGCCAGGTGCGCATCAACATCCGCAGACCCCTGCTGCCTTTGGGTCGCTGGCATAATTGCTTTCGGATTGCCCTCCAGCGCATTATCCATATTCAAAATTAGTGGCAAAATTGGGTGCGCGTAGGGTGTGGTGGTAATTTCCAGGATGCCTTTTTCCTGCAGGTCCTTATAAGTAGGGATGATGCGTTTCATCAGCGCCAGAATACCATCAAAGAGTGGCTTTTTATCCTCTTCGCTGAAATCTCTACCCTTATCGACCAGCGCTTTGAATGGGGGCAGCGCTAAATATCCGGGGTCAACCCAGGCCAGGTTGAACCAAACTTGCAGGTCTCGCCAATCTTCTTCTTTAAAACTGGTAAGAGCTTTGTCGATGGAAGCAGCGTCCGTGCCGCCACGTTGGTTCAAAAGTTCTTTGTACCTTGGGAAGCGTGCCAGGATGTGGTCCCAGTTAACATCAAAAAAACGCTGCATGATGAAGCGTTTATCGCTGTCGCTCAAGCTGATGGCAGATTTCTCGGCCAGCACCCAGTAAATATCCTTGGCTCCATTTTCCGTGAAGTCATCCAGCTGCTCGATGAGCGAAGGTGTAATGTTAATGGTGGCTTTCATCCCCGGGTAGCGGGCAATCAGTTCAGCCATATCCAGGTAATCCTTGGTGGCGTGCACGCGCACCCAGGGTCGGGAATAGACCCCATTCTCATCCTTGTAGTAGAAAGGTTGGTGCATATGCCAGGTTAGGTTCACCGCCAATGGCATGAGCCCGGTTGGCACCTGAGTGGCTTCAGCCTGGGGTGGCTGGGTATTCGCAGCGCTGGTAGCCGCAGGCTCTACGCTGGCCGGCTTCTGGGTTGGGGCGCTCGCCTGGGTGGGACTAACAGATGTGCTGTTTGGTGCCGCGCAGGCTGCCAAAATGCTGCCGACGAGAACCACCGCCATCAAGACATGCAGGAATTTCATTTTGCCTGGCATATTATCTCCTTATTTTCCCAGTTTTAGAATCAGGCTTTCACCGCCGGCTAATAGCGGGGCAACCAGTAAATCTTTCAGAGAACCATCCACGCCAAAACTGATAGTCTGAAGGTTGCTCTTGCCCCATAGACTGCTGGTAGCGTAGTCTCCCGCGAGCGGGCTTTTTTCAATCGAAATCATACAATTTTTCTGCTCTTTACCACCAATATTTAGCAAAGTGAGCAAGGTATCCGCTCCGTCCGTCCGTAGGGTGGCATAGAGCGTTTTGCAGTTGGAGGTGAAGCCTAGGTAAGGTGCAGTCGCCAAAACCGGGTGGGCGTTGCGAATGGCAATCAGCTCCCGATACCAACTCAGCAACGAATCAGGGTTTTCGCTCTGCAGGGTGACGTTGCGCACCGCTGCATCCGCTTGGAGCTCTCTCCATGGCGTGCCGGTGGTAAAACCGGCCAATTTTTCCGCATTCCACTGCATAGGCGTGCGGATGTTCGGGTCCGGCTTGGCCCCCAGCATGCCGATTTCCTCGCCGTAGTAGACAAAAGGAATGCCCGGCCCGGTTAGGTACACGAAGGCAGCCTGTTTGGACTTACCATCATCACCTCCGTACAGGTCCGACACACGTTCCTGGTCGTGGTTGGAAAGGAAAGTCGAGAATCCATAATCCGGCATGGCTTCGATTGCATCCTGGTAGCCCTTGATGATGCGTGAAGGGTCAGGGGAGTAGATGGCGCCTTTGATATCTTCCGCCAGGTCGAAGGCAAAGAGACTGTCCAGACCTTTGGGGTTCACGTACTTCTTCTGTACGTAAGTATCCGCCCATACTTCTCCCACCGTAAAGGCCTGGGGATTGATGGGCTTGAGGTAACTCCGCCAATTTTGAAACCACTCGATAGTTTCCTTGGTGTCCTGCTTGGAAACGCCGTCCTCAAATAGGTAGCGCGCTGCGTCCACCCTGAACCCATCCAGACCAACGTCTTCCAGCCAGTATTTGGTGACCATTTCCATCATTTGGGTGACCATGGGATTGTGGTAGTTCAAGTCTGGCATATCCGCTGTGAACACGCCATAGTAATAGCGGCCGTTGCTGGCTTTGTGCCAGACATTCTCGCCCCAGGGTCCGCTCTCCCGAGGCTGACTATCCGACCAGGCGTACCAGTTTTCAAAGCCTTTATTCCCAGCAACAGCCTGTTTGAACCAGGGATTTTCGCTGGAGGTGTGGTTGATGACAAAATCAATGATCACCCGAATGCCGCGTTTGTGACACTCTTGCACCAGCTCCTTGAAATCGGCCAGAGTGCCGTATTGAGGGTTGATGTTCATGTAGTCAATCACGTCGTAACCATGATAGGAGGGTGAGGGCATGATTGGCATCAGCCAGATACCGCTGATACCCAGGTCTGAGTGGCTGTTGGGGTCTCCATCATTGAGGTAATCCAACTGGGAGGTGATGCCCTTGAAATCACCAATCCCATCCCCATTGCTATCCTTAAAACTGCGCACAAAGATTTCGTAGAAGGTGCTGGTGTTCCACCAGTCCTTGCCAGACGTTTCAGAGGGTTGTGGTGTAGCCACAACCCCGGAGGCTTGCTCAGTTTGTTTGTCCGCTTGGGCTGTTATGGCTGCGTTTGTGGCCAATGAGGCCAATAAACCTTGGGTGGGTTTGGATGGATCAGGTGTTTCCGAGGGCGCAACGTTCAGCGTGGGTGCGACCGTGCTGGCCATCTGGCAAGCCGTCAGAATCAGGGCAGTGAGTAAGCCCGGAATTGTGAATTTGAAGGAACGCATGAATCTCCTTTTGAAGGGCAAACCTTAAGCTGTCTACTCTGCTTCTATTTTACTTGAGTTGGTATCACTACCATAGCAGGGAGATTCACTTGCCAAAGTGGTTGATAGGGCAGTGAAGAAAATCAGATGCTTCGGATAAGTTCTGGGCCATCCTGGGCCGGGGTATTGACCTCGCGGCTGACTGGCCAGGCTTGCATCAGGTTTGGGTCGGCAGGTTTCAGCAAGCTTGTCAGTTCGGTTTGGTTCCCCGACTCCAACCAGGTATGGGTTTCATCACCCAGCAGCATCACTGGCATGCGCGGATGCACAGGTGAGACACTTGAGTTGGCGTTGGTGGTGATAATCGTGCAGGTTGTCAAACCTGGCAAACCAGGGGTTTCTGAAACGCCTTTGGGTTCCCAATCATCCCAAAGCCCCGCGAACGCGAAGGGTGCCCCACTACGCAAGGAAAAATACCAGGGTTGGGAGGTTTTTGTACCACTGCCTGCCCACTCGTAAAAGCCATCTGCCAGAATGAGGCAGCGCTTGTGTTTAAAGGAGTTCTTATAAGAAGGTTTCTCAAGCACTGTCTCAGCGCGGGCGTTGATCATCTTATAACCGATATTTGGGTCCGTCGCCCAGAAAGGTACCAGGCCCCACTTCATCATGACGACACCACGGTTTTCAGGGTCAGGTACAGTGGGAATCATCTGGCCTGGGGCAATGTTATAGCGCTTGTGCCAATTCTCGGGCATCTGTCCAAGAGCCAGAGCGGTTTGCAGATCATCGGATTCAATGGCAATTGTAAAACGTCCACACATGGTTTGCCTCTAAAGCAATTGTACCGCGAGCAAGTGAAATGACGACTACGCTGTCAGCTGGTCTAACAGGCACGATAGTCTCACATGTATTTCAAGAAGCACTAAAATTCGATATAGAGATATAGAATTGAATTAAACCATATATTCTCTATTGTTCTTAGCTGTCTATAGGAGTACATTTACGCATGTCGCGAATCGCTGTCACGCGGTCGCAAGGAGAAAAATGAACCCCCTTATTAGTTATTTACTTATCGCCATTGGCGCTGCCTTGGTGCTCCTGATTTTATCGGGCATCAAGTTCTTACCCAACAACCACATTGGCATCGTTGAAAAACGCTTTGCCACTAAATCCGTTAGAGGAAGCTTTATCGCCCTGAACGGCGAGGCTGGTTATCAGCCTGAAGTACTGCGGGGTGGCCTGCATTACCTCATGCCGATTCAATATCGGGTGCACAGTGCCCCCCTGGTCACCATCACGCAAGGCAAGATTGGCTATGTTTACGCCCGCGACGGCGAGCCGCTTTCAGCCATGCAAGTATTGGCTTCCAATGTTGAAGCTAACAACTTCCAGGATGTTACTGACTTCCTGACCAAAGGCGGTCAGCGCGGCCCACAGCGCCAGATTCTGCGTGAAGGTACTTATGCCATCAATCTTGCCCAATTCGTGGTAATTACTGAAGAACGCGTCTATTACCTGCCGCTTTCCCACGAAGACCAGGATGTGATTGAGAAAATGACCCTGGTCATTAATGAACGCCACGGTTTTGCCCCATTGGTCATCAAGGATAACGAAGATGCCATTGGTATCGTCACCATCCATGATGGATCCTCCCTGCCTTCGGGCGAAATCATTGCCCCCATTGTTGGCCAAACCATCAATGATCCGCTTACCTACCATAACAACTTCCAGATGCCCGATAGATTTATCGCGGCAGGCGGCATGCGCGGTCGGCAGCTCCAGGTGTTGGTAGAGGGCACGTATTACCTCAACCGCCTCTTTGCCACAGTCGAAAAGATTGGTAAAACCATTATCGAAGTTGGCTACGTAGGCGTAGTGGTTTCCTATACCGGTGCATCTGGTGAGGATCTTTCTGGTTCAGACTATCGCCATGGTGAGCTTGTGCAACAAGGCTCACGCGGTGTCTGGTCGATGCCACTCCTCCCGGGCAAATATGCCTTTAACACCTATGCCGGTAAAGTTGTCTCCGTCCCAACCACCAACATTATCCTCAAGTGGATCAAAGACGAAGCTGGCTCCCATCACTTGGACGACAACCTCTCCGAGGTCAGCCTGATTACCAAGGATGCTTTTGAACCTTCATTGCCGCTATCAGTGGTTATCCATATTGACTACCAGAAAGCACCACTGGTTGTGCAGCGCTTTGGAGATGTCAAGAAATTGGTGGAACAAACTCTTGACCCGATGGTTTCCGCTTACTTTAAGAACATCGGCCAGACGCGCACCCTGATCGAGCTGATCCACGAACGCAACGAGATTCAGAATCAGGCCAGCCAGGAAATGAAGGAGAAGTTCGCGCATTACAACCTCGAACTTGAGGAAGTTTTGATTGGCACGCCAACCACTCGTGGGGATGACAAGAATATTGAAATCATCCTTAACCAGTTGCGCTCACGCCAGATTGCTGTTGAGCAGATTGAAACCTACCAACGCCAGCAAGAATCGGCCTTCAAAGAGCGTGAACTGCGCGAAGCCCAGGCCCGTACCGAACAACAGAAAAACATCACTGAATCAGAACTCAATATCACCGTTCTCTCCAACCGCGGTAAGGCTGACTATATGCAGGCCTTGCAGCAAGCTGCCCAAATCCGGGCTTTGGCTGAAGCCGAGGCTGAGAAGATCGCCCGCACCGGTATTGCCCGGGCCATAGCCACCGAAGAGCAAGTGGAAGCCTATGGCGGCCCGCAGTACCAGGTAACCCAGGAAGTTATGAACCGCTTTGCTGAAGCCATCCAGATTGCCCGTGTGGATGTTGTCCCCAGGGTTGTTGTCAATGGCAGTGGCGAAAATGGCAATGGCTCAAATGCCAATGTGATGGAAGGATTGCTCACCTTACTGCTTTCTGATAAGTTGAATGTGCAGCTGAATGACACAAAAAGAGAACAGAGTGAAGAATCCAAAACCTTGCGGGAAGAAATTCTCACAAAACTAAAGGAAAAGCCCTCCGAGGTTCTCGCCGCCGCCAAGTCCATCATTCCCCAGGAGCAAAACAAAACCACGAAAACCGAAACCTTGCGGGAAGAAATTCTCACAAAACTAAAGGAAAAGCCCTCCGAGGTTCTCGCCGCCGCCAAGTCCATCATTCCCCAGGAGCAAAACAAAACCACGAAAACCGAGATAGGCAAGTAGCCTTCCTGTCAAACAGAACCATATGGCCAGGCATTGAAAAGTGTCTGGCCATCATGTTTTGCGAGTTCTTCTTCAAAGACAGGTCTTAGTTTAATGGTCGAATCAGCCTTGCTCTTGACGGGGTCGGGCTTCTGCCATAAAATTTGACCTCGCCAGAAATTTCTCTGGTAATACAAAGGGTGAAGGTAGCTCCACTGGGGTCAGAGGCGCCCGAAAGGATAAAAACATGGCAAGCAAAAAAACAGATGTTACTATCAAAGCTGAAAAGCGCACGGTTCTCGGCAAGCAAGTTGCCCAGTTACGCCGCACAGGCAAATTACCGGGGGTCATCTACGGCCGCCATCTCGAGGCTTTCCCCATCCAGATGGACGCCCACGAAGTTGGCATTAAACTCGGCAAATTAACGGGTTCCAGCGTCATTAACATTGATATTGATGGTGTGCTGCACAAAGCCATCATTCGCAGTATCCAGCGTGATGTCATTTATAGCCGGCCCCTGCACGTGGATTTTCTGGCCGTCTCCATGACCGAAAAGTTCAAGGCAATCATCGATATTCACCTCGTGGGTGAAGCACCGGTCCTCAAATTGGGTGAGTACATCCTCAACCAGGGAGTGGAACGCGTTGAAGTTGAAGCCTTCCCATCTGATCTCCCAGAGCGTATCGAAGTTGATGTAACCAGCCTGGCCACACCCGACGATTTGATCACCGTCGCGGACTTGAACCTTGGTGACAAGGTTGTCGTCCTCACCCCAGCTGAAGAAGTTGTAGTTTCAGTGGGACGCCCTGCTCTTGAAATTGAACCTGAAGTTGAAGTTGTGGCTGAAGTTGAACCCGAAGTTCTTGAAAAGGGTAAGAAAGAAGAAGAAAAAGAAGAAAAAGAAGAAAAAGAAGAGTAATCCTTCTTTCCTTAGTCTTAAACGAATAAGCCTGGCATCTTGCCAGGCTTATTTTTTTGAGAGGTGAGAAAGAAAATTTGTTTGGAAACCTGAATTTACTCTGGCCGTAACTTCTTATGCAAGGCAATCATGCTTGGTTCAACCATCACGCTTCCATCCGGAAAGGCAATTGTGGGCACACTGGCAAACCCACCTGTAACCTTAAGCACAAAAGATCGGCCTTCCTTACTTTGATCAATATCAACCCAGGTGTAGGGAATACTGTTGGCGTCGAGATATCGTTTAACCGACCCGGACGAACCACACCATCTGGTCCCGTATACGACCAACTCTTTGGTTTCCACATTTACCTGACTGCAGTTTTCTGTTACTTAATCCAGCCTTGCTTGCGTAAGAAATCGGTGATTACCGGCATGTTTACATCTTTACCGTTCAGCGCGTTAATCAGATTAAAGAGCATATAGACTGCGAAGCCAAGCCAAACCAGGAAGCTAAACAACCATCCGATCAGCGGAATCCAGCCGACCAAAAGCGTGGACAAAAAGACAACCGCGGTCAGCGCTACACTTTGGACAGCCTGTTTTTTAATGAAGGGACGGCTGGCTTTTTCCTGAAGAAAGAGCACGACCAGGCCAACAATCGGGATGTAGGATAGCCCGCCCCAGGTCTTGTCATCAGAGGTGAGGCTGGGATCTGAGTATTTCTGGGTGGGGGGCACGTACTGAGCCTGCTGGTAGGCGGGCTGTTCGGCCTGTGGGATATCAACAGGTGGTACGTATGGTGGAATGTACTGCGGTTGGTGTTGCTCTGGTTCCTGAGGAACCTGAGATACAGGTTGTTCTGACATATTTCCTCCAGTATTAGCAAACGAATAATTGAGAATTCAAAAGTATTATAACTGAAATGCAAAATTTATAAGCAACACCTTGACACAACATCTTGACACAACATTTTGAGGAAGAATGCCCATTATTACTTATCATTCCAGGATGATTACTAAAAGATTGGGCTATTTTTGAGGCATACCCTGCAAATTCGGCTTTTCATTTTATGCATCTTGTATAAAGTCGGCTTTCGCGCTGACTGATTCGGCAAAGGTATTTTTTGTAACGCGAGAAATTGGGTCGTTCTTATCAGGCCTTATGATAGAATTTTTCCATGTCCAGACGACTGATCTTCATGGGCTCTCCCGATTTTGCCTTGCCAACGCTTCAAGCGTTGCACGAGCAGTACGAGATTGCCGGCGTGATCACCCAGCCGGACCGACCTGCTGGGCGTGGTCAGAAACTGCAGCCTTCAGCCGTCAAAGAACTGGCAAGTTCCCTCAATCTGCCCATTTACCAGCCCGTCACTCTACGAACGCCAGAGGCGTATGCCCAAATTGCTGCCTGGCAGCCGGATTTTATTGTGGTGGTTGCTTTTGGTGAGATTGTTCCCAGGAATATACTCAACCTCCCACCCCTGGGCTGTCTGAATGTGCACGCTTCATTACTGCCGCGTTGGCGTGGCGCGGCTCCCATCCAGGCAGCTATAGCTGCTGGAGATGCAAAAACCGGGGTAACTATCATGCTTATGGATGCGGGTTTGGATACAGGCCCTATCCTCAGCCAAAGGGAAGTCCCACTTCGTCCGGGTACCAATGCCGGTGAACTTTCAGACCAATTGGCTTTCATCGGGGCCACCTCGCTCTTGGAGCTGTTACCGAGCTTTCTGAATGGAAAAATTAGTCCGCTGCCTCAACCGGAAGCGGGGGCCACTTACGCCCCGAAGTTGAGCAAAGAGGATGGCTTTCTCGACCTGAACCGACCCGCAGAGGTGTTAGCGCGGCGGGTCGACGCCTTCTATCCCTGGCCGGGCTCCTTTGTGATTCTTCCCAAGGGCAAACTGAAGGTTCTGAAAGCCCACGTGCATGATGCGTATGACGTACCGCCGCAAGGTCATTATGTAGTCAATGGTTTGCCGGCCTTGGGCACTGCGGATAGTCTATTGGTGCTGGATCGCGTTCAGCCCGAAGGCAAAAAGCCAATGGACGGTCAAAGCTTCCTTAATGGCCAGCCGGATTGGTTGGGCTGAGAAATACCTCTGTTTTAATCCCTGTGTAGAAAAAATCTCCAAAACTTTCAAAAAATACTGGATATTGTTTGTTGTGTAGACCCCCCAATCATTTATCTTGTCGTGCAGTAAAGATTTTTATCTCTAGTAGGGAAGGCTGAAAAGCCTTCTGCTCAATTAATGTTTGTATGGGGTACTTGGATGAGTGCTTTGTCCGGTGCCCTGGCTTCTTAATCGCCTTCAGGAAAAAACTTATGCTTCCACTCGTAAAGCAAATTCAAAGCCTGGATGGGTGAGAGTGCATTCACATCCGTTTTCTTGAAGGTGTCGATCAAGGGGTTGTTTTCGGGGAAGAGCCGCAACTGATCATCCACCAAAGCTTGTTCCTGCAGCGTCGTACCGGAACTCTGCTCCAACTGCTTCAGCATCTCGTTTGCCCTTTGGATAACCGGCGCAGGTAACCCTGCCAGTTGGGCTACATGGATGCCATATGACTGGTCCGAGCCTCCAGGCACTATCTTGTGTAGGAAGACCACCTTGCCCCCAGCCTCGGTGACAGCCACATTGTAATTGCGCACACCTGGCAGCAGATCGGCCAGTTGGGTGAGCTCGTGGAAATGGGTGGCGAAAAGTGTGAAGGGCTTCAGCTTTGGGTTGGTATGCAAATACTCTACAATTGCCCACGCAATCGAAAGTCCATCGTACGTGCTCGTTCCCCGGCCAATTTCATCCAGGATCAGCAGGCTGCGCTGGGTAGCGTTATTTAGAATATTAGCCGTTTCGATCATCTCGACCATAAAGGTGGATTGACCCTGATGGATGGCATCATGCGCGCCGATGCGTGTGTAAATGCGGTCCACCAGGCCGATTTCGGCGCTGTCCGCTGGAACAAAGCTGCCGATTTGCGCCATCAGCACAATCAGCACAACCTGCCGCAAATAGGTGGATTTTCCACTCATGTTAGGGCCGGTTATGATGCGCACCAGTTCGCCCGGCTCAAATACCACGTCGTTGGAGATAAAGCGTTCTTCCTGGCGCAGTTGTTCAACCACCGGGTGCCGCCCGCCCATGATCTTGAGCCCTTTTTCAGCCTTAACAACCGGGCGTGTGTAATGGTTCAAAGCCGCGACCGAAGCCAGGGAAAGGATGCAATCCAGGTGCGCAATCGCCCGCGCGCTTTCTAAAATCCGGCCTCCCGAAAGCTTCAGTTGTTCAACCAGCCCACGATAGACTTTCAGTTCCACTTCATGAATTTGGGTTTCAGCATTCAACACCAAAGACTCGTACTCTTTAAGTTCGGGGGTAATGTAGCGCTCGCCGTTGACCAACGTCTGCTTGCGGATATAGTTTTCCGGAGCGCGGTCAGCAGCTCCGCGGCTGATCTCAATGTAATAGCCAAAGACCTTGTTGTAGCCCACCCTGAGGGTCTTGATGCCGGTGTGTTCCCGTTCTTTGGCTTCCAAGCCAGCAATCCATTCCCTGGCATGGCGGGACGATTCGATCAGCTCGTCCAGCTCTCTCGAGAAACCAGGTTTGATCATGCCGATGGTGTTGGTGGTGGCGGGCGGGTCATCCGCAATGGCGGTTTCCAGCAATTGCTTTTCTACCTCAAAGTTTTCGATGCCCTTATCCAAACCATCCGGCAGGAGTGCCTTGATGTTAGGAAGAATGGCAATGTCCTCCCGCAGGGCAACCAGCTCCGGTGGGCGCACAATCCCACTGGCAACCCGATTCATCAGTCGTTCCAGGTCATGCAGAACCCCAAGCAGCTCGCTTAAATTCTGACGCAAAATGCCATCTTTGTAAAAACCATCCACCTGGTCCAGGCGCTGCTGGATTTCTTCAAGTGAAAGCAATGGCTTATTTACCCAGCTTTTCAGCAAACGTTTGCCCATCGGGGTGTTAGTGCGGTCCAGGATGCCCAACAGGGAGCCTTCAGTCTTTCCCTCCAGCAAAGTCTCAGTCAGCTCAAGGTTGCGGCGTGTTTCCGCGTCCAAAACCATGAAATCTGCCAGTGAATAGGTGCTCAGGCGGCTGATAGTGCTCATTTCACCCTTTTGGGTTTCCTGCAAATATTTTAATAATGCGCCGACTGCCCTGGCTGCCAGGGAAAGATCTTTCAGCCCCAGGCCGGCCAAACTACTCACCCCAAAGGTCTTTTGGATCAAGCTTTGCGCGCGTCCAGGTTCAAAATACCAATTGGGGATCTTAGTCGGGTTTTGAACAAAGCCGGGTACTTGCGTATAGGCATCAGATATCAGAACTTCTACCGGGTTCAGCCGTAACAGTTCTGCCCTGACAGCATCCAGGATGGGTTCGTGCTCAATCTCAGTAGCAGAAAACTCACCGGTGCTGATATCGACGTAAGCCAGGCCAGCTTTCTCTTCCTGAACGCAGAAACAGGCCAGATAATTATTTTCACCTGCCGAAAGTAAGCTGGGTTCCACAACCGTTCCGGGTGTAATTACGCGCACGACGTTGCGTGGGAAAAGCCCGCTGCCATCGGGGGCGGTGTCGGTCTGCTCACAGATGGCCACGTGGTAACCTTTGGCAATCAAGCGGCCCAGGTAGTTATCCACGGCGTGGTAGGGGATGCCGGCCATGGGCACACGCATGCCCTTTGAGACTGGCCGGGAGGTCAGCACCAGGTCCAAAACGGAGGACGCAATTTTGGCGTCCTCATCGAAGGTTTCGTAAAAGTCACCCAGGCGGAAGAAAACGATGGCGTCAGGGTATTGCTTCTTGACGTCAAGATATTGCTGTCGCAGTGGGGTAATTTCACTGCTCATCAGGCTAAGTGATCCTCAATGTAGCTTCGCACCAAGGCCAGGGCTTCTTTTAGCTTGCTGGCATCTTTCCCGCCTGCCTGAGCCAGGTCTGGTCGGCCACCGCCGCCTCCGCCGATCGTGGCGGCCAGCTGCTTAATAAGCTCTCCGGCACTCAGGCCGCGGGCGATCAAGTCCGCTGAAACAGCTGCAATCAACGCCGGTTTGCCATCCGTTGAGCTGCCCAGGGCGATGAGCGCGCTGGGGTGTTTCTGGCGGAACTGGTCCACCAATTCGCGTAAAGCGTTGGGGCTGGTTTCGGGTACTACAGCGGTTAAATACTTGACTCCGTTCACTTCTTCGAGCGCGTCCATTTTTGCGCTGAATGCAGCCTGCGCAAGCTTGGACTGCAGCAGCAGGATTTCTTTTTCCTTGTCTTTCAAACTGCTCTGCAAGCTTTCCAATCGTTGCGGAACCTCAGCAGGGCTGGTGTTCAAAGACCTGGCGGCCTCATTCATCAAATTTAGTTTTTCCCTCGCAAAAGCGTAGGCGCCTGCACTGGTCACGCCTTCGATGCGCCGCATACCAGCAGAGACGCTCATCTCACCGGTAACAAAGAACGAGCCGATCTCGCCGGAATTATCTACATGAGTGCCGCCGCAAAGCTCATAGGAAAGCGCGGGGTCGCCCACTTGAATGGTGCGCACCATGTCGCCATATTTCTCACCGAAAAGTGCCATTGCACCTTTGGTTTTGGAGGCATCCAGCGATTCAACGCGTTTGATAACCTGGTAATCTCCCAGGATCATCCGGTTGACGCCAGCTTCAATTTCCAATAATTGGGCTTTGGAGAGCGCTTGCGGGTAGTTGAAGTCAAAACGCAGGCGTTCTTCATCGACGGCAGAGCCGGCCTGGTGCGCGTCGTGCCCGAGCACCTCCCGAATCATGGCTTGCAGCAGATGGGTGGCGGTGTGGTTGCGCTTGATACTTTGGCGACGGTTGAAGTCCACCTGTGCGAGGGCATTATCGCCCGTTTTCGGCTGACCGCTAATTACCTTACCGTGATGCAGGATAACCCCTGCGGTAGGCTTGGAGGTGTTATAAACCTGCACTTCCCAGTTACCCTCAGGGTCCGAGACGATCCTGCCTGTGTCGGTCACCTGGCCGCCGGATTCAACGTAGAAAGGTGTATCTTTGAGCAGCAGCTCAACCTGATCACCTGGCTGGGCTTCGTCGATTTTAGAACCCTCACGGAAGATGGCAAGCAGGTTGCTACGGAGGATCGTTTGATTGTACGGGTCATTGCTGACTCCGCTGGCAGGTAAAGCTCCGCTGGCGACCAAATAAGCGACTGCCTGAGCGTAGACTTCATTATTCTGATTTGCAGTTTCTCCAAAAGCCTGCCCCTTGCCAGATGCCAGGCGGTGCTCTTCCATGGCATCAAAAAAGCCCTTCTCATCCACTTTGAGAGCTTGTTCAGCCAGGATGTCGCGGGTGATTTCCAGGGGGAAGCCCAGGGTGGCATACAGGTTGAATGCATCTGCTCCGGTAAGAGTGTCCTTGCCAGTTTGTTTCAATTCCTCAACCAGGCGGTTGAGCTCCAAGCTGCCAGCATCCAGGGTCTCCGCGAAACGCTGTTCTTCGCGGGTAAAGTTTTCAGCGATCAATTTCTCACTGCGTTTCACTTCGGGGTAAGCTTCGCCATAATTGGCGATGACAACTGCCGCCACCCTGGCCATAAAGGGAGTTTCCAGACCGATCTTGCGGGCAAAACGAGCTGCCCGGCGGATAATCATGCGGCAGACGTAGTTGCGGCCGATGTTTCCAGGGATGACCCCGTCTGCCATCAAAAAACAGGCTGCGCGGACATGGTCGGCAATCACGCGGTAGGCGGTCAGGTTAGCCAGGCGCTCCCCGTCGCTTTGCCCGGCAATACGCTGGGTCTCATCCAGCAACGGTTTTAGAAGGTCGGTTTCGTAGTTGCCTTTAACACCCTGGATAATGGAAACGACACGTTCAAAACCCATACCCGTGTCCACATGTTTTTTAGGCAAGGGTAAAAACTCGGTGGGGGAAACACGGTTGTACTGAATGAAAACGTTGTTCCAGATTTCGACAATGCGCGTGCAATCGCCATTTACCTGGCAGACGTGGCCAGGCACGCCTTGCAGGTTGCAGGCATCCAAACCGAAGTCGTAGTGCACTTCTGTGCAGGGCCCGCAAGGGCCAGTTTCGGCCATCTCCCAAAGGTTGTCGTGGCGGTCTCCGGTTATCAGGTGACTGGGGTCAAAGCCTGGTTGGCGCAGCCAGGCCTCTGCGGCTTCGTTGTCTCTGGGTAGCACGCCTTGCTCGTCCTCAAAAATAGTTGCATAAAGCCGTTTAGGGTCCAAACCCCAGACCTTGGTGAGCAGTTCCCAACTCCAGGCAATGGCCTCATCTTTGTAATAGTCGCCAAAAGACCAATTGCCCAGCATTTCGAAGAAGGTATGGTGGGTGTTATCCCTGCCAACGGTATCCAAATCGTTATGCTTACCCGAAACGCGCAGGCATTTTTGTGAGTCAACCGCGCGGGTATAAGGGCGGGTTTCGAGCCCCAGGAACACGTCCTTGAATTGCACCATGCCGGCATTGGTGAAGAGCAGGGTGCTATCGCCGCCAGGTACGAGCGAAGCGCTCGGCACAATGGTGTGCCCACGCGCGGCGAAAAAGTCAAGGAAGGATTGGCGGATTTGGTTTCCAGTTAACATCATAAAAAACTCCTCATGCAAGGGTTTGCAGAATTCGAATTATAAACGATTTGACCGTTGTTTCTTCGCCCCAGCCCCAACAGGCGTCCGGTATGTAATTGTGTAAGTTGTTTTTGTCATTCCGCATGCAATGAGGAATCTGTGTTTATTCCTGTTACACAAAGATCACTCACAACAAAGTTCGGGATGACAACTTATCTTATTACTCCGAGTGCCGCGACTGCGCAGCATACTTTTGGTGCGCAAATCTAATCTTGTCATCCTGAGCATTTTTTGCGAAGGATCTGCTGGATCCGACTAGCTACTAGCAGATGCTTCGGTTCCCTCAGCATGACAAATTGATGGTCATTGCGAGCCTTTTTTGCGTGGCAATCTGGGTTTCAATGATGTGAACACCAGATTGCTTCGTTGCTGACACTCCTCGCAACGAGTAGAAAAAACGGTTGTCATCCTAATCTTATTTTGCAACTGCGAAGCATACTTGTGGTGCGCAAAAATTAATCTTGTCATCCTGAGCTTTTTTTTGCGAAGGATCTGCTAGATCCGGCTTGCTACTAGAAGATGCTTCGGTTCCCTCAGCATGACAAATTTTCCAATATTTGTGATTCCAATTAATCTTACTGATTCAGTCCATGCTCTGCCGTCCAGAGAGGGCACGCTGCAGTGTATTCTGATCGGCGTACTCAATGTCCCCGCCCACGGGCAAGCCGCGCGCCAGACGGCTCACTTTGATCCCCATCGGCGCAATGCGCTGCTGCAGGTAAAGCGCGGTGGCATCACCTTCCATGGAGGGGTTGGTGGCGATAATCACCTCCTGCACCTCACCCATCTTCAAGCGCTCCAAGAGCGGGAAAATCTTGATTTGGTCGGGTCCGATGCCTTCAATTGGTGAGAGCACACCCATCAACACATGGTACTTGCCTTGATATGCGCCAGTGCGTTCAATGGCTAAAACGTCCATCGGTTCCTCGACCACGCACAGCAAGGCTTCGCTGCGGATTGAGGAGGCACAGATATCGCAGAGTTCCTCGCCTGCTAGTGTGATGTTAAAGCAACGGCTGCAATGGCCGGTATTGGCTTTAAGTTCTTCAAGGGACTTTGCCAGTTCAGCCGAGACCTCATCTGGTGCCTTGAGCAGATAAAAAGCCAGACGTGAAGCGCTCTTTGGGCCAATTCCAGGCAGACGCGCAAAGGACTGGACGAGGGCTTCAACCGGTGCGGGTAATGTTTTCATCTAGGGTAGTCAGCCTAAAAACCGAGCCCCATACCGGAAAGCATCCCGGTAAAGGGAGCCATTTTGTCTTCAGCCATTTTTTTGGAATCTTCGATGGCCTTGTTGGTGGCAGTTAACACCAGATCTTGCAGCATTTCCACGTCCCCGCTTTCAAGCAGATCTTTGTCAATCTTCACTTCCAGAACGCGCTGATCACCGCTCATGGTGACGCTCACCCCTCCGCCTCCTGCTGAAGCCGTAATCTTTTCATCTGCCAGCGAAGCTTGGGCCTGCGCCATTTGTTCCTGCATTTTTTGAATTTGGGCCATCATGTTGCCGCCAGGGCGCTGCATACTGGAACCGTGAAATCCTTTAGCCATTAGTCGTTCTCCTTTTTCCGTTTTTCAATTCTGGTCACCTTAGCGCCAAGTTCTTGTTGGGCTTTTTCAACCAATCCTCCGGGCACGATCCCTGCCACATTCCCAAGCCCTCCCGCGCCTTGACCAACGGTTAAGGCTACCAGGATTTCTTGTTTGAACATGCGCTGCAGAACCCGTTTGAGAATCCTGAGATTTTTTTCATCATTCATTTTATCGCGCAGAAGCTCGCTCTTGAAGGAAATGGTAATCACGTTGCCATCAATGTTGGCCAGTTCGGAAGAATTCACCAGCGCGCCAACCATCACATTTTCCTTGCTGACTTTGCTGCGAATCTGATCCCAATGCTGCCGGAGGGAATCCAGGCTAAAGGCGATGCCATCAACATTTTCAGGTACTTCCTCTGGTTTTCCTGGTTTTAGGTCAGTCGGTTTACTGACCGGTTTTTGAACGGGCGGCGTGTTGGGGGATGGCGTCCGCTGGACAAGCAGGCTTTCTTCGTCCTGGCTGAGCGTGCTGGTAAATGCCAATTCCAGGCTGAGCCCAGGGAACCAGTTGGCTTTAAGATCGGTTGCCGCTTCGCCAAAGGCGGTAATGGCCTTGATCAATTGGGGCGTGTTGAATGCCTCTGCTTGTTTGCCCATCCGCTCGCGCTGCTCAGGGGTCAGTTCCAGGGTTTTGCCGCCTTCCAATTTAATGACCATCAGATTGCGCAGATAGTCCACCACCTGGCGTGAGAATTGCCTTGGGTCTCCGCCCGAATCCAATGTGGCCTGGATGATCTCCAGACCCCTTGCGGAGGATTGCTGGAGCATGGCATCCACCAGTTCGATAACAGACTGGCTGGTGGCCGTGCCAAGTAAGTTTTGCGCCATCGCCAGGTTAATCTTCTTACCGATGGACGAAAGTTGGTCTACCAGCGAGATGGCATCCCGCATGGCACCGGTGGCTTGACGGGCAACCAGAGATAGCGCGTCGTCATCAATCTTAATTTTCTCCTGTTTGCAGAGGACTTTCAGTTTCTCAATGATGATTGGCACCGGGATGCGCCTAAATTCGTAGCGCTGGCAGCGGCTGAGCACGGTGGCTGGAATCTTGTGGATTTCCGTAGTGGCCAGGATGAAAATGACATGCGAAGGCGGTTCTTCAAGCGTTTTCAGCAGGGCGTTGAAAGCAGAGGAGGAAAGCATGTGCACTTCATCGATGATGTAAACCTTCATGCGCCCCTGGCTGGGGGAGAAATTGATCTTATCGCGCAGGTCGCGGATGTCGTCCACGCTGGTGTTGGAAGCGGCATCAATTTCAATCAAATCCAGGAAGCGCCCTTCGTTCACGGCAAGGCAATTCGTGCAGTGATTGCAGGGTCGTTTGCTGAGGTCTTCTTCAAGACAATTAACCGCTTTGGCGAGTAAGCGCGCGCTGGTGGTTTTGCCCGTGCCGCGCGGGCCGGCAAAGAGATAAGCATGCCCCACCTTGTTGGTGGCAATGGCATTCTTGAGCGTTGTAACAATAGGTTCCTGGCCTACAACCTCTTCCCAGAGGGCTGGGCGCCAGGTTCTATAAAGGGCTTGCGACATGGCTTCTCCTATGGCACCTGGAAGTTGGTTTGAACTTTACCGTTGGCATCCTTGAGGGTGAGGATATCACCCCGCTGCCAGAGCGAGACATCGCTCCTCATGTACAATTCCAAAACCGTATCCGTACCTGTTTTTGAAAACAACTTTACAGTGCTGTTTTGCGCCAACCTTAAGTCGGGAAAACTGTAGTTTTGACCGCGTTTACTCTGCAAGGTCCAATTGAGTAGGTTGGCAGTGGCCTTCCCCTGGTTTTTAATCAGCACGTACTCTGTTTGCAGGTCGCCCGCCCCAAACACCCCGCCGATGAGCAAATTCAGCTCCAGCGGCGTTGCTTGCGTGGGTGTGTCCCCGCTGGTCGTCATCGTTTCGGGTGCAGGCACGGCAACAATCTCTAAACGTTCCTCAGCCAATGCCATAATCCTGGGTCCAAAATAGTATAGGACGGCAAAGACAGTAGCAGCTGAGATAAGAATGTTGAGGAGTAAAAATGGCAGGGTCTGCTTCCAAAATTTCATGCTTCACCAAGGCTTTAATAATAGCATAATTGCCCGCTGGAACCGCGCTTGCTCAGTAGGAATACTTCATCTACCGCCTTTTCCTCGGAAACTGGGATGAATTTGATTGAAGCTTACCCTCATTGGAAACCGGCTTTTCTTCGTTCTCGAATTTTATTGAAGAAGGCGATCTTAACATAACCATAACGTGGAATTATTACTGATTTAACTAACGCGCGTTATGCTATTCTCGTTGGGCAAAAATGTTTCTCTCCTTTCAAATTTGCCCTGACAGGATCATTTGTGACAAAACACTATTTTGATCGAAACTAAAACTGGAGCGGGTGAGGCTCCAGTTTTAGTTTTAAAGCGCAAGCGATGTTCTTCTCGTCATCTCATGCATTACTGATTCGCTATTTCCACAATCTGCTGAATGTGCTCAATGTGGTCGTGTTGGTGCCAAAGCAGCCGCCGCACCAGCTTGCGAGCCGACCAAAGTTCTCCTTCCTGGTCCAGAACAGCAGTGTTTCCTGCCAACATGGGCAAGGTCTTTTGCACAAGCGTATAACTGAACTCGAGTATCTTGAACGGATTGTGCACCAGTAATTCCGCGGTTGGTAGCGGCAGGTCAAGGTAACCCAGGTACTGAATTTCCGTCCGCCCGATATGGTTCAAAATGCCATTAATGTTCCAGCGCTGTCCTGGCAGCATGCGGGTCATCATCTCTGGGCTTAAGTTTCTCACCCCTGCCAGCAGGTCTTGCCTTTGCCAGGTGTGTATCTTTAAGGCTTGTTCAATTTCCACTGTCCTCAGGGGACGGCGGTCGTCTTCAAAGAATGCATTGACCGTTACGTTTTCATCGGTGACAAAGCTATCAAAACTTTCCTCAACCTGTATCTTAAACTCGGCAATGGATACCTGGTTGGTATTGTCATGCTGGCCAATCCAACTCTCAAATTCAGCTAATGCCTGTGGCAATGCGGCAAGTGCTTCAGTATCGTTTTTTCCACAGGCAAAAGCCCCTGGAAAATCCAATGCCCAGGCCAAACTTCGGTCTTCAACGCCGCGCTCCAGCCCAACGTGCACCGGCAAGAAACTCATTTTTGTTCGTAAAATAGCGGTAAATGCCCCAACGAGATGATCTGCATCCATTCTGCCCGGTCACCTTCTGTCAGAATGGCCGCCTCTGCCGCCACTTGCGCCCCGGCTTTTTCTGCAATCAGACGCATAGCTTGCAGTGTGGATCCGGTACTGATGACGTCATCAAGCAGGATCACTTTTTTGCCTTTAATCTGGTCGATATCTTTCTCGTCAATGATCAGAATCTGGGGCTTTCCAGTGGTAATGGAGAGCGTTTCCACGCTGATTAAGTTTCCCATGTAGGGTTTGCTTTCTTTACGCAGAACCAGGTAGGGTTTGCCTGTTTCCCTGGCCAGCATGTGGGCAATGGGAATGGATTTGGCCTCTGCGGTAACAATCACATCGTATGTAGTCCCGGCTAGTTTTTCCGCCAGAGCTTTGGCACAGGCATCCACCAGTTCCACATCTCCCAGAATATTAAGGATGGCGATACGCAAACCAGGTTTTACTTCAAAAAGTGGCAGGTCCCGATGGACCCCGGCAATATCGATTGGATAGACTTCACGTTTTTCTTTCATAGGTACCTCCAAAAATCCTTTTCGATTTTAATCCGAAAAGCGGATCTGTGTGATTATCTGCTCAATTTGTTTGGGAAGTTTCCAGTTTAGAATCAGCTAGTGCCGAGGACGCCGACCCCGGCACTAGTATTAAGGAGGAGAAGAAGAGAAGTCGCCCTTTCAAATTTATCTTACTTGCTTTAGGATTAAACTGCTTGACGCTTAACCTACGATTACCCTACGATTTGATTTTTGTCCCCCGGATTGATCCGGGAAATGTTAATGAACGCAATCAGAAACACACTAAGGAACCGCATGGCAAAGACCATTTTTATCCCAAGTCCGCTTGGCACACTCGAAGCCAGGTACAGCCCCGAAGGCGTATCCTCGTTGGGCTTGCTTCCGAAGGACAGCCCTGCACCCCTCGATGACATCGATTCTCTCGATGCGCAGGGTCAGGAGATTGCTGGCGCAGTAGCCGGCTATTTTAACGGCGATAAAGGAGCTTTGGATACCCTAAAAATTGATCTTTCAGCGGTGACTCCTTTTCAACTCACTGTCTATTCTGCGTTGCGCAAGGTTACCTGGGGCCAGGCCCTCAGTTACGGCGGTCTGGCATCCGCGGTAGGAAAACCGCTTGCCGCCCGTGCCATCGGGGCGGCTGTAGCCCATAACCCGCTATTGTTCATTATTCCCTGCCACAGGGTTCTGGGGGCAGATGGAAAAATGCACGGCTTTAGCGCTGAAGGCGGTCTGGCTACCAAGGAATGGTTGCTCAGGCATGAAGGCCAGCAGATTGAGAACGGAAAGTTGATACTCCCTGAAGCTGCGCCAGACGAGATCACTCAGGCAGTACCCGACTACGGCGGTTTCCATAGCGGTTATGTGGCTTTGGTAGGTCGCCCAAATGCCGGAAAGAGCACCTTGCTGAACCGTTTACTGGGTCAGCCAATCGCGGGGGTCTCGGCTAAACCCCAAACCACCCGTAGGCGCCAGCTTGGGATACTGACCACAGACAAAGCCCAGATTATTTTTCTGGACACACCCGGATTTCATGACCCCATCGATAAACTGAGCGAGTTTATTAACGCTGAAGCTTTCTACGCACTGGCAGACGCAGATATTATTGCTTTTCTTGCAGATAGTACCGCTGCTCCGGATGTGGTGGACCGTAAGCTGATCGAGATGCTGCAAAAGAAACCGGCTGACCGTGTACTGCTCGTGATGACCAAGCAGGATTTGGCTGATGGAGTAACCCGTGTGGCCAATGAACTGACCAATCAAAAACTACTCCCGGGTGTGCGCACCCTTCGGATTTCTGCGGAAATGGGAAAGGGTGTTGAGGAACTCATTTCAACCCTGGAAGAGATGCTGCCAGAAGGTCCCAAGTATTACCCTGAAGAACAAATCACCGAAGATTTTGAACGTGATATTGCCGCCGAAATGATCCGCGCCAGTGCCATGGAGAAGCTTGATGACGAAATGCCTTATAGCTTGGCTGTCCGGGTATTGGAGTTCACTGAGCGAAGCAACGGTGATCTCTATGTTTTGGCGGCTATTTTCGTCGAAAGGGAAGCTCAAAAGGGCATACTTATTGGTCGGAGCGGACAAATGATTAAGGAGATTGGTGTTTCTGCCCGAAAAGCCATAGAGAACATGGCAAATCGAAAAGTTTTTCTATCCCTGGATGTCAAGGTCCAAAAAGATTGGAAAAATAACCCCTTCTTCCTAAAAGAAATGGGTTTGGCAAAACAGAAATGACATCTCTGCAGCCTCGCCTAAAAGCCCTTTTTGGACGTATTGCTGGGCTGCCGCCGGATAAAAGGATAGAATTGTACTCATGACCGAGGGTCTGCAATCCTCTATTGTTATTAAAGAAATGTTACAAGGCTTTCAGTCTTTGCCTTTCTTTGTCCTTTTTGTTTTAATGGCAGTAATCACCTGGTTTGCCGCGGCTACAAGGCGTATGAAGCTCTACTATGCCGTGAAACCCTTTGTTATTCTCCCGCTTATTGCCTGGTTCATCACCCGCGGTGGTACCGATCCACCTTACTTGTTATTCCTGATTGGCCTAAGCCTGTCCTTTTTCGGGGATATCGCCATGATCTTTCGGAACAAAATTATCTTCTTCACCGGCATGGCTCTGTTTGCACTGGCACATTTTACCTACGCGCTAGGATATTCGCTCTGGCCGACCACCTTGATTTCTGTCGGAAATTTCCTACTGGTACCCGCGCTCGTGATCCTTTTTGGAACTTTATTCTACAGACCTGTCGCAAACAAGAACCCAACTATAAAGACTTATTTTAAAGTGGCAATCGCCTACGCAGTTTTTATCCTGACCATGCTGACCATGGCTGTAGCCAGTTACGCTCGCCAAGGGTGGTCTCCGATCCCAGCAACATTGGCATCCGTTGGTGCACTCTTATTTGTGGTTTCGGATATGATGATCGCCTTGGAAAAGTTTGAATACACCCAGAAGAATCTACGGTTTTGGGTCATCTCTTCCTACCATCTCTCACAATTTTTGATTGCCAGTTCAGTCCTATATATCGTTAATGGGGGGTTTTATCTCTGAACTTGATTGTCTGAATAGTAAAAACCTTTTACATTCCACCAATCGGGGGTGGGGGACTCTTCGATTATGCTCTTTCCAAAGTATAATTGCCCGCAAGATTTACCCCTAAATTGATTTGTAACTGTTTCATATTTGCATATTTCAGAAAAGTTCAGTCAAAGAGAGTTCTTTATTCATTCTGTTCTTCAGCAATTGTACCCAGTCTTTGGAAGCCTCTGGAGACGAAAAAATGGGCAGAGAAGCG
>Ga0209538_1000028_pt1 | contig 86545 bp, 73 predicted proteins | sample BarGraNGADG00211_2_FD_184492 | JGI IMG/M metagenome (GOLD analysis project Ga0209538, IMG submission 184492) | Arctic peat soil microbial communities from Barrow, Alaska - Barrow Graham LP Ref core NGADG0004-211 (SPAdes) (version 2) | ecosystem: Environmental > Terrestrial > Soil > Wetlands >... | reverse complement strand
CCTCTCCATCTATATCAACGGCGATGTTTGGCACACCAATATTATGCCCGTAGGCGGCAATATGGTGACCTCGGACATTGCCCAGGTGCTGCATATGCCCATTGACCAGGCTGAAGAAGCCAAACTGTTGCACGGCAACGCCATCCAGACAGACGTTAATGCAGATGAAAGCTTCAATATTGTGCCTTTCGGTTCTGACCAGAGTAAGAAAGTTCAACGACTGGAAATGGTGCAGGTAATTGAAGCGAGAATGGAAGAAATTTTGGACATGGTGGAACAGGAAATCAAGCGCTCCGGTTACGACGGATTGCTACCGGCTGGCCTTGTGCTCGTCGGTGGAGGCAGCCTGATGCCCGGTGTGCGCAAATTAGCCCAGCGCCTCACCACCTTGCCTGCCAGAATCGGCAAACCAGAGAATATCAGCGGGCTTACTGACCAGATCAGCAACCCGGCTTATGCCACAGCCGTGGGTTTGCTGCAGTGGGCAATTCTCATGAGTGAGACCAACCAGGAGCTCAAAGAAGCCCCTGATAAGAAGTCTAAACGCCCTGCAACTACTGCGGAGAAGTTGCGTAAGGCATTCGGAAAATTATTACCATAAAAAAGCAAGCATAAACAAGGAGAAACTAAGATGGAAAACAGGACGACAGAATCATTTGCAAGGATTAAAGTAGTAGGCGTAGGCGGCGGCGGTTGCAATGCGGTAAACCGGATGATTGCCGAAGGTCTGCAAGGCATCGAATTTATCGCTGTCAACACAGACGCCCAGGCTTTACTCAAATCCAACGCTCCCACCCGTGTGCGTATCGGCGACAAATGCACCCATGGTCTCGGCGCTGGTTCAGACCCCAGCAAAGGCAAAGCAGCAGCAGAAGAATCAGCCGATGAGCTTTATGAAGTGCTTAAAGGCAGCGACATGGTCTTCATCACTGCAGGCTTGGGTGGCGGTACCGGTACAGGTGCGGCCCCAATTGTAGCTGGCATTGCCCACGAAATTGGCGCTTTGACTATTGGCGTAGTCACCCGCCCCTTCGGTTTTGAAGGTTCCCACCGCTCAGCAGCTGCTGACCAGGGTGCCCGCGAACTTAAGCAGTTTGCCGATACGCTCATTATCATTCCCAATGACCGCCTGCTCTCGATGGTCACCAAGAATGTAGGCATTCAGGATGCGTTTGGCCTGGCAGATGATGTACTGCGCCAGGGTATCCAGGGCATCTCAGAACTTATTACTGTTCCCGGCCTTATCAACCTCGACTTCGCGGATGTTAAGACCATTATGCGGCAAGGTGGCGCAGCCCTCATGGCTGTTGGCCAGGCAAAAGGCGAGGATCGAGCCCGTATCGCTGCCCAGCAGGCTATCAGCAACCAACTGCTGGATGTGACCATCAGCGGCGCCAAGGGTATCCTCTTCAATGTCACCGGCGGCCCCAACATGTCCCTCTTCGAAGTCAACCAGGCTGCCCAAATTATCAAAGAAACAGCCCATCCCGATGTGAACCTCATCTTTGGTGCAGTCATTGATGAAAACATGGGCGATGCCATCCGCATTACGGTGATTGCCACCGGTTTTGACAACGAGTCTGAGCAGCAAGTGGAAGCAGAGAAACAGGTGAATATTCTGGACGCTTTCAGTATGCTGGGTTCTCGCCAAAACAACAATAGGGAAACCTATAGGACCCAGGGGCAGCAACCGGTTATGCGCCAGGCAGAAAAACCTGCTGAAGAAGTTATGGCTGTTGCCGATGTAAATGATTTGGCCATGCCCGCTTTCTTGCGGCGCCAGATGAACCAACGCGTCAGCCGCTAAGGCAGCAAGCTCCTTTTGCTTGTAATTTCACTCACCCTTCCGTCCGCAGATGGAAGGGTGAGACTCAAGTTTATCCAACCCGCGTCAGGCAATTGCCGGCCGGTTCTCTGGTGTTCCAGCCAGGGTTCAACTCTTAGGTAGGGAAAGATGTTCGTACATTATGTGAGAAGGCTGAAGAGCCTTCTATTTTTTATCTTGGGGTCTCGGGTTCCTTTACGACTGCTTGCATACAAAAAAATAGAGTTGGGTGACATTTGCAGATTTGCAGATTTACGGCAGTTTCAGGAAATTATTATGGTGGTATGCAGTTTTTTAGGAGGGACAGTCGTTAATTATTGCTTTGGGTGTGGGCTGGGCTGTCTTGCCCGCTCTAACGATTGGTGGTTATTTACCACGCGAGGGGATGGATTGGACTGTGCTCTTAATAAAAATGCTCATGATGTCAGCTTAAAAGGCGCAAGCTGACCTACGCGGGCTTCATGAACTGGCGTGGAGTTGACATTTGCAGATTTGCAGAATTACGGCAATTTCAGAAATTTTATGGCGCCATTCAAACGCATGCCGGCCTGCGCTCCTTACAGAAAACAGGGAGACCTGAGGGTCAAGCATCGCACTCGACTTGTACCCACCTCACGCAGCGGATGGGCATCATGGAGACCTGCGCGAACAGGCTGTGCTCACAACACGGTGGATGGGTATGCAGACACATGCACGTTCGGAGCCATTGCCTTTTCTTTGGTACCGCGTAGAGTAAGCATAAGGTTCTTTCCTGCATCCTTGCCGGTTAGTTCTGATCATTCGTCACGGATAGGATGCGCTACGTTTATCCTATCCCGAAGGAGAAGCAAAGTTTTTCAGCGATCTTAAAAGGCCAAGTCATTAGACTGTTGATTTGCTTTTTCAATATTGGATTAAGTCATCAGTTGGTTAATGTTCATTGTCATTGAGTAGAATCATCACTCCAAATATATACCTTACGATCTACTAATCAATGGTCCTAATTTTATTAGAATAATTTATTAGACCGCTCGAAAAATGAAATTCTTTAACACGGTATTAATTATTTCTTATCTCGGTATTAACGTCTTAATGTGATAAGGGTTATTCATGATAGAATAATTTACTTGTAGATGGGTTTATGAGTTTTTAATAATATCAAATATTAGTCTTTTTGATTGCCATAACTAATAAATTGATATCTTTACATGTTGGGAGGGACACTTATGGAACAAGAAAAGAAAACTTCATCAAGTACTTTGAATACCTATGTAATTATTCTCCTTGGAATCCAAGTCTTGCTTCTGGGTTTTATTTTATATAAGACAACAATACTTGAGACAAAGCTCACTGGAATAGCGGCTGGAGCTAAAACTGGCATGCAAACTAAAACAGTAAAAGACGTCTCTTTTGGTTCTCTACAGGCTTTGGGAAAACCAGGATCCGCAGTCCAAATTGTCATATTTAGCGATTACCAATGCCCTTATTGTTCCAAAGCTTTTCTGATATTGGATGAATTAATTGCGAATAATCCAGACCAAATTCAAATTCATGTACGTAATTTCCCGCTTGATGGACATCCTCTAGCTAAGCCTGCGGCGATAGCAGCAATTTGTGCAAATGAACAGGGCAGGTTTTGGGAGTACCACAATTTACTATTCAAAAACCAGGAACAACTAAGCATAGAAGGTTTTGCCAAATTTGCACAGGACTTGAACCTAAACGAAGAATTATTTAATAGGTGTCAATCCTCTGAGGTTCCAGTTCACATTATCGAAGATGACATCGCAGCTGCCGAAAAATATAGTATCACTGGAACTCCTGCGTTAATAATTAACAACGAATTGATTTTTGGCGCCGATGAAGAAACAATCAAGACAATTGTAGAGACTGGAATAAATAATTAGCGTTTTTTTTACCTAACCCCTGAGAGAAACTGAATATTTAGGAGGTAAAATGACAAAGAAGCTGTTGCTTCAAAAGGGCTTAATGATTAGCCTGATTTGTATATGTTCCATATTCTTAGTTTTCTCCGCTGTTACAACTGTACAGGCTGCATTTAGCAACCCAACTAATCAACCTGAGCCAAAACTACCTTGCATATACAATCAATGTGGCGTCGTCATAGAATGTATCCAGACCAACTTCATGGCTATGTGCCCACTTTATTGTCAGCGTCCAGATGGTACTTGGTTCTGTAACGGTGGGTACTATTGTACAAATTGTAAATAATTATTTAATGCTCAACCACATTCGCCAGGGGTTAGTTCGTAATATACAAGCAGCAGCAATTGCTGCTGCTTGTATTATCTTGCTCATGGTTGTTGCGATTCTTAGGCAAATTAACGCGGCCAGCCTTGATCTGAACAAAAGCCTGGTAGGGCTTCCGCGCCAAACCTATGATATCCTTGTTCGCCCGCAATTAGCTGCTGATCCAATTGAGGAAAAATATGGATTGGTAAATCCCAACCATCTTAATGGCATTAATGGTGGTATCAGTTTTGCCCAATACGAGCAAATCAAAAATTTGAAAGATATCGAAGTGGCCGCCCCAGTTGCCATGCTCGGATACTTCGACCAAGATTACAGTCAAATTTCAATACTTGATAAATTACCATTCGGTGTCTATCGTGTAGATATAAAAAACCAGTTGAATAACGGTATTGAAGATGTCGGTACCCACTTAGAAAATCCTTATTATATATTTTATGCCCCAAGTAAACTTGACATGGCTGATTCTGATGCAGTAAAAAAAGTCCGACAACTTGGTTGTACCAAGGGCATTGAATTCACAAATGATTATTCAGCTGGGCAGCACATAAATCTTCAATTGGTAAACCCTAACAGAAAGGTGCTCGTCGCAGCAATCGACCCTGAAATGGAAGCAAAACTCGTTAACTTGGATAAGACCTTGGTTCTGGGTTCTTACCTTAGCAGTGCGAATGCGACCGTCCCACCCAGTTTTTCAACCATCAAAACGAATACAGTGCCATCATTATTAAATATCCGCAATTATTTGGATCAAAAAGTTCTGGTTTCTTTTTCATTCTTGGATGTTCCTTTTAATAAAAAGGACATCGTAATTGATCAGATGCAATCCTTGCCCACAAGTCGGGAATTGGATTTTGCCCCTGTACTTGAGACTTATCAATTTCATTATGATTTTTCCGGCATCAATACTGCAATGGATACCTGGTTTTCTGTTAAAGAAAATGAAGTCGTCAGCCAACGGATTTACAGTACTGTTTTAATTGGCCCTACTGGAAAACCCAGCCCAATTCGATACCATGAAAACAAAGGAGGATTTGAGGCTTGGCAAGGTTTTACACCAATATTGGAAGCGATTCCCGAGGGGATGACAAGCGACCAAAGTTATGATTTGGATAAGAAATACAATGTGGGTAGCCCGTTTAATTGCCCTGACTTTCAAGTCTGGAAGGTCAATCCCGAGTTGAATTACCGTTTGGAAATTCCGAGTAATTTTCAATACCGGCTTGAGACGCAGTGGGTAGGCCAGTTCGAACCAGAAAGAATCATCGCAGAGAATGCAAGTGAGCTCAACCAGGTACCCCTTGAGACCTATGCTGTCCCTCAGGCGTTGATCAGATTTGATGAAAACAGGAAAGAATTAGCCCAGTCGGTTCAGTTAAGACCTTCATTTAATGTTCTGGGCTATCTGACCACTCCACCGGACGTGCTTATATCGCTTGAGTCTTTGAAAGCGCTGATGGAAAATAATTGTGGCTATAGAAACAGTGATACGTCTATTGGGGCGACGTTTTGGATAGAGACGGATTGCTTACAAAAGGACAATTTCATCTCAGCAATAAGGGTGCGGGTGGCAGGAATAACAAGAATGAACGAAGCCGCAGAAGAAAAAGTGATTGGATTAGCAAAAAGTATTACAGAATTGACTGGCCTAAAGACTGATGTGATGGTGGGCGCTTCCTTGCAGCCGGTGCTTGTACATTTGCCTGGTGCAGAGGATCTGCCGGGAATGGGCTACTTAGAAGAGAATTGGATAAAAAAAGGAGTCACAACCAGTTATCGTACGGGTTTCACGCTTATCACTGCTGCAGCTGCCCTCGGAATGGTGACTGCAGGTTCGGTGCTCATCCTGTTAATGAACTACCAAGCGCTGTTAAGCTCTCAGGATGAAATCTTACTTTTGCATACCCTCGGCTGGCGCAAGGGCACTATTTTTTATCGCCGTCTGCTACCGTCTATGATGACACAAATACTTATCTTTATCGTCTTGCTCGCCTTGCTTTTCACAGTTCCCGGTTTGCAAGAATTTAGAACAACACCAGGAAATTTGGCTATATTAATCGGAATAGTCGGCCTTTATTCCTTCGTAGTTTCATATATCCCATACACCATGATTTTCAGGGAAGAAAAAGAACGACAAACTGAGGATGAGAGATGAACGGCAAGTCGTATGCCAGTGAGAAAGATTTGATTATTGGCAAGTTGTTAGGAAGGATGATCAATAAGCCTTTTGCTTCCGCAGTTGTCGTCATTTTAGGTTTTGTCAGCAGCCTGCTCCTCTCCTTTTTCGTTTATTTGCAGTTTAAATCAATCGAATCACTTAAGATTAACCGACTTGGTGCCGTATTAATTAATGCACTCTCACCGCGCATGAATTTGTTTGGGTTCAGCACGATGCTTTTTCTGGCCATCATGGCAGCCTTCATGTTTGCTATTACCTACAATAAGAATCTTCCTTATTTTAAACTATTAAATATGCTGGGATGGAAGTGGCAGCGCATAAACAGCGGCGTCCTTTTCAATTTTATGAGTAGTTATGGGCTGGGATACGCATTGGCTCTGCTCTTTCTGGTAGTCTATGCCTTGTTTGGCAGGACTGAAGGAGCAAAGTTTTTTGACTTTTTGCGACCGTTTGTGAGCTCTTCTGCCATTGCACTTTTACTTATGGTTCTAGCAGCCGGCGCAACCGTTTTCATTATGCTAATTAAGGCTAAAGTCTTGGGCCGAAAAACCATTTCTGTTGGCTTACGAAATTCAATTCTAGTAAGCTTGGCGATCATAGTGTTAAGCTTGGCAGCTTGGCAGATTAGCAGATATATCCAAAGTCACAGATTAGAAAAAGTTGATTTGGGAACACACTTACCCGCACCAACTGCAACACCTCAAGAGAATACTTTCTCAACCAACTTGGTTCGATATGACTTGCAGCTGCGTTTTGAACCAACAAGCGAACTCCTAACTGGTAAGGTATGGATTAACTTTACTAATCAATTCAACACAGCCTTAGATAATTTAGTGTTTCGACTTTATCCAAATGCTGAATGGGCATTAGCTACCCCAAGCGACTCGCCCTATCTGGTTGTAAATTGGGTCAAAGCAAATGGGGAAATTGTAAACACGGAAATTAGTAACTCGAATTCGGTCCTGAATGTTTTGCTGGGAAAAACTTTAGCGCCCGACCAAAAAATTAGTTTGGAGATCGACTACACTCTCCAACTTGGACTGGTGGAAAGCAAGGAGGGTAGCTGGTGGAGCAGTAAAGCCTTTTATCCCTTACTCGCGATTTATGACCAAAACGGTTGGCGTACGGATGATTGCTCATACTGTGAGAATATCGTATTCAGCGATCAAGGTAGCTATCATCTAAGTTTGACCCACCCACAGGATCTGCAAATACTCAGTAATGCTAATCAAACGAGTATTAAGATGGAAGAGGACGGCTATGTCACAGATGTGTTTGATGGCATCCTTCTGCGCGTGCTTTTCATTGGCATGAGTAAAGAATTTACGATGGCGTCTGAAGGTGGTGAAGGATTCCGCATTCAGGTTGCTACACTGAATGACCAAACCACCGCTGATAAACTCGTTGAGCGTGCAAAAGTAGTGCTCGCCTTTTATACTGAAGAATTCGGACGTTATCCATTTGACACTTTTACCCTTCTGGCCAGCACAAGTTCAGGGTCGGGGGGAATATCCTTCTCAGGAGGTGCGGAACTCTTCTATAAAGTTGGACTTTCTGACCTAGACCCAGCCCTGGCAGAACTGACAGCAGCGCAATGGTGGTCTGAGGCAGTTGGAGTGGATTTCTTCCATGCTCCTTGGCAAAGCGAAACGTTGAATGTATTCTCTTCCTGGCTATATCTGCGCTCTTTACCCGACCAGACTCAATTTGAGACTGCGAAAAACAAGGCTGGAGAACATGTGGTCAGCATGCCGCTCAACTGTGTTTTAAAGAATGATATTTCTGTAGGAGGAGTTTGCTTCACTTCAGTTCGTAACAACGGTCCATTGGCTTGGCTAAAAATGGAAGCTGCTGTGACAAAGGAAAATTTGTTGGGTGTGCTCAAGGAATATTACAAAAGCTGTCAAGGCAAAATTTGCAGTCCTGAAACACTACTTAAAATTATCAAAACAAGGGCATCCTATGACTTCTCAACACTCATTAAATAACGAACTCAACTTGACTGAAAACAGAACTCCTTTGATGAATCTTGAACATGTTTCTAAATCCTTTGTGATGCGGGGTTACACAGTCAAAGCATTGAGTGATGTCTCTCTAGAGATTTGGCCGCAGGATATCATCACCATTTCTGGTCCAAGTGGTAGCGGAAAGTCCACATTGCTCAATATTTTAGGCTTGCTTTCTGAACCGAACTTGGGAAGGTCAGAGTTTTTAGGCAAAGACACTTCTGAAATGACAGATGACCAAAAGACAGATCTGCGACGGCATAATATTGGTTTTGTTTTTCAAATGCACCGCCTATTCCCTAATCTGACCGCAATCGAAAATTTAGCAATTCCATTGCTACCTTACATTAATACTTTGAATTTTGACTTGATAGAAAGAGCCCGGAGATTATTGAATGAAGTAGGTTTAGACGCAGACAAAGACCGAAGGGCGTTTGAAATGTCAGGTGGTGAGCAACAACGTGTAGCCATCGCTCGTGCCTTAATGAACGACCCTCGTGTTATATTGGCAGATGAACCGACAGGTAACTTGGATGAAACCACCAGTGACAGCATTATTGAGTTAATCAGGCATATTCATCAGTCGATGAACACAGGCGTCGTTCTAGTAACGCATAACCTCAAGTACTTGCCCGTGGGAAATAAAACTTACTATTTGCGTAATGGTATTCTAAGTAACTGAAGATTTCAATAATATAATAAAGTTTACGATTCGTGATCATTTGTTTTCTGTTAAGAAATAAATTGAAAATGTTCCCAACTAGATGTTTTTGACCTATTATTCAAACTCTATCCAAGAACAATCATTCGCATCAAGTAATAATGCGAATGATTGTGATAAAACTCCCTGAATTGATAAGCTTTGCTACTTCATCAGGAAGAAAGGGGTTTAGCCTTTGGCAAGAGCTTACTCCCCCCAGCTCAACTCCCGTTCCAATCGAGGCAGGATAAGGTTACCGCCAGCCTTCTAACATATATCCAAATTTGTTAACCTTTGATTTGTGAAGATCCTAAGAAGCCAGTAACAGTCCCTACACGCAACCCGACTTTTGCTTAGGCTGCAAGACTTTTAATAAATCTGGAATTTAGGATTAGTTTTCCAAATAATCTTCAGATTTTGAATCCAAAAACCTAACCTTAAAGAAAGCTCAATTTTAAGATTTGGATCCCCTTTTTTGTTACCAGATTTTTGTGCTGTGCTACAATTGCTTCACCATATATTTGGATCAATTCACAGCCGCCCCCCACCTATGGGGGTCTCATTGGGAAGAAGACAATGAAGTGTCCTTATTGCCAAACTGAAGAATCGAGCGTTATTGACACAACGCATGATTCGCAGGGCGGTATCCGCAGACGGCGAGAGTGCAATGCCTGCCATCAACGCTTCAGCACTTACGAGCGTATCATTCTCACCACGCCGTTGATTGTCAAGCGCGACGGCACCCGCGAAGAGTTCTCCCGTGAAAAACTGATGGCTGGTTTGCGTATTGCCTGTGCCAAGCGGCCGGTTTCAGGCCAGGCTCTGGAAGCCCTGGTCAACCAAATCGAAGCTGAGCTGCAGAAACGCGGACGTTCAGAAGTGAACTCCCGGGTAGTTGGCGACCTGGCAGTAAAAGGCCTCAAAGAATTAGACCATATTGCTTACGTCCGTTATGCCATTGTGTATTTACGGATGGATGACCTGCATACTATCCGCGGGGAAGTCGACCACCTGCTTTCTGAAGAAGAAAAAGACTAATCCTTTTTAAAGGAACATGCCATGAGCGAAACTATTTCCCCATCGGGCTTATTACCCACCCCACCGCTCCCCTCTGACTTACCGGCTATCGAGCTTTCGGACAATTCTCGCCAAATCCTTACCAAGCGCTACCTACGCCGCGGTCAGGATGGTAAACCTGTGGAGACGATTGAGGAAATGTTCTGGCGCATTGCTTGGCATGTGGCCGACGTTGAAAATGCTGGGGAAAACAAGGCAGTGCTTGCTAAAGCGTTTTACCGCATGTTGATTTCGAAATCCTTCTTCCCAAATTCACCCACCTTTACCGGTGCCGGAACACCGCTTGGCCAATTGGCGGCCTGTTTTGTACTGCCGATTTCGGATGATATGGGGCGCGCCGAAGATGGAATTTTCAGTACCCTGCGGGATGCAGCCTTGATCCAGCAGACTGGCGGCGGCAACGGCTTCAACTTCTCGCGTTTGCGCCCCAAGGGTTCGAGGGTGAAGACTTCAGCCGGGGAAGCCACCGGCCCGGTAGGTTTCTTGAAAGTGTATGATCACGCCTTTGGTGAGATTGCCCAAGGCGGCACACGGCGAGGCGCCAATATGGGTGTGCTGCGCATGGACCACCCTGATATTGAAGAATACATCCACTGCAAAACCAATGAGTACGCCATCACAAATTTCAACATCTCGGTGGGCATCACAGACGCCTTCATGAAGGCAGTTGAAGCCGATACGCTCTGGGATCTGCGCTTTCCGGATGTATACGCTCCGGAATACAAAGGCTTCAACGGTACTCTGGAAGCAGCCGAACGCAAGGGCGTACCCATCAAGACCGTTAAATCGGTCAGCGCCCGCCAATTATTCAATGACTTCGTCTCGCAAGCCCATCACAACGGCGAACCTGGCGCGCTCTTTTTGGACTCAGCCAACCGTGCCAACCCAGTACCGCATCTCTACGACCTTGAATCCACCAATCCCTGCGGCGAGCAGTGGCTTGGACCCTATGAAAATTGCTGCCTGGGTTCCATCAATTTAGCCGAACACCTGGGACCTAACGGCAGTGTCGATTGGGAAAAACTGGCAGCTACCAGCCGCCTGTCAACCATTTTCCTTGACCATGTGGTGGACAAGAACGCCTACGTTCCAGCCGTACCCCAACTGCGCGAAGCCGCCCTGAAAGCACGTCGCATTGGCCTGGGTATCATGGGGCTGGCAGATTTAATGTACCACTGCGGTGTACGCTACGGTTCGCCGGAGTCGCTTGAATTCTGCGGACAGGTGATGGAATTTGTACGCTATGTCTGCATGCAGACTAGCATCGAACGCGCTGAAGAATTCGGTGCCTTCCCGGCCATCAAAGGCTCCATTTACGACCCGGAGCATCTAAAGTGGGTACCTCCAACACCTTTGGAACCTTACAGCCGCAACTGGCAGCGCCCTGAAGTCGATTGGGATTCGATTGTCAAGGGCATCTGCGCCCACGGCTTGCGCAATGCTGCTCAGACCACCATCGCCCCCACCGGCACCATCGGTACAGTAGCCGGCTGTGAAGGCTATGGCTGTGAACCTGTATTCGCGCTTGCCTACGTGCGGCACGTCAACGACAATGGCAAGGACCTGGAGCTGAATTATGTCAGCCCGGCTTTCCAGCAAGTTCTGGATGGCACAGACCTGGCTGAGGACGTCAAAAAGGACATCATTAAACATGTCATTAGCAATGGCTCTTGCCAGGGAGTCAACGAACTGCCTGCACCTATGCGCAACGTTTTTGTGGTTTCCGCCGATATCAGTGCCGAGGAACACATTCTGACCCAGGCTGCTCTGCAGCGCTTTGTGGATAACAGCCTCAGCAAAACCATCAACTTCCCCGCTGGTACGATCGAAGAAGACGTGGCTAAAGCCTTTATCATGGCCTGGAAGTTGGGCTGCAAGGGCATTACAGTTTACATCACAGGCTCACGCGAGTCTGTCGTGCTGGAAACCAACGCTACCAAACAAAGCAGGGAAGCCCCGGTTGCGCCTGGCAGCGCTGCCGAAGCCATCAAAATCTACGGAGAGGATGAAACTACTCCCCGCTTGTGGAAGGATTCCAAGAAACCCCGCCCTCGCATCCTGCATGGTTATACCTACTCGATCGAGACTCCCCTGGGCAAGGCCTTTGTGACCATCAATGAAAATGGCGGCAACCAGCCTTTTGAGGTCTTTATCAACACGGCCAAGGCTGGCTCGGAAACCGCGGCCCACAGTGAAGCCCTTGGACGGCTGATTTCCTACAATTTGCGTATTGCCTCCCCAGTGGAACCTCGCCAGCGATTGAAGATCGTCATGGAGCAGTTGGCTGGCATTGGTGGCGGCAGGTCGCTCGGGTTTGGCCCCAATCGCGTGCGCTCGTTGCCCGATGGCATTGCAAAGGCCCTGGATGAATATCTCTACCAGCAGCACTGGGAGAAGGAAGCCCCAACCTATGCCGCCCCTGAAGCGCAGACAGATGCCTTTGCCCTACACGAGCAAATTCCACTTCCCAGCGATGGCCCCAAAGCCCACCCCATCGGTGAACTCTGCCCCGAGTGCGGCCAGGCTACCCTGATTAACGAGGAAGGCTGCCGCAAATGCTACACCTGCGGCCACAGCGAATGTTAATTAATCTCGTGACCCAAACAAAAAAGCTTTGCGTTTGCAAAGCTTTTTTGTTTGGTTGTCTTTTTCAAATCTGATTAAATCATGACAATTGTTTGAAGAGCTCCGCACCTAGAACACGCATAATCGGCCACCCATGCCCAGCCTTCATAATATTCGTCAGGCCCTGGGCCGGAATACCAAATATATTGCGTATTTATAAGCACCCAAGCATGATCACAAGAGTTCAGAACCTCCATTGAATCAAGATAGACACGGCCGATCTTATCAATCTGATCTTTGGTGAGAGATTTAAGGGCATTAGCTTCAAGAATTGTCTCAACCAATCCGATGGTTTTATGCAGGCCGGTGGTAGATTGCATAGTCACAAATGAACTGACCTTCATGTCGTTGGGAATTGTCTCTGCTGAGACAGGTCCAAATACTAGCAGAAGAAATGTTATAGACAGAAAAAACAGAATTATCGTTCTTTTCATTATCATCCTCTCTTTTAGTAAACAACTATTCATATCATATTACCCCCCTCTCCATTTTTGGTCAAATCAGCCAAAATTCATTGAATTTTTACGTATTTTCTACCAAGTGATGATTTCTCGATCAAGTAAAACTTAGTATAAAATTCTCTTTAGCACAATAGCTGTAGAAAAAAACACTCAACACATACTGATACGCCATGTCGATCGTTCAAGTTAGCAATCTCAGTTTCGGATACGAAGGCAGTTACCAGAACGTGTTTGAGAACGTCAGTTTTCAGATGGATACGGATTGGAATCTGGGCTTTGTGGGCCGGAACGGGGGCGGCAAGACCACCTTTTTGAACCTGCTGATGGGCAAGTACGCTTTCCAAGGCAGGATCAGCGCCAGCACCCAATTTGAGTACTTCCCCTTTCTAATTGAGAACCCGGAGAGCAATACCCGTGCTTTGATCGCAGGGCTTTCACCTGCTGCAGCCAATTGGCAGATTGAGAAAGAAGTCTCGCTACTAAAGCTTGAAGCAGACGTTCTCGAACGCCCCTTTGCCACGCTCTCCGGCGGCGAGCGGACCAAGGTGCTGCTTGCGAGCCTTTTTCTGAGAGAAAACCGCTTTCTGCTCATTGATGAGCCCACCAATCACCTGGATCTGGAAGGGCGCAAAGCCGTCAGCGCTTACCTCAATGCCAAAAATGGCTTTATTGTTGTCTCGCATGACCGCAGTTTTCTGGATGCCTGCGTGGACCACACCCTCTCGATCAACAAAGCCAACATGGAAGTCCAGAAAGGCAATTTTTCAAGCTGGTGGCAAAACAAAGTTCTGCAGGATCAATTCGAGCTGCACGAGGATGAAAAGCTGCGCCAGGAACTGCGCCGCTTGAGTATCGCCAGCAAACGCAATGCCAGTTGGTCTAATCAAGTTGAAAAGACCAAACAAAAACGATTCAATAAATCTGACGGCATGATTGATAAAGGCGCCATTGGCCACAAAGCCGCCAAGATGATGGCTCGCTCCAAAGCCATAGAAACCCGCCGCGCAGCCCAATTGGATGCCAAAAACAAGCTCCTCAAAAACCTTGAGGACGAGGAAAAGCTAAAGCTATTTCCGCTGGATTTTCATAGCAGTACCTTGGTGGAGCTGGATGACGTCAGCATCCGCTATGGAGAGAAAACCGTCTGTGAAAGCATCAGCCTGCGCGTTGAGGCAGGCGAACGTGTCGCCCTGCAGGTCAGAAATGGCAGCGGCAAATCCAGCCTGCTCAAACTTATCAACGGCGAAATGATGGATTACACCGGGAATATTTATCGCAATCTGCAGCTCATCATTTCTTACGTTCCCCAGGAAACTTCTGGGCTGATGGGCAGTCTAAATCTATATATGGAAACCCACCAGCTTAACGAAAAGCAATTCAAAATTGTGCTAAGCCAGCTTGAGATACCGCATACCCAATTCAATTTGCCCATGGAAAGCTTCAGCCTGGGACAGAAGAAAAAGATCATCCTGGCACGCAGTATGTGCGAAAAAGCGCATCTATACCTCTGGGACGAACCTCTGAATTATATTGATATAGATTCCCGTATGCAGATTGAAGCTTTACTGTTGGATTATCAACCGACCATGGTATTTGTGGAACACGACCAGGCTTTTACTGAAAAAGTGGCCACTAGAATTATCAATCTCAACGGTGCTCAAAGCTGATTATTTACGATTTGAGCGTGATAGACTTGACGTATCGAAACCAAGCTTATGAGAGGAATACGATGAAATTCACTGAGATTCGCTACGAACGCCCCGATGTAGAAACTTACCAAAAACAGACTAATTCCATATTCCAGGAATTTGAAAAAGCAGAGAATTTTGAAGCCCAATGGCAAAGCCTGCTGGCCTTTGTTGAAGTTCGCAAAGCCGCAACGGGCATGATTACGCTGGCAACCATTCGGCGGACCATCAACACCCTGGACCCGTTCTACGAAGCAGAACAGAATTTTATCGACGAAAATTCGCCAAAATTTCAAGAAGTGAACGACCGCTTCTACAGTCTGCTGCTCTCCAGCCCCTTCCTGCCGCATTTCGAAGGAAAATTGGGAAAACAGGTTCTGGAAGTGATGCACCTGGCCAAAAAGGTCTTCTCACCGGAAATCATGGAAGACCTGGCCGAGGAAAATAAACTTTCCAGCCAGTACAACAAACTTTTGGGTTCAGCCCAGGTGCTCTTTAGAGGCGAAACCTACACCTTATCCGGGCTTAACAAGTTTTTTGAGGACCCCGACCGGCAGACTCGCAAAGCCGCCCAGCAAGCCTACTGGGGATTTTTTGAAGAAAACGCAGAGCGGTTCGATCAGATTTACGATCAACTGGTACATCTGCGCCACAAGATGGCCAAAAAATTAGGCTATGAGAACCACATTCAGATGGGCTATGACCGCATGAGCCGCACCGGGTATGGACCGAAAGAGGTCAAAATGTTCCGTGAAGGCGTCAAGAAATACTTCGTCCCTTTGGCGGCCAGCATCTTTGCCGAACAAAAAGAGCGTCTAGGCCTGGAAAAACTAGCCTACTATGATGTACCTTTCACTTTTGCCAGCGGCAACCCCAAACCTCAGGGCGACGAAGCCTGGATGAAGGCACGCGCCCAGGAAATGTACGACACGCTCTCCCCGGAGACTTCTGCCTTCTTCCGCAAGTTGCTTGAAGAAGACTTGATGGACCTTACCCAGAAAAAAGGCAAGGAACCGGGCGGTTACTGCACCTTCATCGAAACTGTGGATATGCCTTTCATTTTCAGCAACTTCAACGGTACCAGCGGCGATGTGGATGTACTCACCCATGAATTTGGGCATTCACTACAGTGTTATCAATCGCGCAACTTGTTGCTAAGCGAGCAGATGTGGCCCACCGCTGAAGGCGCGGAGGTGCACTCCATGGGCATGGAATACATCACCTACCCCTGGATGCCGAGTTTCTTTGGACCGGACGCCACCAAATACCATTACTCCCATCAGACCAGCGGTGTCACCTTCCTGCCTTATGGAGCCCTGGTGGATGAATTCCAGCACTTTGTGTATGGCAACCCGGATGCCAGCCCGGCAGAACGCAAGGCTGAATGGCGGCGCCTGGAGAAAATCTACATGCCCTGGTTGGATTTTGAGGATAATGCCTTTCTGGAGATGGGCAGCAAATGGCAGCGCCAAAGCCATGTCTATGGTATGCCTTTTTACTATATTGATTACTGCCTGGCCTCCATTGTAGCCATGCAAATTTTCCTGCGCAGCCAGGAGAACCGCGAAGCGTTGTGGAACGACTATCTGGCCATCTGTCGGGCGGGTGGAAAGTACCCATTCCTGGAGATGCTTAAATTGGGGAACTTAAAGAACCCATTTGACGAAACCGTGGTTGGCGAAACCCTGGCAGGTATCCAGGCTGATATTGCCAGTATCGACACAAGTAATCTTAAGTAATGGAAGCAAGATGACAAATTCAAAGAAACTTGTCTTACTAGCAGGCAACATCGGCTCCGGAAAGACCTCCCTGACGCAATTATTGGGCCGGAAATTGGGTTGGGAGACGGCATATGAATCAGTGAGCGATAACCCGTATTTAGTCGATTTTTACGCCGATATGAAGACCTGGTCGTATCACCTGCAAACTTTTTTCCTGGGCAGCCGGGCTGAGCAGCACTGTAAGCTGGCAGCTTCGCCCCAGTCCGCGATCATTGACCGCAGCATCTACGAAGATGCCTTCATTTTTGCGCGTGCCCTCAACGCCATGGGAAACCTCAACGACAAGGATTATCAAACCTATCTGAGCCTCTACCGCATCGTGATTGAAAACCTGCCTAAGCCGGATCTGCTCATCTATCTGAAGGCGCCTGTGCCGGTGTTGATGCGGCGCATAGAAGAACGCGCACGCTCAATGGAAACTGGCATATCTGAAGAGTATTTAAGTTTGCTGAATCAATATTACGAAGAATGGACGGCTGGCTTTGATATTTGCCCCATGCTGACAATTGAGTCATCCGCCCTGGATTTTGTGCATAAACCCCAGCACATGGATGTTGTCGTCAATACGGTTCTGGATAGACTGGTTGGAAAAGAAGAATTGCACCTAGATTAGCTTGTTCAAAAGCTTAAATAGAAAATATCCTATAATCAATAGGAAAATCTCTTTTGACCTTGACAAAAGTACAGATTTGGACATAATTAAGACGTTCGTTGGTTGGGTGCCCCCCTCACCCAATCGGCGAACATTTTTAATGCCTTAATCCTGCCAGACGAGTTCCCATTCCCCCACATGCACAGTTTGCCCCTCGATGATGCCGGCTTGTCGTAAAGCTTTCTCAATGCCTAAACCGGCCATAATCTTCTGGAACCGGCGCACCGAGCCCGGCTGCTCCCAAATGGTCATATTAGCTGCCCGCTCAATGAACTTTCCGCTGACATACCAATCCTCATCACCCTCAGCGTGTTCAATTTCAAAGGCCTTGGGATCTTCAATGGCTTTATAGAGCGGCAGGACTTCTTCTTTTTCTGGAAGTGGTGTTTCTTTGATAGTCTTCCAGACTGCCCAGATTAACTCCTGCAAACCAGAATGAGATACCGCTGAAACCGGCAAAAGCTTGATTTTTTTGCGGGCCAATTGCTTCTTGAGATCTGGGAATTTCTCTTCCACTTCCGGAAGGTCAATTTTATTTAAGACCACAATCTGTGGCAGGTGGGCAAGGCGCTCATCAAAGAGGTCCAACTCGGAGTTGATATCCTGAAAATCTTCCAATGGATTTTCGGACCAACCATCGAGCACATGGATAAGAACACGTGTGCGCTGCAAGTGCTTGAGGAATTCAAAACCCAGGCCCAACCCTTCGGATGCGCCTTCAATCAAGCCTGGAATATCAGTCATGACAAAGGCATTTTCATCATCAACACGTACAACCCCAAGCGCTGGTTCGAGCGTCGTGAAGGGATAAGCCGCAATTTTGGGTTTGGCATTGCTCATAGCTGCCAGCAGAGAGGATTTACCGGCGTTTGGCAAACCCACCAGGCCGACATCGGCAATCAATTTCAGTTCAAGGCGCAGATTGAACTCTTCCCCAGGTTCGCCTTTTTCTCCTGTATAAGGCATCTGATTGCGTGAAGTGGCAAAATGCTGGTTTCCCCGCCCACCCCGACCACCTTTAGCCACACGTAATTGTTGACCAGGTTCTGTCAGATCTCCCAACAGCGCGGTGTCTTCCTCGTTGTAAATCAAGGTGCCTGGGGGTACTTCGATGATTAAATCATCGGCGGACTTGCCCGACATATTATTTGCGCCACCAGGGCGGCCATCTTTGGCAATAAATTTTTCATGGTAGTGATATTTATTCAAGGTATTAATGGTTGGCACAACCGTAAAAAAGACGCTGCCGCCTCTGCCACCATCACCACCATCCGGACCGCCATGGGGGCGGTACTTTTCGCGGTGCATATGCACCATGCCATCCCCGCCTTTACCGGAGCGGACTAAAATGACGACTGAATCAATAAACATAATTACCTCGCTGAATTAAAAAGTTTATCACGAAACCTTCTACAATTTTTGAATGTGCGCTTTGCAGAACGTCAAAATACCTGCATCCGATAGTGAGAATGATTCCGATAAATTCCATGCAAAAGGCAAGACGTACGATAAAAATATAGACACAGGGCAGCCAAAGCTGCCCTGTGAGTTCATATTTCTCTAGAAACCTTGTTTTACTGCTTCTTGCCAAACTTCATGCCGAGAATGTCGTAGAGGGTGGGGGTACCAATTTCCTGCAGTTCATAACGCACGCGCTGGTAAGGTTTCTTGATGGTGAGCACACGGGTGAGGTCGATGGGCGTACCAATAATGACCATATCCACATCGGCGTTCTCGATAGTCTGTTCCAGATCTTTGATCTGCTGATCACCATAGCCCATAGCAGGCAGAATGGTGCCAGTGTTTGGGTACTTCTTATAGGTGTCAGCAATAGTACCAACGGCAAAGGGACGGGGGTCCACAATTTCAGCAGCACCGAAGCGGCGGGCAGCTACATAGCCGGCGCCGTAGGTCATGCCACCGTGGGTGAGGGTTGGGCCATCTTCCACGACCAAAACACGCTTGCCGCGAATGGCATCCGGGTCATCAACGAAGAGGGGACTGGCGGCTTCAATAACGACAGCCTTGGGGTTAAGGCGGTTTAGGTTTTCGCGCACAGAAATAACGGCATCCGGGTTGGCGGTATCAACTTTATTGATAACAAATACGTCCGCCATACGAACGTTTGTTTCGCCAGGGTAGTAAGAAACTTCATGGCCGGGGCGGTGAGGATCGGCGACTACAATCAACAGGTCAGTTTTGTAGAAGGGGAAATCGTTATTTCCACCATCCCAAAGGACAATATCCACTTCCTTTTCAGCTTCGCGCAGGATGGCTTCGTAATCCACACCGGCGTAGACAATAACGCCATTGTCGAGATGGGGTTCGTATTCTTCGCGCTCTTCAATGGTGGTTTCGTGCTTGTCGAGGTCTGCATAGGAAGCGAAACGTTGCACACGCTGTTTCACCAGGTCGCCATAAGGCATGGGATGCCGTATCGCAGCTACTTTGTAACCCAACTCAATCAGAATTTTGGAGACCGCACGTGTGGTCTGGCTTTTACCAGAACCGGTACGGACTGCGCAAATGCCCACAACGGGTTTCGTGGATTTTACCTGGGTAGCATTGGTACCCATCAGCTTAAAATCCGCGCCCAGAGCGTTGACTTCAGAAGCTTTGTGCATGACATATTCATGGGGCACATCACTATAGGCAAAGACAACTTCATCCACAGCGAACTTTTTGATCAGGTCGGCCAGTTCAGATTCGGGGTGAATGTCGATTCCATTGGGATAGAGGCGGCCAGCGAGCTCAGTTGGGTATTTTCGGCCGTCAATATTAGGGATTTGGGTGGCGGTAAAAGCCACAACCTCATATTTGTCGTTGTCACGATAAAAGGTGTTAAAGTTGTGAAAATCACGACCTGCGGCACCCATTATCAATGTACGAATACGTTTTTCCATAAATCCAATCTCCTTTTGTTTAAGCTTGTTCTCAGGGATTTTACATCACTTGCGGGGCTTCGATGCCCAAAATTACCAAAACGTCCTCTAATGCAATGCGGGCCGCGTCTACGAGAGCCAGGCGCGCGTTTTGCACCTTTTCAGCTTCTCCAAGCACATGGCACTGGTTGTAAAAATCATTAAAGTTGCGGGCCAGTTCATAAGCATAAACAGCCAGAAGCGAAGGCTTCAATTCTTTGGCAGCCCGCTGGATTTCGTCAGGCAACTTGGAAATCTTCTCAATCAGATTTACTTCAGGGGTGCTGAGCGGGTAATCGTACTCCGGTGGATGAATGGTGATGCTGGCGGCTTTGCGGATGATGGACTTGGCACGTACCGCCGCGTATTGAATGTACGGGGCGGATTGGCCATCAAAATCCAGCGCGGTTTCCCAGTCAAAGGTCACAATCTTGGTGTTTTCACGTGAGATCATGGGGTACTTGATGGCTCCCATTGCCACTGTCCGGGCAACCTCTTGCATGGTTTGCGGGTCCAGGTCCGGATTCTTCTCACTCACCACGGCCAGGGCTCTTTCAGTGGCTTCGCGGACAAGGTCATCCAGTAAAACCACTGTACCATCCCGTGACGACATGGTGACATTACCAGGCAAATTAACAATTTCGTAGGCCATGTGATGGATGCGCGACGCCCAGGGGTAGCCCATCAACTCAAGCACTTTAGCCATCTGCTTCATGTGCAGGCTTTGGCGCACGTCAATGACATAAATCGATTCGTCCAGGTCGAATTCCTCAAACTTCATGATTGCCAGCGGAATTTCCTTGGTGGCGTATAGAGAACTGCCATCAGAGCGCAGAATCACGACCACGCGGTATTCTTCCTTGGTGCCGAGAATTTCATCCAGGTTGATGATGACTGGGTTTTCAGGCCGGCCATCCACTGCCAGCCCGCTTTTCAGGAGCTCTGCCACCATAGCTTTGCCGGATTCTTCCACTTCGCTCTCGAAATAGATACGGTCAAAGCTGTAGCCCATCAGGTCGTAGACCTGCATCATGCCTTCCATGGACCAGGCCCGGGTTTTCTCCCAGAGAGCGAGCAATACGGGATCGTGCGCATCCCAGCGGGCAAAGTAGGCCCGCACTTTTTCCTCAAATCCGGGTTCGGACGCAAAGCGCCTGTCCGCCTCCGTGTAAATATCACTCATCCAGCGCATTTTGTCTTCGGAGGGTTGTTCGCCCTGGTGGTAGGTTTCATAGTTGCAGAGCCACTTGATGACGTGCAGGCCAATATCGCCGATGTAATTGGCACGCACAACCGGCCTGCCGCTGGCTTCGAGCAAGTTGCAAGTCGCTCCTCCCAGGATCATGTTGCGCAGATGGCCCACGTGCAGCGGTTTGTGGGTATTGGGGTTGGAGTACTCCACCATGGTGGGTTTGCCTGAATGCTGAACGCGACCAAAATCTGGGCCTTGGGAACGCACCGTCTCCATAACCTGCTTTGCCAGATGGGCGGTGCTGAAGTAGAGATTTACGTATCCTTTGGTAGCCTCCACCCGGCTAATGCCTGGAATGTGGGACACAGCGGAAACAAAAGCCTCGCCCAAGCGTTGGGCATGCACAGGTACGGCATCCACCCGATTTTTGTCAGCAGCGGCAATAGGGAAAAAGGGAATCGCCAGGCCCCACTCCCCTGAAAAAGGCAAATCCCGCCAATTGAGCGGGGCATTTTCCAGGTTGTGCTTGGCGGTGAAGCGTTCAAACTCTTGACGGATCAGGTCTTTTTCTTGGTCAAACATGGTACAAACTCCTCATAAGGCTCAAAAGATTATAACATTGCCAATACTCGAAAAATGGCTGGGATGCGGATCAGAAATTGCCCTCAGGATTCAGGTTAATACGCAAAAACGGGAGCCAGTAGCTCCCGTTAAGATGCATAATTGCGGAGAATAATCAGTCTTTTAGCGCGTTGAAGCGGGCCATCAGACGAGATTTGCGCCGTGCGACATTGTTCTTATGAAGAACACCCTTAGTTGCAGCATGGTCGAGGGTTTTGATCGCAGCCATCACTTCGGCTTTTGATTCTTCCTGCTTGCCAGATTTGAGGCTGACGAGAGCTTTGCGGACCATGGTGCGGGATGAGCCGCGATAGACACGATTGCGCTTGCGAGCGGCATCGTTCTGCTTGTTGCGTTTAATCTGTGACTTAATGTTTGCCAAATCTTCCTCCAAATTGCTTTCGTATTGCACGAACTTTTATTTTACTGGTTTTTTCGTAAATGTCCAGCCCTGAAAGGACCAAGTTGATAATTGGTCTGCTTTTCATGAACTGGAAGGCAGTAACTCGCCCCAATTAACCATGCCATTTATAATTATACACATTGAGGTGCGTATGCAGACATTCATCGTCGGCGGAACTGGATTCCTGGGTTATTACACGGTAAGGGAACTATTAGCGCGAGGGCACAAGGTGGCGACAATTGCTCTTCCACCTGCGCCACCTGAAGGGGTGCTGCCGGAAGGTGTAACCGTAACCCTGGCAGACCTGAACCAGATGCCGGATGAGGCGGTTTTAAATATGCTGGCCGGGGTGGAAAGCCTGATTTTTGCGGCCGGTGTGGATGATCGCATCGTCCCAAAAGCCCCTGCCTGGGATTTCTTCTATCAGGGCAACGTGGTGCCCACCCGCCGCATCACCCGGTTAGCAAGAGAAGCTGGCGTCAAGCATATGGTCATCTTCAGCTCCTACTTTGTAGCCTTCAATCGCATGTGGCCGGAGTTGAAAATGGCGGAAACCCACCCCTATGTGCGCAGCCGGCTCGCCCAAATTGAAGCGGCCAAGGAAGAAGCTGGCTCCACACTCTCGGTCAGCTTTCTCTTGTTGCCTTACATCTTTGGCTCCACACCCGGCCGTGTGCCGCTTTGGAAACCAGTCATTACGTATCTTAACAGCAAGCTCCCGGTGATTTTCTACCCCAGGGGTGGCTGTGCCATGGTTTCAGCACGGGAAGTGGCATCAGCGGCTGTGAGGGCTATGGAAGTAGGTGAAAACGGTGCCGAATATGAAGTTGCCTCGGATAATCTAACCTGGCGTGAGTGGTTAACCCGGTTGATGGCATTAACGGGAAAGCAGAAACCGATTTGGACTGTGCCAGACTGGATGGTGCGCCTGGGTGCTCGTGCGGTGATGGCGTCTGACCGTCGCAAAGGAAAGGAAAGCGGGCTGGACCTGCTTGCGTACGTGAAAGTGCAAACCCGGATGGGTTTCCTGGATACAGAAAAATCCAGGCAAACCCTGGGTTACGATAAGGGCGATTTGGATCTGGCACTTGAAGAGACAGTGAAAGCGTGTATATAGTTGAATATTAGGAAATCGACCTAAAACCGGATTTTCTATTAGCGCGCCAGGAAACTACGGTAGATAAAACGGCCTACAAAAAATAGGACAATAAGCCAAACCAATACAAACGGAATGGCATAAACCCACTTTTTTTGCCAGTTCCCCTGGCCAAGCTGTGCGGCCTGATTCCGGCATTCCTGCATTACGTCTTTTGGAATCCAGGTGATGGTCAAAGCGACCAAAGCTGGCAGAATGATGAGGTCATCCAGGTAGCCCAATACCGGGATAAAATCTGGGATGAGATCAATCGGGGAGAGGGCGTAAACAACTATCAGTAAGGCGCAAGCTTTGGCATACCAAGGGGTTCTGGGATGCCGGAGCGCCATAATTACCGCTGGTATATCGGTTTTGAGGGCTTTAGCCCTGGCTTTCAGATCCATAAGTGTCCATTATAGAATGAAAGCTTTACCTAGGAAATTTAATGAATGGATTGCAACAGTTATCCAGCAACGGAAGAAATTGAAGTAGGCAGTACTGGCATCTTCTCAGCAGAAGGAAGCCCCAGCAGTTCTGCCAAAGCCACGCGCATGGCAACACGGTCGTCCCAAGGGTATTCAATCGAACCAAAGCACATGGATTGTTCGTGCCCCTTGCCGCAGGAAATCACCAAATCACCAGGCCTGGCTAATGAAAGTGCTTTACGGATGGCATCCGGACGGTTGGCTACCCGCCAGAAATTTGCCTTTGAGTCATCACCCTTTAGATTGTAGGCGTCTTTGCCCTCCACCCCGCCCACGGAAACCGCGGCTTCAGCCATATCCTGCAGAATGGCATCCAGGGCTTCAGTACGCGGGTCTTCAGCGGTCAGGATGGTCAAGCCTGCCCTACGGATGGCAACCATGGGCATCATTTTCCTTTTTTCCCGATCGCGCAATCCAGCTGAACCGAAAACCACGATTACACGCCCCTTGGTCTGGTTGCGAGCTGAACTCAAGGCAACGTCTAAAGCGTTGGGTGTATGGGCGAAATCAACAATCGCCTGGAAAGGTTGCCCCAGATCCATTTTCTCCATGCGGCCAGCCACCCCATGCATAGTTGCCAGGGTCTCAAGCGCAATTTCAATCGGCACATCCAGTCCAATGCACGCTACAGAAATGGCCGCCAGAGCATTGGAAACGTTGAACGCGCCAACCAGGAGTGTTCGTACGGGAAAGGCGCGGTTGCCCCAATGGCAGACGAAGCGCATTTCATTGGACGTATCTTCAATCTGGTCCGCCCAAAGTTCGGCTTCGTTTACCCGGCTGTATGCGGTTTGGTTGGTGGGTGAGACCCGTTTGAGATAGGCGTAAGAGTCGTCGTCTTTGTTGAGTACGGCCAGGCGGACGTTTCCGATTTCCTTCACGGGTGTTTGAGAAAGCATCTCAAAAAGCATGCCCTTGGCCTGCAAATAAGCCTGGTAACTGCCATGATAGTCAAGATGCTCATGGGTCACATTCGTCACCGCCGCGATGTCATAATCACAGGCGATCACCCTGCCCTGATAGAGACCGTGGGAGGTGGTTTCAAGCACGCAATACTCAATCCCCCTGGCGACCATCTCACCCAGGTAGGCCTGGATATCCGGTGCATCCGGCGTGGTGACGTGAAACCCTGTATCCAAAACTTCATCCCCAATCACGGCGTTGATGGTGGAGATCATGCCGACCTTCTTGCCAGCGTGCCGCAGAATTTCGTACAGCATGGTGGAAGTGGTTGTTTTGCCATCCGTCCCGGTCACCCCAATCATGCGCAAACGGCGGGCTGGAAAGCCATGTAAACCAGCCGCAAGATAGGCCAGAATGGTGTGCATATCGCCATTAACTTGCAAGTAAGGCAAAACCAAACCAGCAGGTTTAGGGCGGTCCGAGATAACCACGCCACCACCGGCGTTTTGGACCTGGTCCAGAAAATTTATACCATCGTTTGAGATGCCTTTGATGGCTACAAAAGCGTAACCAGGCTTGACTTTGTGGTGGTCAGAGGCGATACCGCGTATCTTGACCCCAGGAATACGGCCGATATAGCCGAAAGGCACTTGTTTGAGCAGACTTGAGAGCCTGGTTGGTTTAGGCGCGTAGGGCTTGAGGTTTCTCATGGATTTTTATCAGACTCAACCGGATCGTCAGGTTTAGGTTTAACGGTCCCCAAGAGGATGCATGCAAGACCGGTGACTAATAGGATAAAAGCGGAGACCAGAACTTGCTGAAAATCCATCTGCAAAAAGCGATAGGCTTGATTATTGAAATACTGGGCGGTCGGAGGCAATAAGGCAATTTCCAGGAAGTAAATGCCACCGATAACGGCTAGAATGCCAACGAAGAGAGTAAATTTGAGAAAACCAGGCCTTTTCATTTTTGCCATACCAATCCGAAGTATCCCAGAACGATCATCCCAATCACCAATGCAGTGACCGGTTCATTACCTGATTTTAGCGCAAAGTACAAACAGGCATATAAGCACAACTCAGCAAGCAGAACCCAGGCTGTGAAGCTGGGGCGGAAGGCGTCTTTCTTTTTCACCTGCATTTCCTGGAGAGGTTTCATGGGTTAACTCCCCCTCAGCCAGGACCAGACAGTGGCAACCACAGCGATAAACAGGACCACAATCAGATCATACACCAGCAGTTTTTTCATTACCCGACTTTCCTTACCAGCCAGGCCAATGGTAGAACAACCCACAATAACTTTAGCCGGGGACATGACGCTTCCGACAGAGGCTCCTGCCGTTTGGGCTGCCAGCATCAAAGGCACTGATAGCTTAAGAATGGATGCAGCTTCGAGCTGTAAAGGCGCAAAGAGCACATTGGAATTGTTGTTGGAACCGGTCAGGAAAGCCCCCAGCATACCAATGAATGGGACTACAGCCGGGAAGAAGTAGCGATTAAAAGCCATGCCAAGCCCGCGAGCCAAGATACTGGTCATACCCGTGTGCAACATGATTTGGGATAAGCCTACCATGGCGAGGATGCCAAGGCTGGGTTCGATGGCGGTGTGAAGGCTCTTTTGGATAATGCGGCGGGGAGAGCCTTTGCCCAGCAACCCATTGCTGGCATAAATAAATCCGCCAACCAAAACGACCAGAAAGGTCAGCGTGCCGGAATGCGTTAATGGGAGAATCTCCTTGCCATGCCCGGCTGGAACCACCCAGGCATAAGCAGTGCTAAGCTGGGGGAAGCTTAAGCTCACCTTCCAGGATTCCAGCACGTTTCTGATGGGTGGAACAATGGCCGCCAGAAAGCCAAGTATCACCAGGATGACATAGGGTGAGACCGAAACCAGCACGAGACGGGAGGAAATTTTTCCTGTTGGTCGTTGTGTTGCATCAACCGATTTGGGTCTATAAAGCGGTAGGCCGCGAATGAAGAAGAGTGAAATGCCGCCCACAATGGCTGCTCCAAACACGGCGACGTTTCCCATACCTGCGGTAGCCATCAGGTATTGGGTGAGCCCCATGCCGAGGGTCAGTAGAATGATGGCTGGCATGCCATGCCGGACTCCCTGCCACTTCTGGCTGATGAAAAGAATTAATATTGCGCAAGGGAGGATAGCCAATCCCAGCAGAATGGCCGAATCTGGAGCAAGGCTGGCTGGCGAGTAGCCAGAAACAGCCACCAGGGCATTGAAGGCTGCGCCAATGGTTCCGAAGGTGACAGCCCACGCATGGCCAAGGCAGGCCATGACGACCGAATCTACGGCGCTAAAGCCCATGCTTAGCAAAATCGGAGCGCCGATGGCAACTGGCACACCAAAACCACCCATTCCCTGCATGAAAGATGTCAGGATAATCGTAAGCATCAGGATTTGGAGAGTGCGGTCCTTCATCCATTGCGGCACAAGATCGCCGATCAGATTAATGGTGCCGGCTTCATTAGCCAAGTGGTAGAAGGTAATGGCACCCCAGACGGTCCAAAGAATATCCATCGCCAGCAGAAACGCCTTTGCCTGCGACCACGCCAGCAGATTCCAGTCAGCGCCAAATGCAACCAAGGCAATGAGCGCGGCCACCAACCACGAGGCTGCGGCAGCGCGCCTGCCGCTCCATTTAAAGACTAACATCAACAGAATGACTGTCAGAATGGGCAAAAAGGAAAGGAGCCAGTTATACCAGGTAAGTGCCATGTAACCGTTCAATTATAGCCAAGAAAAGCAGCTCACGGGTTTGTTTTCGAGGGCACAAATTAACATTCCTGAAACTGAGGTTTCAAAAACATCAAAGGGGTTAAAGGATGGTAAAATATCTTCTCATTCCGGGGCGGTGGCGGAATAGGCAGACGCAAAGGACTTAAAATCCTTCGATGGTGACATTGTGTGGGTTCGACCCCCACCCGCCCTACTTTTCTCTCGTTGAGACCTTATTATTTGATGTTGGATCAAACGAGAAATGCATGAATGAACGTAATCCCCAAGCTAAAATTGAATAGAAATATTACTAAGCTAAGTATTCAATGGTATTAAGATAACCTAATAGTCTACTAAATGTTATACTCGTTGGCAGACTGTGTAACAAGCAATTTGAAGTGCCAATTAACATACCATTCTAAGGAGAACTAACATGAAAAGTAAATCTGAAAAGCAGTTCGCCATAGCTAGTATGGTAATATATCTTTTTATCATTCTCATGAGCATTCTCATGAGCATTCTCAGCTTCGACCGATATGTGGCAAACCGCAGATACGACAATGCAGCAGGATTTTATTTTGTCCTGAGCATTATCGGCATCATATATATAGCCGGGAAATCAATAAAATACATCAAAGACGAACCCAAGCGTCAAGCATTGCGTAAGCTACGCCAGGAGATCGCCATGGCAAACAAACAAAAGCCCCCTACTCCCTGAGAAGTAAGGGGCTTGCCAGCTTGTAAAGAAACCCGAACCAAGCCAACTTTTGGGATGCCGGGAAATAAACCCCCTAAATGGCTTGTTTGTTGCTGCACCTCTTTAATGAGAGTAGGAGACTGTTTACTGGCGCTCAATCTTGGCATCGCTAATACTGGTTTTCAATACTCATATATTTCCGAAATTAGTTGAGAATTGTCCTAGTGCAGATCAATCGGTGACTGTCTACTTGGAGCCCACCAGCCCTACTTTTCCTTGTCGTTGTGATATCATTTTTTATGTATGGCTGCATTGAGAACATCTCACCTTTTTCGCCTTAAGCCTGCCTCGTTCCTGGTTCTTCTTTCTATTTGCCTGGTAGCCCTTTCAAGCTGCATGAGAGCGACCCCGCCTCCGGACCCAACTGCTACGCCTACTCCCTTACCGACAAACACCCTCCAACCTACCATTTTGCTCGAAAACGGCACCGAAATCATGGTCGGGCAGCCTGCCAATCCAACCGCGACCCCTAATTACGAGAATCCCAATCCGGTGCAAATCAGCGAATTGCAATTCTTCCAGCGCGATTATCAGGTTCAGGTGATTGCCAAACTCCAGAATTCCCTAAAAGATATGTTGCTGCGCGATATCAGTTATGAAATTATCTTGCTGGACGGAGACGGTAACCGCCTGACGAACACCTATGGAGCCGTCAAATACCTGTTCCCCCGCGAAACTGTGGGCGTGGTAGTGACGGTTGAACTGCCACCTGGATCGACTGCAACCAATCTACAGCTTCAGATTACGGGTGGCAAACAGGAGCAAGGCCAGAAATACACCCAGCCTTTTAGCATAACTGGCAGCACGGCAAATACTACTCCAAGCGGCCAAATAGCGACGGCCTGGCTTGAAAACAAGGATGCTTCCACCTACACGCAAGTTTCCCTCAACGCAATTGCATATGATAATAAAGGCGAAATTATTTGCGGTGGGTCCAAAGCCCAGGAATTTATCCCCTCAAAGGACAAGATCGGCGTTTCTGTCAAACTTTCAGATTGCCCTGAACCACCTGCGGTAGTTGACTTTTATGCCTATCTCACCCCCCAATCTGCTGCCCTTGCGGATGGCGCCTGGCAGAAAGACATTGAGCACAGTCAATGGAATTTCATCGTCAATGACCAGAATCAGATGACGGGCGTAGTCGAATTAAAAAACCTTACGAACCGGACTCTTACCAAAAATTATTTCATCCTGACGGCAGCCGATGCCAACGGCAAGGTTTGTTTGGCTGAAAACAAATTTCTGGACGCGCTTTGGCCTTCAGAACAAACCGTTTTTGCTCTAGGAATTTTTGATCTGCCCATCAACTGCGAGCCGGAGACAGCCTACCTGAAAGTAATTCCTGGAGAATTCGGTCTGAACCCGCTGGCTTACAATCCGCTGGTGGCCTCAAATACCTCCCTCACGGTTGCTGAAGAACGCGCGTATGTGAAGGTGCGCGTCGTCAACAATCTAAATACTACCATTCCAAACGCTTTAGTTTCAGTAATAATAAAAGACACAAGCGGTAAAATTGTAGGGGCTGGTACACTGCTGACCGAAAGCATTCCGGCAAGCGGCATGCTGGAGGTGGAGGTACCAACCATTTTCACAGGTGAAATTAACACACTAAAACCGAGCGCTTCAGTTACCATCCCTGACGGCGTAATCACAGGTAAATAAGGAGCTTTATGTCAATCAAGTTGAAACCAGGGCTGCGCCGTTTTACGGTGACCAAAATCGAACCTATTACTCCAGTTCCCTCAGACATTGATATTGCCCAGGCTGCGGTACTCAAGCCCATTTCGCAGGTTGCTGAAGAATTAGGGCTGCTGCCTGAAGAACTGGAACTTTATGGAAACTATAAGGCCAAGGTTAAGCTTGAGGTCCTCGAGAGGCTCGCTGGCAGGCCAGATGGAAAGTACATCGATGTAACCGCCATTACCCCCACCCCGCTGGGTGAAGGCAAGACAACGACAACCGTTGGGCTTTCCCAAGCGCTTGGTGCCCATCTCGGAAAAACGGTGCTCACTTGCATCCGCCAACCCTCGCAAGGGCCGACTTTTGGCATCAAGGGCGGCGCAGCCGGAGGTGGGTACTCGCAGGTCATCCCGATGGAAGATTTTAACCTGCACTTGACCGGCGACATCCATGCCATTACGGCGGCCAACAACCTACTAGCCGCAGCCATCGATACCCGCATGATGCACGAATCCCTGCAGACAGACAAAGCTTTATTTGACCGCTTATGCCCCAAGGACAAAAAAGGCAAACGGGAGTTTGGCGTTGGTATGATTGGTCGATTGAAGAAATTGGGCATCACCGAAACCGACCCAGAACTTTTGAGCGAAGAACAAAAAGCCAAATTTGCCCGTTTGGATATTGACCCTGCCACAGTAACCTGGCGGCGCTGCATGGACGTGAATGACCGCATGCTGCGCGGTATCACCGTCGGGCAAGGACCCGAAGAGAAAGGCTTTGAGCTCAGTACCAATTTCTACATCACCGTTGCGTCCGAAATCATGGCCATATTGGCCCTGGCCACCAGTCTGGAAGACATGCACGACCGCATCGCCCAGATGGTGATTGGGTTGAACCGTAGCGGCGAACCCGTTACCGCAGATGATCTTGGCATCGCCGGGGCACTGACTGTATTGATGAAGGACACCATCAAGCCCAACCTCATGCAGACCCTTGAAGGCACTCCTGTGCTGGTGCACGCGGGACCATTTGCTAACATTGCCCACGGAAACAGCTCCATCATGGCCGACAAGATCGGTTTGAAACTGGCCGATTACGTTGTCACGGAATCTGGCTTCGGTGCGGATATGGGCATGGAGAAATTCTTCGATATTAAATGCCGTTATTCCGGCAATTTACCCAACGCGGTAGTGCTAGTAGTGACTGTGCGCGCGCTCAAGATGCATGGCGGCGGTCCCAAAGTAACCGCAGGGGCTCCACTTGCACCGGAATACACCAACGAAAATCTGGAACTGGTTGAAAAGGGTGCCGCAAACATGCTGGCGCATATCCACATTGCCCGCAAGTTTGGCGTCCCGGTTGTGGTTGCCATCAACCGCTTCCCAACTGATGCCGACTCCGAACTGGAACTCATCAGGAAGATCGCCAAAGCCGATGAAGGTGTAGTCGATGCTGTGGTTTGCGATCACTACTCAAAGGGTGGCGCGGGTGCGGTTGAACTTGGCAAAGCCGTCATCAAAGCCGCGGAACTCAAATCGGATTTCAAATTCCTATATCCGCTTGATATTTCCATCAAAGATAAAATTGAAACCATCGCCAAGGAAGTCTACGGCGCGGATGGTGTGGATTACAGCGAGCAAGCGGAGAATCAAATCCGTGAATTCACACGCCTGGGTTACGACAAATTGCCGATTTGCATGGCAAAAACCCATTTAAGCCTCAGCCATGACCCAGCGCTCAAGGGAGTTCCAAAAGGCTTCAGGGTGCCCATCCGGGACGTCAGTGCCTCGATCGGGGCCGGGTTCCTCTATCCCCTGCTGGGGACAATGAGCACTATGCCGGGCTTGCCTACCAGACCAGCTTATTACGATATTGAAATAGATTTCAAAACCGGCAAAATCCTAGGCCTGAGCTAAACCCAGAATGGAGCGGTGATCCCGCTCCTTTTTTATTTAATTAAGGACACGCAAAAACATTGAGCAGAATCGCTTGGCAGCCTCCATGAGTTTCATTTCCTTCAGTTTGCCTACGGCGTCTTCTGGTTATCGTTTCTCCAGACAAACTGTATAAGCTAACCCGCTGGATAAATGTTCTTATTTGCTCCAACAAAGTAAAATAATCTCACGGTTTTACGATAAGTAATCAACAAATAATTGTCTGATAATTCGTTATAATGCTCAACATTACTACAATAATTGCTTTTCAGGGATTTTGAAAAGAAGGAGTTCAACGTGAATTATCTTCCAGAAAAAGAACGTTATGACAATATGATTTATAACCGTTGCGGTCGTAGTGGCTTGATGCTGCCGGCACTCACGTTAGGATTATGGCAACGTTTTGGAGGTGTGGAACCGTTTGAGTCATCACGTGAGCGCATCTTACATGCGTTCGACCTTGGGATAACCCACTTTGATTTAGCGAATAACTATGGTCCTCCATACGGTTCTGCAGAGGAAACTTTTGGCAAAGTCCTAAAGCAGGATCTTGCACTCTACCGTGATGAACTTGTAATTTCTACTAAAGCCGGTTATGACATGTGGCCCGGTCCCTATGGTAATTGGGGTTCAAGAAAATACTTGATTGCCAGTTTAGATCAGAGTTTGAAACGAATGGGTTTAGATTATGTGGATATTTTTTATTCACACCGTTTTGATCCCGATACGCCGCTTGAGGAAACAATGGGCGCACTAAATCAGGTTGTGCGACAAGGTAAAGCATTATACGTTGGCATATCATCCTATAGCCCCTCAAAAACTCGAGAAGCAGCGAGTATTCTTCGTCGTCTGGGCACGCCCTGTTTGATCCACCAGCCATCTTATTCTATGCTAAACCGTTGGATTGAAGATGAACTGCTCGATGTAGTCGATGAGGAAGGGATTGGAGTTATCGCATTTTCACCCCTAGCTCAGGGTATGCTTACTGACAAATATCTAAACGGAATTCCGAAGGGATCTCGTGCCGCGGAAGCTGGTTCACTCAAGCAGTCTTTTCTAAACGAACAAAACATGGAGAGGATTCGTAGTCTTCGTAAGATAGCACAAAATCGCGGACAAACTCTTGCACAAATGGCATTGGCCTGGTGTTTGAAGGATAGAAGAGTTACCAGTGTTTTGTTTGGAGCTAGCAGCATTGATCAATTGGAAGACAACGTGAAAACCCTAAAGAATCTGCATTTTAGTGATGATGAATTGAAAGAAATCGACAGATACGCCAAAGATGGTGACCTGAATCTATGGAGACGTTCAAGCCAGGTGGAATAAATAATTCAATTTCTGTTAACAGAATTTACCCGATTAAGAGTTTTAACCTACATTAACTAAATCCTAAAACTAAACAAGAAAAAGAAAGCACCTTTTGTAATAATAAAGCAGGTGCTTTTTTTTTGGAAAAAGGTTTGGTTCACGATGCTTTATTATCAAAACTCTGGGCCTCACAACTTCGCGATGAAGGCATACCCTACGAGGAAATTAGTTAGGGGCTTTGAATAAAAGGATCAAACTGATTCTGAAATAGGCTTGTCGATATCAATTGGAATGCCAAGCATGACTCTGCAAGAAGGGAAGCACACGGCCAGTTCTTTCAGTTCGGTTCTGATCGCCTGCTCATTTAGTTGTCAATCTCATTTGACATGGTTCTGTACTCTTTGGTTGGTTTGGTTTCTCAACTTCATCTTACCAAGTGTTCAGGACCGTGTCCTTTTTAAATGTGCGAAACTTATCTTACCTTATCCTGAATTATTGGCTTTATCATTCTGGTAAATCAAATTTATATCAAATTTAAATAAGTGAGGGTTATATTATGGCAATGCCAGGCCTTATGCGGTCGATAGACTGAGATTTAGCCTGACTATAATTAGTCAAGAAATACTTTGACATTGAGAAAGAAGTTGAACCTATGAAAACAAAAGTGATGATCCCCTTAATGCTGATTCTTGTCCTGGTTCTCTCCAGCCTGGCCTGCTCGATTAACACCCAGAATATACCCAAAATACCGAGCTTGCCCGACCTGGTACCTGCACTTGCCACCCCCACAGCGACCAGCCTAACTTCCACCGCGCAGAGCGGTACAGATTCTACCCAATCGGGTGCTACCGTGCCGATTGCCACCACCATCCCGGCCCAACCCGCAGCTCCCATTGCCGGAGCCTCTGCAGACCTGCAAGCTGAGCTGCAACAGGTCTACCAGCAAGCACTACCGGGTGTAGTTATGATCCGCTTTACCAGCGCAGATGGTTCCGGTGAAGGCACCGGCTTTGTGATCGACAAGGAAGGCCACATCGTCACTAATTATCACGTCGCTGGGGATGTGCAGTCACTCGAAGTTGATTTCGCGGATGGCACCAAGGTGGTTGGCGAAACAATTGGACGAGACCTGGATTCAGACCTGGCCGTAGTAAAAGTAGATATGCCAGCTGACAAGCTGCATCCGCTGCCTTTGGGCGATTCAGACCAGGCTCCTGTGGGAACCATCGTAGTTGCCATTGGCAGCCCTTACGGCCTGGGTGGAACCATGACCATGGGCATCATTTCTGCTCATGGACGCACGCTGGACTCTTTACGGTCTTCGGGAGACCCGACCCAGGGCACAACCCAATATTTTGCCGCTGGCGACTTGCTGCAGACCGATGCCTCCATTAATCCAGGCAACTCGGGCGGTCCCCTCCTTAACCTACAGGGTCAGGTAATTGGGGTCAATCGCGCCATTCAGACCGCAGGTACCTCGCTTTCCGGCGGAGCAGTCAACACCGGTATTGGTTTTGCCATTTCTTCAAACATCGTGCGACGGGTAGTGCCCTCCCTGATTGAGAGTGGAACTTATGCTTACCCCTACCTTGGTCTTTCGGCTATGTCTGATGACCGTATGAGCCTTTCAATAGCCAATCAACTTGGCCTGCCTCAGGCAAGTGGCGCATATATCGTGGATGTGATTGTCGACGGTCCAGCTGCCAAAGCAGGCCTGGTAGCAGCTGATAGCCAGACCGGTAAAGGCGGAGATCTGATCATTGCCATTGATGGCAAACCAGTAGTAACCTTTAGCGATTTACTGAGTTACCTCATTCTGAACAAGAACCCAGGTGATACCGTAAACTTCACGGTTCTGCGCGGGTCAAAGCAAATCGTGGTTCCGTTGGTCGTGGGTACAAGAAAGTAATCCGTTCCTGAATTAAAAAAGGCTGACTCAAAATGGGTCAGCCTATTTTTTTTATACAGGAGTTTACTCGTAGCGCAGTGCTTCGACGGGTTGCAGGTTGGCCGCGCGCTGGGCTGGGTACCAGCCAAAAAACAAACCAACCGCGGTCGAGAACAGGGTGGCTAAAAGGATGGCATCCCATCCAACAACAGGTATCAGATTGGCACCCATCTGGACAGCCACAAACCCAATCAGGGTTGCCAGACCCCACCCGATCAGGATACCAAGGATGCCGCCAATAAGGCTGAGCATAGCAGATTCACTGAGGAATTGGAGCATGATATCCAGTTTTCTGGCACCCAGTGCTTTACGCAAACCGATTTCGGAGGTGCGCTCGGTTACCGAGACCAGCATGATGTTCATGATACCGATTCCACCCACCAACAAAGAAATGCCTGCAATTCCTGATAGGAAGATCGTGAGCACGCTGGTAATTGAGCTGGCAATTGAAAGGAAGTCTTCCTGATTAGTGATCGAAAAATCATCCGATTGACGAGGGTTCAGGCGGTGGCTTTCGCGAAGTACCAACGTGGCTTCATCAATGGCAAGTTTAACCGAGCTCTCATCCTCTGCCTGCAGCAGGATAAAACTGACCCGGCCAGAACTGAGATCCTGTGTGACACGCGCTTGCATGCTGGTTAAGGGAATATATGCAAAGGTATCCGGGTTGTTAAACTGGCTCCCGCCTTTTGATTTGGTCACGCCGATAACCCTGAAAGGATAGTTGTTAACCCGGATAACCATACCGGTGATCCCTTCGTGCTTACCCAGGATTTGATCGGCCAGCATCGGGCCAAGAACCACCACCGAAGCCCGCGAGTCGAGCTCGGCACGGGTAAAAAAGCCGCCTTCAGCCAGGCTAAGGTTTTGAACAGTTTCAAAACCAGGTTCCACCCCATAGATGGTTGTCTGCTGACTTTCTTTACTATAAGAAACTTCCTTGTTGGCAGTAATAATGGGTGAGACATTGCGAATGTCGGGGGCGCGCAGTTTGTTTGCCAATGTTCTTGCGTCTGCCAGGCTTAGCGTGCGCCGACTGGAAATATTGGTCAATTGATTGCCAGGCATTACATAAACCAGGTTGGTGCCAATTGACTGGATCTGGTCTGTAATCGAAGCTTGAGCTCCCTGGCCTGCTGCCATCAGGGCAATTACCGCGGCAACACCAATGATAATACCCAGGATGGTTAGGAAGGAGCGCGTGCGGTTGCTATTGATGCTGCGAACAGCTTCCCGAAGTGTTTGAAGTATTTTCATTTGGGTTCCCCTTCGTTAACAACCAAGCCATCCCGCAGGCGGATAACCCGTTGGGCTAGCGAAGAAACGTCTGGGTCGTGGGTAACAATGATCAACGTCGTGCCCCGATCCCGGTTCAAACCCAGTAGGAGATCCATAATTTCTTTTCCGGCTTTCGTATCCAGGTTGCCGGTTGGCTCATCAGCCAGAATAATGGCCGGATCATTGACAATTGCCCTGGCGATGGCTACGCGCTGCTGTTGACCGCCTGAAAGCTCGTTGGGTTTATGGTGCATACGGTCTTCCAATCCGACTGCTTTAAGGGCATCACTCGCCCGTTCATGCATTTTGGAATTCTGGTCGCTATAGTGCATGGGTAATTCCACGTTTTCAAGTGCACTGACGCGCGGAAGCAAATTGTATTTTTGGAACACAAATCCGATTTTTTTGTTACGCACTTCGGCCAGTTGGTCATCGCGCAGGTCGGAAACTTTCAGCCCATCCAGGATGTAGGTGCCATCTGAAGGCGAGTCCAGACAGCCAATCAGGTTCATTAGCGTGGACTTGCCGGATCCGCTTGGGCCCATTACCGCCACCACTTCACCTCTTTGAACCTGGATATCGACACCCCGCAAAGCAGGAACTTCAATATCACCGATGTGGTAAATCTTCTTCAATTCCCGTACGTCGATAACGGGTTCAGAGTAGCTTTGCGAGGTCACCGCATCCGCCTGCTCTGCGTAAAGAGTTGCATAATGTTGCTGGGTGGGTTCAGTACCAGCGTTTCGCCTTCTTGCAGGTCACCTTCGAGGATTTCAACACTATCGCTGGAATATGCCCCAACTCTCACTTTTACGGCCTGAGGTGTGCCATTTTTTAGCACATACACAACCGAGTCTCCCCCTACCGTTTTTACAGCAGCAGATGGCACAACCAGCACGTTGGGCTTGGCCGCGGTGATGATGGTAACGCCAGCGGTCATGCCTGGATTGATTTTTTCGATGCCATCGGTCATAGTGATGGTGACGTTGTAGTTAACTACACCGGCGATTTCCTGGCCGACTTTATCAATTTGGGTCACTTTGCCATGATAGGTATCGGTGAAGAAGGCATCAAAGACCAGGTCAGCTTCCTGGCCAAGCTCAATCACGGGAATGTCCACCTCGGCTACAGGAACATCAATGTAGAAAGCGCGTAAGTCCGCCACCTGGATTGCCCTTGTGGTAGGTGAAGCTGCAGCACCGGATTGGGTATAGATGGCCGTAACCACACCATCAAAAGGTGCTCGGATCTCAGCCGCTTGCATGCGCTTCTGGGCAATGGCAAGTTGATTTTCCAGCTTTTCCTTGACCACAGGGTCAGGCCCGTCTTTAATTTTTTGCAGGTCTTGCTGATCTTTTTGGATGCTTGTATTTTGGCTTTGTATCTGAGCTTCAAGGTCAGATATTTTCAGCTTAATAACACTCTCATCGCAGAAATCCAGATTATTGCGTGCCAGATCCAATTTGGATTTATTCTGCTGGGTGGGTTCATCTTTATAGGTGGATGCAGCCTCATCAAATAGACTTTGCAGATCAGCAAGGTGCCACGTGGTGCAGGCACGAGCTTGTAAATCGCTCAGCTGTTTTTGCGTCGTTTCAAGAGATTGCTGAGATGTGCTTATGCGTGCTTGAAGTTGAGCCCGTTGCAAGGCGGTATCACCTGGCAGGTTATCCAAGGATTCCTGAATGGAGGCTGCGTCAATGCGCGCCTGCAGGATATCGACCGGCAGATCGCTTTCGGCAAGAGACAGCAAAATTTGGCCTTTTTTGACTTCCTGGCCAAGTTTTACAGCTTCATCTGCCACATGACCGCTGGTCGTCCAAAGAAGGGTTTCCAGTTGCTCCGGCCTCACGGTACCAGTCCCACTGATGCTGGTCACCATGGTCTGGCGGTTAACCTGCGCGGTTTCAAGAGCGTTAACCGCATTCAAGGCGGCAACTTGCCTGGAACGGACAACAAAAAATGCCACAAGGACAAGAATGATGAGGATAATGAGCCAGGTAAGCCAAGCTCGGCTTCGTTTTTTAGTATCTGATTGCGTCATGGGACTCCAAATTTTTTAAGGGTAAGTGCTAATATAACTGACGAGTATAAATTTTTGATTAACGTCAGAATAAAAGTGAACGTTCAGCGAATAAGTCGGGAAACTGCCTTGAATGCAGGAAGTTTTGCGTCTTTTAACAGAGCGAAGAGTAGCATTTCAACCGTCAGGACGTGAATATTTTCGTGCTTTCCAAGTTCGTTCAAAGCTACCTGCTTATTGTTCAAATCTCTGGAAGAAACTGCATCCTGAACTACATAAACTTCATAGCCCGCGCCTGCCAGGGCAATAGCGCTTTGATAAATGCAGATGTGCGCCTCGTAGCCGCACAGAATAGCCTGCTTGCGTGAATGGCTTTGCAAGGCTTTAAAAAATACTGTATCAGCGATGATGTTAAAGCTGGAACGCGGAATTTCGCGGGTTTCCGGCAACTTCTCAGTGAGTTCAGTTACGGTATGCCCAATCTTATCTGGTGCTTGGGCGGTGAGCAGGATCGGCAAATTGAGTAATTTTGCCCCTTCCACCAGGGTAATCACCTTAGCCATGCGGGCTTCGGCGTCGGCAACACTTTCAGCCAGCCGACCCTGCACATCCACGACAATCAGAACCGCATTCAATAAATCCAACAAGTTATGCTCCCATCATCAACATCTGGCTATATTATAATCTCGGCATGCCCTCACCCAAGCTGAAACATTCTATGCAAACCTTCTGGAAGGCCTGCCAACTCTGGTGGCAGGATTGGTCGAATATGGTGACGGTTTCATTACTTGCCATTCTGCTTACACTGACCATCGTACTGGCACCGATAGCTTACTTCGGGCTGCTCCAGGTGGCGGCGGACCTCTCCCACGGTGTGCGTACCGGTTTGGCGGGCTTCTGGACAGCTTTCAGACGACATTGGAAACCTGCACTGGTGTGGGGTTTGGTCAGTTTAGGGCTGCTTGGACCATTGGGTTTTGGATTCTGGTACTTTACCATCAATCCGGCGTCCTTTTCGCTGGCTGGCTTAATTCTTTGCGGTGCAGGGATTTTGATCATCTTTACGCTCAGCCAATTGACTGCGGCCTGCTTTTTCCTGCAGGAGCCGCAGACCTTAAGCCTGGCCCTCAAAAATGCCTGGGCCTCGCTGCTGCTTCATCCAGTCTATTTGGTTGCCTGCGGTCTGATCGCCTTTGCGCTCAGTCTGGCGGCGGTGCGCTACTACCTGCCCCTCTTCCTCGGAGTCGAAGCCTTGTTAGCCTTGTTCAGTATCCTTCAAATCCAACGCACACTCGGTAAAGAACCCGACTTCCTTACCGAATAACCTGTTAAGACACAATAAAGCTGGCTGGGATCAAACCCGGCCAGCTTTATTTTTAGCAATCATCGCTTAGGCATCAAACGCGCGCACAAAAGTCCATTTACCCCTGTCCTCAAAGGCGTAGTTTGGCACCCAGGCTACACCAAACAGTTCGAGCACAATATTGCTTTTGAGTGGCTTGACGTAGACTTCCTGCACATTCACACCCTGTTGAGAAGTAACATTCTGTAGGGCAGCAATTTCTTCCTGCTCTTTTTGGGCCAGATCAGCGAGCTGCTTTTCATAGAGGGCAATCATCTGTTTGGATTCTTCCACACTGGCCTGGGCCGTGCTGGTCATACGTCGTTTGGTGATCGATGAATTCACGCTGCCACCACTACGGGTGAGCCCGCCCAGCAATCCACCGCTCTTCTTGCTGCCAAAAACCGCCTTGCCGACGGTATTCAGCCATGAGCCGGCTTCTTCCATCTTGCGCTGGTTGTAAGAGGTCTGGTCCTTATCCAATTCCATTTCCTCTTTCATCTTACGCGTCTGAATGGTCTCGCGTTGTTTCTCGTATTTCGCACGAATCTTGGCCAGGTCGTCCTGAGAGGCTTCCGCGCGTGTGGTAGAGCAGCGCTTGATAAAGTCTTCTTTGCTTTCACCAGGGGCAGAGGTCAATTTATTGGTCGGGTTGGTGTAGAGCGTCAGCGAGTAGTTTCTAAAGATCCAATCTGCGAAATCCTTGGAGAGGTTCTTCAGAGCTTCTTCGTCGTTAGTTGGGTATTGCAGGTCGCCAAAGGTTACCCCTGGCAGTGGTCGACTGTCAAATTTGGTCGAATCCAGCGCCTGAACCTGGTAATCCTGCCACTGCACCAGGCCGCGACCTTCCAGTTTTTGCAGCATGATGGTCACTTTTTGCTGCAAGTTGAGGTTGTAGGTGCGATTGGCGAAATAAACGGTAGCCTGGCCGACCAGATAGGGGGAGTAGTTGTAAGAAGGGCCGCCTGAAGCTTCAACCTGACCATTTTGAGACTGTAAGGCTTGCGATGGGGTTAAATTAATTGGCAGGTAGAAGACATCCACCGTTGAAGGGATGTTTGGCTCAATGGTGGAGCCACCCTTGCCCTGGCTGCTGCCTTGCATCTGGCTGGCCGCGGATATGGCAGCACCGGCGACAGGCGCAACCCCAGCAGAAGAAGCCTTGGCTTGGCCCGTAGGTATATCGTAAATATCCGCCCCAACAAGTTTATTGAGTTCATCCAGTTTATTCATCGGAACAGGGCCGGGTAGGTAGTTCATCGCCCAGCGGGTGGTGTAAATCAGTGGTTTCTTGGCGTGAATGTTATGCAGGATAAAAACACGTTTGCCCAGGGAAGTAATGGTCTCGTCGAAATACTGGCGGTCGAAGCCCCCGGTGAGGCTTGACAAGCCGTCCAGCAGGCGTTGCTTATCCTGATCGGTCTGCAACTTGCCAACCATCCAGGTTCCAGCATTTGAAAGCGCCTTGTAGTCCAAGTCAATCGGATTTTGTGTGGTCAGAACCAGGCCCACCCCAAACGCACGCGCTTGTTTGAGCAGCCGCAGAATAATGGGTTTGCTGGGTGGGTTGGCGACCGGTGGCAAGTAACCGGCAATTTCATCGAAGTAAACAATGGCGCGCAAGGCCTGGGTGCCCTGTTGGGCGCGCATCCAGGTTTGGACGGCAGTATAGAGCAGGGTCACAAAGAACATGCGCTGTTCATCAGAGAGATGCGCCAGGTAGAATACGGAGTGGCGCGGCTTTCCATCCGCATTGTAGAGGAAGGATGCCACATCCAGGGGCAGCCCTTGCAGCCATTGGGCAAAAGCGGGCGCGGCCAGGAAGTTGTTAATTTGCATTGCCAGGGAATCACGGTCCTTTGAAGGGAACATCTTGTTGACTGCGAACACGCCCAGTTTTTCAAATGGTGGCGTTTGAATTTGCGAGATCAGGGCCTCAAGGTCCAGGTCCTGACCCTGGCTCCAGGCATTCTGGAAAATGTTGGAAAGCAGGATGTGCTCGCGGCTGCGCAGCGGGTCAACATCCTTAAAGCCCACCAGGCCGAGCAGCGCGGAAACGTTGGAGGTGATGGCTTCGAGCAGAAGCTCTGTGTTCTCTGACCAGTCTATCCTCGGGCATTTGAGGGAGGTCAGAATGCTGACCGGGATGCCTGCATTTGAACCGGGCGTGTAAACCGCGTATTCAACATTTATAGAGAGGTCCAGAACGTCCTGCTTTTCGATGCCCCAGTCGGTGAGACCTTTGCGCCAGCTATCCGAGGCTTCAGCCCCTACCTGGTCGATGGTTTTGCCCTCCCGGGCAGCCTGGGAGCCGTCCACCCAGGGCGTGAAATCAGATGGCAACATCCTGGGGAAATGCAGGAGTTCATTGGTGAGGTCGCCCTTGGGGTCAATCAGTATGGCGGGAATGCCCTTAATGGCTGCTTCCTCCAGCAGGATGATGCCCATGCCGGTCTTGCCTGAGCCAGTCATACCGATGATAACGCCATGCGTCACCAGGTCGGCGGGGTTATAGTAGACAGGTTTATCCGGCAAGGCCTGTTTGGTTTGCAGGTCATACTCGCGGCCAAAATAGAATTCATCAGATGAAGACATAGCACTCTCCCTGTAGCTTGATTGTCCAAATTATAAGACATCCGGCATAAGGTTGAGAGGTAAACATGACAACGCCTTAACGTTAAAAAGTCAACCTTCGACAAGGTCCAAACAAAAATCCATGACCTTTCAGGAAAGTCAACTGAGGTCATGGATTTTTAAGTTTTTGCGCTATTTTATTTGGAAGTAATCGGCAAGTTGTAAGTGTTTCAGGCTTGGCAGAATATAAGTGGCACGGGAGTGATCTTCACGACTGGTGATGGCGTTTGGAACAACCACAACGCGAATTCCGGCCCGATTTGCAGCCAGTGTTCCATTGGAAGAATCTTCAAGCACCAGAGCATTTTCTGGCTTCACCTGCAGGCGTTCCAAAACCTTTAGAAAAATATCGGGGCTGGGTTTGGCTTCGGCGACATCATCACAGGTAACAATGGTGTCGAACTTGTCCAGGATGCCAAAATGTTCCAATTTGGGGTAAACCCAATTTTTGGGAGAACTTGATCCCACCGCCAATAGGATGCCTTTGGATTTTGCCTCGTCGATAAGGCCTAGCACACCTTCCAGCGGCTCCACCTGCTTTACCCCCTCATCAACTTTTCTGTCGTAGCGTTCACGCACTTCTTCAGGACTGTACTTACCAGTATGATCAGCATAAATTGTCCAAGGGTCGTACTCACCCCCTGAGGCAGTGCCTACCAGTTTCACAAATCCATCAATGTCAAAAGTGAGCCCCGCTTTGGAAAAGGCGTTTTCAAGAAGCTCAACACCGATTGACTCAGTATCAACAATTAAGCCGTCAAAATCAAAGATAAGTGCCTGTTTTGGTTTTTCTATTTGCATTTAGTTCCTAAAACTGGTCGTTCCCCAATAACCTGAGGAAATCGGTGAGATATCTTCTGAGGTCATAAACACATCCGGGTCAATGCTTTTTGCCAAAGCTTCAATGTGCTTGACATCCTTGCGGCGCACGGTCATGGTAAGCATGGCAACATCGCCATCCTTGCCATGGGCAGAAATTTCAGTAACCGCGTAATCTTCAGCACGGATGGCTGCAGTGAGCTGCAGATCCATGAGCTTGCTGATGAGGGTAATATGGCTAAACCCAATGGCCAGCTTTTTTTCCAGCCACAACCCGAGGGTATTGCCCGTCGCAAAGCCGGCGCAGTAAGCAATCACATTCAGCACGTTGGAGGTATCACGCAGCACCCAACCCATGCTGTAGACAAACATGACCGTCTCAACAAAGCCCAGGATCCAGGCGATCGTGGATTTGCCACGCAACCCAAGCAAGAAACGCAGCATATCCATGGCAATGGAAATAACCCGGATGACAAAAATGCCCAGGGCAATCAGCCAGGCAACTGACAGGGTTGGAAAATAGAGAGATGGCAGCACGAGTTCTGATTACCCCTGATTTGCAGATGAACGGATGGCAGGCTCGTAGAGCTTGTGCATGTACTCTTTGACCATGCGGGTCATCGAGAAGGCAGGGCTGCAACTGCGGATACATTCCTTGACTCGCTGAATCCAATCCGCAGGCAGACCATCAGCCGAACGCATAGTGTAATACAGCGGCACAATTTCATTTTCGAGGGTATCGTAAAGACTCTTGGAATCCGCGTCGTCCTGGGCTTCCAGGTTGGCGTATTCAGTATTGTCGCCGATTGCCCAACCATTCTTGCCGTTGTAACCTTCTGCCCACCAACCATCCAGAACTGAGAAGTTGAGCGTGCCATTCAGAGCGGCCTTTTCACCGCTGGTTCCGGAAGCTTCACGCGGACGGCGCGGCGTATTCAACCAAACGTCTACCCCTTGGGTCAAGTACCGAGCCATGTTCATATCATAATCATCGAGGAAGACCAAACGGCCACCGTTGCGGGCATTTTTTACGTGGCGGTAGACTTCCTGAATCAGCAGTTTGCCGGGTTCATCCGCGGGATGAGCCTTGCCGGCAAAAACAACCTGCACGGGCATGCGGGCGTTGGTAACCATGCGAATCAATCGGTCATTATCCCGGAAGAGGAGGTTGGCGCGCTTGTAAGTGGCAAAACGCCGGGCAAAGCCAATCGTCAGACGATAAGGGTCCAGCAAAACCCCACTGGCAACCGTCTGAATCGGATGCGCATCCTGGTGCAGCCATTCTTCACGGGCACGGGCTACCATGTAAGCCTGGAGCTTCCGCTTAAGGTGCACACGAATTCTCCAGATATCTTCATCCGGAATTTCTTCAATGCGATCCCACAGAGCTTGATCATCAATCTGGTTCACCCAACCGGGTCCCCAATATTTGGTGTAAAGGTTAGAAAGACGCCTGGCAATCCAGGTACCGGTGTGTACGCCGTTGGTGATGGAAGTGATCGGCACATCCTCAACCTTGCGGTCCGGCCATAGATTTTGCCACATGTGGCGCGAGACCTCACCGTGCAGTTTGGAGACAGCATTGGCATAGTTTGAGAGCTTTAGCGCCAATACCGGCATCGAAAAGGCTTCTCCGCCCCATTCGGGGACGATGCGCGCCAAATTGACAAATTCATCGCGGGTCATGCCGATTTTTTCTGTATAGTTGGCAAAATACTTATCAATCAGCCAGAGTGGGAAAACGTCGTTCCCAGCAGGAACGGGCGTATGGGTGGTGAAGACGCCGGTTTGCTGCACAATGGACTTGGCTTCTTCGAGGCTCTTGCCCTCTTCAAGTAAAGTTCGAATGCGTTCCAGAGTGAGGAAAGCAGAATGGCCTTCATTCATATGGTAGATATCAGGTTTATGGCCCAGGCGCTCCAATGCGCGTTTGCCGCCAATACCAAGCAAAATTTCCTGGGAAATGCGCATCTCGAGATCGCTGATGTAGAGTTTATCCGTGAGTTGGCGATCCTGGGGGCTGTTTTCCGGAATATTGGTTTGCAGCAGTACCAAGGTCACCCGACCAACGTTTAGCTCATAAATACGCGCAAAACAGGTACGTCCAAGGAGATCAATGGAAATTTTGAGGGGTTCATGGTTTTCATCGTAAAGGGCAATCAAAGGAATATCGTTAAAGTTGATTTCAACATTGCGGGCTTCCTGCCAGCCATCCTCGGTTATTTTCTGGGAGAAATAACCATAGGTGTAGAGGAATCCTACAGCGGTTAGCGGAAGCCCAAGGTCGCTTGCTTCCTTGAGGTGATCTCCGGAGAGCACCCCCAAACCACCCGCATAAACCATCAGGGATTCGTGCAAACCATATTCAAATGAAAAGTAAGCAATATGCTTCCGCGACAGGTCCGGGTAGGTTTCGGAATACCAGGTTTTTGGAGCACGCATGTAAGCATCAAATTGCTGGATGATGTGGTCATAAAAATCAAGGAAGTACCGATCCCTGGTGGCTGCAATCAGTAATTCAGGCGGTACATTGCGTAAGAAAACCACTGGGTTATGGTTGGACTGTTCCCAAGATAAAAAGTCGATATCTTTAAACAAGCGGGCAGCGTCAGGATTCATTACCCACCAAAGATTATGGGCCAGGTCCGCCAGCCTTTTGAGACGGGCAGGAAGATTGAAGCTGTTAGGCATTTCACGAATAATTTTCATCTTATTTTGGTCAGTCATGCGGACTACCTTTGCATAGGGTCAAGTCTTCAAAACGCCGAAATCATATCACAAAGTCAATTGGCAAATTTTCCTGGAGAGGCTTAAGGCCTTATTTAGTGCGGGTTTGCTTACCTTTTTTACCGGTATAGGCTGGTGTTGCCAGGGTTACAAAGCGGGTCAAGCGGGTATCCACCAAGCGGCTGTGGATGCGTGGGTCCAACTCGTCGGGGGTAAGGGAGCTGGTGATGACGGTGGGCAATTCTGCAACATAGCGATAATTAAAGAGCTGATAAAGCTTTTCGCGTGCCCAGGGTGTAGCCGAGTGAGTGCCCAGGTCGTCCAGAATGAGGATGCGAGCGTTCTTGATTTCTTCAAAACGCTGATCCAGGCTGACCTGGCTGTTAGGGTTAAAACTGGCGCGCAGATGGTCCAGCAAGTCTGGTACGCTAACCATGAGGGGCGGATTACCCAGCGCGGCCTGGTAATTACCGATGGCAGCGGCCAGGTGGGTTTTGCCAGAACCATAAGGTCCAACAAAGACCAGCCAGCCTTCGGGATGGGCAGCATAAGCCTCGGCAATCTTTTTCGCCTCTACAATGGCTGCCAGTTCTTCACGCATTAAACCTTCGTCCCGACGGAGCTCGAAGTTATCAAAGCGCAGTTTTCCATGCAGGGCCAGGCTGGAAAGCTCCAGATGGCCAACTTCGTCAGTTGGATTGCGATAATCGGGTGCGTTGATTTCTACCTTTGTGACCACTTCCGGGTCCATCAGGCGGGAGCGAATTCGGCCTTCAAATCCGTCCAGGTCTAAGTTGCTGGTGACAACTGTGGGCAGGCGGTTGATGTAGCGGTGGTTAATGATCTGGAAAAGCTTTTCCTGAGCCCAGGGGGTGGCATTCTGGGTGCCAAAGTCGTCCAGCACCAATAGGGGGTAATTACGGATTTCATCGAAACGCTCCTCAAAACTGCTGGTGGACGACGAATAACTGGCGCGCAGCCAATCCAGTAAATCAGGTACGGTCAGAAAGAGCGTGGGCGTGCCATTCTTTAGAGCTTCGTTGGCAATTGCAGCGGCCAGATGGGTTTTGCCGCATCCATATCTGCCGCTAATTAAAATCCAACCTTTAAGCGTTTGGGCAAAATTGCGGGCTAAATTAAAGGCTTGCTCCAGCGAATTGGCTTGCATTTCCCCCATGCCAACACGACCGCGGGGATGAAAAGTATCAAAAACGTAGGTTTGCAGCGCGCCAAGATTGCTCTTACTGAGCAATTCATCCTTGTCAGAGAATTCTGCGTCCAGCGCGCGACAGGTGCAAACTTGCAGTTTACCGAAGCGAGGATCAGAGAAGGGCACATCCAGTTTAACAAAACCCAAGCCATGACAGAAGGGGCAATCAGGGTCGCCAATGGCTACATCAGAACGCAATCCCAGCGGTTGTTCATTTTCCAGGTTTTCTTTGGGGGTCTGTATCTTGTTGGTGGCGATAGAGTTCTTTAAACTTTTCGAGACCGTGGCTATCTTTTTCATTCGTTTTCTCCCGTCCGTTCTCTTTCCAGTTCTTTAGGATGGCACGGACGTAACTCCATTTGCGGGCATTGTGGCTGAGGGCTTCCTTGATGGCATCTTCAAACCACTCAGCTGGAAATTCGCGGGCGTCTTCCTGCAGCAGATCGGCGACCATGGGGGTCAACGGACCGATATTGTCTTCATATAGTTTGAAAAGGTTAGGCCGTACCCTGATTGCCATTGAAGACGGCTTCAATTCTTCGGGGGTCATTTGTTTCTTTTCCAGCTTTTCCAGACGTTCCCGTCCGGTAGATGTTCCGGGCAGAAACAGTGTTTTCTCTGGTGCATCGGAAGTGTATTGCAGCAAAAAACCACATTTTAGAAGAACTTGCAGAGTTTCTGAAAGCAGCCAATCCAATTGGGCTAATTCCAGATAATCGGTTTCCTCAAAATCCTTCCAAATCCTTAGTAGTGCCAGGATTGAATCTGCGTCCAGATTAAATTCCTGGCAGCGTTCGATAAAATCAAACGGCAAGGAAAGGCGCATGTCGTTTTCAAACGCAAATCCTTTAAGTTCGCTCATCCCTTAGGGGGCCCTTTGTAAGCATCCCTGAACATGGCTAATTTCTCGATAAAGATCAACTCGATGCCGCTGTGAGTAGGTCCGTTGCGGTGTTTGGCAATGGCCAACCGGGCAACATTGTGGGTGGGGCTATTTTCATTCATCTGCTCGGGGCGATTGATGAACATAACAATATCAGCATCTTGTTCAAGCGAACCGGACTCACGCAGGTCGGAAAGCACCGGTTGTTTATCGGTGCGCTGTTCCACTGCCCGGGAAAGCTGGGCGGCTGCCAGCACAGGCACATTCAATTCGCGGGCCAGCACTTTGAGGTAGCGGCTGATATAAGAAACTTCCTGGACGCGGTTTTCGGTGCGTACATCGCTGGCCATCAGCTGCAAGTAGTCAACAACCACCAGGTCCAGCCCTTCTTCCATTTGTAAACGGCGGCATTTGGAACGAATTTGCAAGGGCGTTATTGCCGGGGTGTCATCGATAAAAATACGGGCATCATTGAGCACTGAAAGGGAGTGGACAGCCAGTTCCATTTCTTTGTCATCAAGCTTGGCTGAACGCAATTTTTGGGAGTCAATTTCGGTTTCCTGGGCAACCATGCGTTGCAAGAGTTGTTCAGCGGACATCTCAAGCGTAAAGATTGCCACGCTGCGCTTAAGCTGCAGCCCCACGTACTTGGCGATGCCGATGAGGAAACCTGATTTGCCCATACCAGGTCGGCCGGCCACAATTAGAAAATCTGATTTTTGCAGACCATCCAATATCACGTCCAGTGAGGAAAGACCCGTCTTTAGGCCGCTAACCCCTTCCGGGTTATTGGAAACTTCACCCAGTCGGTTTAGATAGTCCTGGACAACTTTTTTAATGGGAAGAATATCGCGAGCGTAGCGGTCCTGACTGACACTGAAAACGGCTTTTTCCGACTCACCCAGAACGGTTTCGACGTTGTAGTCCATGCGGTAGGAAAGGCGGGCAATATCGTTAGCCGCGTTCAATAGACGCCGACGGGCTGAGAGCGCTGACAGGTTTCGGGCATATGAAACTGCGTGCAAGGAAGAAGGTACCACATTGCTGAGGCTGATCAGGTATTCCACTCCACCCACATCTTCCAGGTGCCCCTGGGAATCCAGTTTTTGGCGCACAGTCAGCACATCAAAACTTTGGTTTTCCTGGAAAAGGTCAGTGAGGGCTTGCCAGATCCATTGATGGCGATTGATATAAAAGTCTTCCGGACGAATCAGCGGGGCAAGATCAAAGTAAACATCGGGGTTAATCATGACGGCGCCAATGACGGCCTCTTCCATCTCCCGATCATAAAGTTGAGAGTTGGAGGACTCAGGCTGGTTGACTTCCACGGGATAATTATCGGTCATAGGGTCTCCATGAGGAGTTCAATCCTTAGGTTTATCTTTATCTGCATCCGTGTCTTCGAGGCTGTCAAAAAAATCTTTGAAGGCCGAAATATCCGGTTCTTTTCCACTTTGTGCGGCTTCTTTGCGGTCAATTTCAGGTTCAATCCCGACAGTTTCGAGGATGGACTCAGCGATAAATATGGGAGCATCGACCCGTATAGCCAGTGTTAAGCCATCGGAAGGCCGGCAATCAATCACCAATACCTGGTTTTCTTTTCGAATCACCAGGTTGGCCATGTAGGTATCTTCAACCAAGGCCACAATCTCTACACGCAGCAGGGAACCCCCTAATCGTTCCATCAATGTAGCCATCAAATCGTGCGTCATCGGGCGGGCAACAGCTGTCTTTTCAAGGATTAGCGTCAGATTGGAGGTCTCGAATTTGCCAATCCAAACAGGTAAAAACCGCTCCCGGTCTTCCTGCTTAAGAACGACAATCCGATCGTCACTGGTCAGTGAAACGCGGATGCTGTGGATGCTACATTTAATCAATTTGTTCATATCTCTTAGCTTCTAAATTCTAACATGCCAGAAGCCTAAGTGCAGCCAGAAACTAATGTCGCGCCGATATTTTGAGAAAAAAACGGATTCTTTAACACAGATTCTTTAACATTCGGATATAATTAGCTTCCCTTTGACTGGATTCGCTTCTTCAGGCTTTACCTTTTGGGGAATAGACCAAGTGCTCACAGATTAGGATGAATTGAAGAAAAAAAGTTACGAACAGAACCAGGCGACAACACTCCTCCTCGTAGAGAAAAAACAAAATGGCGAGGCAGGGTTCTATCAGGATTTAATCCATAGAGGCTTTGCGGTTCAGCATTTTGAGAATGGCACCGCTGGTATCCGCAAAATCGATTCCTGCAACCCTGACGTCATCATCATCAATGCCGCCTCGTTGAGAACAAACGGCCAACGAATTGTCAACCGTTTCCACAACCTGCAACCGAATACGCCAAAAATCCTGATCCTGGAAGCTGATGATGAAAACATCAAGGACTGCGGCGCCAGCTCCGTTTTGCAGCTACCCTTTACAGTGCAAAAACTGGTGAATTGCATCCGCCTCTACCAGAAGACACCTGAAAAACAGATTTTTACCAGAGGGCCGGTAAAGTTGAATACGCTGACCAACGTGGTCAGTCGCGGCAATAAAGAAACCCGATTGACACCCCGCCTGGTAACCTTGCTCAAGATCCTGATGGAAAAGCCGGGCGAAATTCATACCCGTGAAAACCTGTTTAAGGAAATCTGGCAGACTGACTACACCGCCGATACGCGTACTCTGGATGTGCACATCAGTTGGCTAAGGAATGCGATTGAACTGGATCCCAGCAAACCCGATTTAATTCTCACCGTCCGTGGTCGAGGCTACAAACTGGTTATTTAAAAAGTCATGCCGTAATTTCAAACGCACTATACTTAAAAGCACCAAAAAGCCAGCTAAAAGCTGGCTTTTTCTATTCATAAATAAAAGAGATGAAACTGTTCTCAGATGCCCATCACCAGGGCAAGCAACAGGCCGCCTGCGATGACACTGCCCAACTGACCAGCCACATTGGCACCCATGGCATGCATGAGTATAAAGTTGGTTGGGTCAGCCTCCAGAGCGGCCTTGGCCGAGAGGCGCCCCGCCATGGGGAAAGCCGAAATGCCGCAAGCGCCAATTAGCGGGTTGACTTTGCCCTTGGTGACAGCGCACATAAGCTTACCGAATAGCAAACCAGCCACCGTGTCAACAACGAAAGCTATCAAGCCCAGAAGTAACACACCCAGGGTTTGGAGATTCAAAAAGTCCTTGCCAATCATGGTGGAGCCCACCGCCAGGCCTAGGAACAGGGTGGCAATGTTGATAAGCTCATGCTGGGCGGTGTAGCTTAGGCGTTCCACGCCAGCAGCTTCACGCAGAAGGCTGCCAAGCATCAGGGCAGCCATCAAGGGCGCTGCATCCGGTGCTACTAAGGCTACCAGCACGGTTACCAGGATGGGGAAGAGGATGACCGCCAGAGGTGAGACTTCGATAGGAGAATATTCCATGTGAATGGAACGTTCCTTTTTTGAGGTCATCAGTTTCATAATAGGCGGTTGGATGATCGGGATAAGGCTCATATAGGAATATGCAGCCACCGCGATCGGGGCCAACAGTTCAGGCGCCAACTTACTGCTGACAAAAATAGCAGTTGGGCCATCGATAGCGCCAATGCTGCCAATCGCAGCTGCCTGGGGCAAAGTGAATTTAAGTGCCAGGCCAAGCAAGAGGGTGGCGTAAATGCCAAACTGGCCAGCCGCCCCCAAAAGTACCAAACTGGGTTGTGAAAGCAGAGGTTTGAAGTCAATCATCGCACCAACACCAATAAAAATGAGCAGCGGGAGCAACTCGGTCTTGATACCGGCGTCGTAGATCACTTTCATAAAACCGACCTGATACGACATGCCCAGGTTTGCCAGCAGACAGCCAAACCCAATCGGGATCAGCAGTGTAGGTTCGTAGTCCTTCCAGATGGCCAGATAGATTAATACCAGCGCAACCACAATCATGAGCGCGTTTTTCCAACCAAAGGCCGCAAAGCCTTTTGTCAGTTCCTGAAACAAAGTCCCGGTCATAGCTTAAGCTCCGTAACGCAACAAAGGTTGGTTGTGCTTCACCTGATCTTTGGAGTTGACGTAGACTTCGGCCACCGTGCCATCCCGCAACGAACGAATGGAATTCTTCATTTTCATAGCCTCGAGGATTATGAGCACCTCTCCGTTTTTGACGGTTTGCCCAGCCTTCACTTTAATCTCAATGATCGTGCCTGGTAGGGGAGATTTTAAAGTTAATGCACTTTCTCCCTCAGAAACAACCTCAGAAACCGGGGTTGCCACGGCTTCTTGTTTTGTCGGTGCGGCAACAGGTGTGGGTAATGCTGCCTGGGTCTGGACCGATTGTCCGCCAAGCTTGACGCCATATGTCTTTCCTGCAACCTCAGTCAGAACTTCGTCACCTTGAATTTCAAGGACCTTTACCTCGTAAACCTGACCATCAATTTCAACTTTAATAAGCATCTTAACGTCCTTTTCCTGCGAGAATTTGGCGTAAGCGGCCGGCATTCAGCCAGCTGCTTGACGAAGAACCCAATGCTGGGCTGCCTGTTTGGACTGTGCACGTGGGGGTCTTTTTAGCCTTCAGAGTCATGACAACCACCGCGGCAGCTGCCAACGCGGCCGCCAATTGAGCTTTATCATCTGTTGGAACTGCGGCAGTCTGAACAACTTCCGCCTCCTCAACTGGAGTCTCTTCATCTGAACTTCCTTTAAATTTCTCTGTCACTTTGACCAAAAAGGCCATAATAAACCAGAGCAGGATGATGAGCACAAAGACCAGGCCCATGCCAATTGCTGAAATGATCAAACCTTTTTCCATCATGTCTCCTTAGAGTGGGATATTCCCATGCTTGCGGGCGATGGTGGGTTCAACTTTGTTCTGAAGAGCATCGAGTGCTTCAATCAGTTTTTGGCGGGTTTCTGCAGGTTCGATGACATCGTCAATGTAACCGGCCTGGGCTGCAAGGTACGGATTGAGATAAGTTTCGGTATATTCTTTTTCGTATTTCGCGCGCTCCGCGGCAGGGTCTGTGGAGGTATCAATCATCTTGCGATACAGGATATTGGTGCCACCTTCCGCACCCATCACAGCAATTTCTGCCGAAGGCCATGCGTAACAAATATCCGTGCCAATATATTTGCTGCTCAAGGCCACGTACGCACCGCCGTAAGCTTTACGGGTAACTACGCTCACTTTAGGGGCAGTTGCCTCGGCGTAGGCAAAGAGCACTTTAGCGCCGTGGCGTATGATGCCGCGATGTTCCTGATCCACACCTGGCAAGAAGCCCGGGGAGTCCACAAAGGTCACAATCGGAAGGTTGAAGGCATCGCAAAAGCGCACCATGCGGCTGATCTTGTCGGCTGAGTCGATATCCATCACACCGGCCAGGGCCATCGGGTTCTGGGAGATGATGCCAACAGGTCGACCGCCCAGGCGGGCCAGACCAACGATAGCGTTGGGGGCAAAACCGCGCTGGAATTCGAGAAAGCTACCGTTATCGACAATAGAGTGAATCACTTCATAAAGGCTGTAAGGTTCAGCCGGATCTAGGGGCACAATTGTGTTCAGATTTTCTTCCCGCCGGAAGGGATCATCCTCAGACGGCATCATCGGTGCAGATTCCACGCAATTGGAGGGCAAATATGACAGCACTTTTCGGGCGATGGCCAGGGAGTCTTTTTCGTCTTCACCCACAAGATGAGCATTCCCGCTGGTTGAAAGGTGCACATCTGCCCCACCCAAAGTTTCCTGGTCTACATCCTCGCCGGTAACTGTCTTGACGACCGCCGGCCCGGTCAGGAACATGAACGACTTGACCCTATTCATGATGACCACATCAGTCAGCGCAGGAGAGTAAGAAGCTCCCCCGGCGCAAGGTCCAAGGATGACGCTGATTTGGGGAACAACACCCGAATACTGGGCATTTTTCCGGAATATCTTTCCGTAACCACCCAGGCTCTTGACACCTTCCTGAATGCGAGCACCACCGGAATCGATCATGCCAACAATCGGGGAACCTGTCTTAGCAGCCAAATCCATCATGCGGCAAATCTTGGTGGCATGCATTTCACCCAAAGCCCCGCCCTGGACAGTGAAATCCTGGGCATAGACATAGACCTGACGGCCATCTACTTTGCCGTAGCCGGTCACAACGCCATCCCCTGGGATACTTTCGGCACTCGGGTCCGCTTGCTGGGTTACAAAAGCATTCAACTCCCGGAAGGTACCGGGGTCCAGAAAGATTTCCAATCGCTCGCGAGCGGTTAAGCTGCCTTTGGCATGCTGCCGGTCAATACGCGCTTGACCTCCGCCGAGCAAACTGGCGGTTTTTTTCTCAGTTAATTTCTGAAATCTGGGGTCTTCTTGAGCCATACTTCTCCTTGACAGTTAAAAGATTGCCTGCAAAATATATGCAGGCCTACAACAGTGTGAAATTGTAACACTGTGGGCTAACTTGAGGGTGATTTTTTACAGCCAGAGGCCGAATTAGGGCAGAGGCGACGCATAAAGATCAGGGCCGAAGGCGAGGTAAACAATGCGGTCATTGGCCATGCCCAAAGCAGTCACTCCTTTGGAGAAATTGAAGGGTGAAACCGCGGCTGCACGTTTGACATCATTCAGATTGAGCTTGAGGCTGAATTGATAAAACGAGGCATCTTTGGGGTCCAGAAAGTAGATAGACGCGTCCGGGGCAGGTGCGTAATTGAGGTGGGAGAATTTAATATCAGCCAGTTGGCTGCCCTCCTTGCCAGGTCGTGGGTCACCATACGGCAGGGGGTTTTGGCAATCAACCGCTCCTGTGACAGAAGAGGACAAACAATGCGCGCTATGGCCGTCCTTAAATAAATAAAAGGACTCATCCCGATTGATCACTAAATCGATGACATCACTCAACGCAAAGCTTGGCTCGTCAAAATAGGGGGTGGGGGCTTTGGGGAATTCATCTGTAAAACCGGTGTAAATCCACAGACCATTCTTAAGCGGATCAAAGACATAGAGCCGACCGTTATTGGCATCATAGTGGATTTTTTGGATGCTTCCCCAACCTCCCACAGGGGCGGTTAGGGTGATAACGGCTGCTTCTGAGCCCGGTTTGCAGTAGGCAGCATTGCCAGCATTATCGATGGCAAGCAGTGGGGCTTCGTGCTTATTGGTGAGGGGAATGAGGGTAATTGCCACCACCTTGCCGAGCATTTTACCTTGTTGCTGACCCTCCCCGCAGCTGAAGTTGGTATCAAAGAGGTAGCCTTTTTCATCGTGGGTCAGATGGAGCACTCTGCCCGAAGTGAGGTCGAGTGTAAAAAGGTCATTCCCCACTGAGGCAATCTGGGTCAGGCTGGCTTCAGCGCCAACCTGGGCAGAAGATAATATTTTAGTGAAGGTGAGTTGGACCGCGCCAGTAAGGCTATCGAGCGATTTCTGAACCTCTGCTTTCATCTGCACAAGTTCTTCACTGGACTTGTATGTTTCTGCTTGGGCAAGCCAGGTATAGGCAGTCTGCCAATTATCGCGCTGCTGATCCAGCGTTTTGGCCGATTGCGCGCTGGCGACCGCTCCACGAGCCTGGTTCATCAAACGCTCATATTGCGTGGAAATACCCTTTGAAAGGTAGATACCAACCGCGATGGCCACGATGATTAAAGGCACAATGATGGCAATAAGCAGTTTATTCATGACCGAAAGGCCAGAAATCGGAGTGGGTACCCCATCGCGGTCAAGAACAGGCTTATCCAGTGCTTGCTTGGTCTTTTCTTCCAATGAGCGCATAAAGCCAGCACCTGCGGCTATGCCCTTGATAGTGCCCTGAGAAATCTCGGTCGGCCCATCCGGGAATTTCTGCGTCAATTGAGACCCCGTTATGACAGGTGTGGGCAAAACCTCTTTTGGTCGGTCTCTTTTCTGCTTGATGCGCTCCAATAGACTCGAAATTTTGATTGCGGGTTTTTCTTCGGCAACGGTGGGTGTTGTTACCAGACTTGCCTCTGCCAGGTCTTCTTTTTCAGGCAGGCTCAGCAACTGGGTACGGGCTTCAGCTACCTCCCTGGCTTCTTGACTGGCCTTGAGCGCAACAGCTTTTGCTTTTTCTTCTTCATCTCGTAGAGCCGCTTCTTCACGGGCTCGGAGCTCAGCTTCACGCGCTTCCTCACGCAGCTGCATTGCGCTGGCTTTTTCCTTATTTAGGTATTCGGCAACATTCAGCTCAGTTACCTGGCCAACCCCAATCCGCAGGCGGAGGGCCTGCAGAGGAAAACTGCCCTTGGAAAGCACATTCAGGTTATTAGCCAGGCTACGCAGGCTGTTATTCATCCCCTGGCTGGTTGTTTCCAGCCAGCTCTGGGGCAGGTTTGGAGCAATAACCAGCAGGTCCCCTTCATTAATCGCTGTCTGGAAAAAGCGAGATTCAAAAGCAGAGACCAGGCCAAGTGGGCAATCGTCCGCCCAGGTTTCGTGGAAAACCTGCATACCGGAGGCGTTGAGATACACGCAATAGACCTTACCGGATTGGGCGCCGAACAAGGTGCCATGGTGGACAACGCCTAAAAAGACATCCAGCACTTGTGCTGGGATTTCCGGGTCGAGCTGTTGATTTTTCTCTTTTACCTGAGAGTCAATCTCCCCTAAAAGAGCCCGCATGGCCATGGTAACTGAACCCTGTGAGCGGAAATACGTGTTGGCCAAGACTTCCTGCCAGGCAGCCAATTCAGCAGTCGGCATGAAACTGGCGTCTCTGGGTTGAATAAACAAAAATAAACTGTCTTCTTCGCGCCCTCGAGCGCAGCGTTGACGATAAGGACCGGCGGCAAAAAAGCCGGTCAGAGCCTGGGCAGGTTCCTGAATGAGTTGCAAATCAAAGGTCATATGCGCACCAATACTTATATATGGTTTGCACTTACGATGCATGAACCTTGCCAAGGTTTATAATTCTTAACATGGAATACTGCTTACATCAGGACCCCTCCGCCTGGGGTTCACTTTTTGAATCATGGGCAGCACTGCTGCCTGAGAGCCTATTCCCGCTGCCCTTTTTGCATCCAAGCTACCAGGAAACCTGGTGGCAAAGCCTGGGCGGAGGCGAATGGTCGGTGCAAGAAAGCAAATTAGCAATTATCACTGCCCATGAAGGCGGGCGGTTGATTGGTATAGCACCACTTTTCATCAGCCACAAACCTGGGTCTGAACCTACGCTACATTTTATCGGGGCTGTTGAAGTATCGGATTACCTGGATTTCGTTGTCCGCGAGCAGGACCTTGAAGCCTTCCTGGGTGGGCTGCTGACTTTCATTAAGAGCCATCCTGAACTCAAAGGCTATACTCTTAATCTTGAAAATCTAGTAGACTCCTCCCCCAGCCTAACCTTTTTGGAAACCTTGGCGCAAGCTCAGGGTTGGATTTTCAGCAAAGCAGTGCTCCAGCCATCGCCTTACATCAGCCTTCCAGGCGATTTCGAAACTTACCTGGCCGGGCTTGATAAAAAACAGCGGCATGAGATCCGCCGCAAGCTGCGAAATGCCTCTATTGGCCACGAAGCCAAATGGTATTTCGTTGAAGATGGCAAGCTGCTGCCAGAGGAACTGCAAGTCTTCACTGAAATGATGCGCAACGAGAACGACAAGAACAACTTCCTTAAACCCGAAATGGAAACTTTTATCCATGCTGCTGCAGAATGCCTTTTTGATCTGGGTGTTTTGCGCCTCGCATTTCTGACAATTGACGGTGAAAAAGCGGCCGCATTCTTGAGTTTTACCTGCTGTGATCGGCTGCTGGTCTACAATTCTTCCAGGGCGGACAAGTTTACGGCCCTCTCACCTGGCTGGGTATTGCTGGCCAGGCAGATCGAATGGGCAATCAGCGCGGGGTTCAAAGAAGTGGATATGATGCGCGGCGATGAAGGCTATAAATACAAATTTGGTGGGGTTGATCGCTTTGTATGGCGTGCCCTTTTGAGCTCAACACCTTAATTTTCTTCATTCAAGGGCAAATTCAAACGCCTTCCTGGCATGCAATTGCACTGTATCCAGAAGGGGGATTTCTGGAAGGTCTTCCTGAGTGATTAGCAGGCCAATTTCGGTACAACCCAACACTATGGCTTGTGCCCCTTCGGCAATCAGATTGTGGATGATTGATCTGTAAGCATCCCTTGATTGTTTCTCGATAATCCCGAAACACAATTCATTGAAAATAACCATGTTCACGGTATTTTGATCCTCTAGATTTGGAATCAGCACCTCGATACCTGCTTTACGAAGCATGTCTTGATAAAAACTTTCCCCCATCGTGTATTTGGTACCGAGCAGCGCAACCCTTTTATATCCTTTGCGGTGGATCTCCTCGATTAATGCATCCGCGATGTGGATGAAGGGCAGATGGGTGCAAGCAGTAATCTGATCGCTGACCTTATGCAAGGTATTGGTGCAGAGCACGAGAAAATCTGCTCCGGCGGCTTCCAGACTTTTCGCCGCATCTGCAAGTAATTGACCCCCTTCCTGCCATTGATTGGTTGTTTGAAAACCTTCGATTTCCGCAAAATCGACGCTAAACAAAATAAGTTTCGCTGAATGAAAACCACCCATTTTCTCTCTAACCAAGGTATTAAGAATTTGATAATAAGTTATCGTACTCTCCCAACTCATGCCACCAATCAAACCAATTGTTTTCATACCATTACTCCTTGGCACAGATTCTAATATGAAGTTCCAATCAGAGTGCTAAATTATCTCTTATGAAAGATTAACGCTTGCGGCTTGAATTGCCCCATCGGGCGTGATATTATTGTTTTAGAAAGACTAGCACTCTCAGTTTGAGAGTGCTAATTATACAAATGAGATGAATGACCTGACTGACCGCCAAAAAGCTTTGTTGACCATGATTGTGCGCGAACACACGCGTACAGCCCAACCTGTGGGCTCAAAAACCATTGTCGAACACTTTGGCCTGTCGCTATCCTCCGCCACCATCCGCAACGAGTTGGCTGCCATGACCGAGCTGGGTTATTTACGTCAGCCACACACTTCCGCTGGACGCATCCCTACTGAAGACGGCTACCGCTATTTTGTCAGCAACCTGGTGCAGCAGACCAACCTGCCGGTCTCTACGCGCAATACCATCAACCACCAGTTTTCCCAATCCCAGGAAGGTCTGGACCACTGGTTGAAGTTGGCGGCTTCTGTTTTGGCCAACCAAAGCCAGTCTGCCTCGATCGTCACGGCACCGCATACCCAACGGGCAGTTTTCAAGCATCTGGAACTGGTATCGGTGCACTCCGACCGCATTTTGATGGTGCTGGTGCTAGTGGGTGGGGAAATCCGCCAGCGCATCCTCAGCATCGGCGAAGTGCTGAACCAGGAGATACTTTCAAGGCAAGCGGCCCGCGTCAACGACCTCTGCCAAAACAAAACTGCCCAGAGTATTTCCATGCTGGAGGATCAGTTTGATGAGCAAGGCCGGAAAATCCTTGGAATACTCGTCGAAGAAATGACTGAATCCAGCCACTTGGTGACTGGGCAGGTCTATCTGGATGGCATCCAAAAACTTCTCAGCGAGCCAGAATTTGCTGACTCTGAGAATGCCCGCAGTGCCATCCACCTTTTGGAAAGACGCCCAGTGCTGGACGATTTACTCTCCCGCACCGTGCTGAAATCGGCAATTGGCGGTGTGCAGGTTTTGATTGGCGGCGAAGGCCACTGGTCAGAGCTGCGCGATTTTTCCATTATTTTGACGCGTTATGGGGTGCCTGAACACCTTAGCGGCACGTTGGGCATTATAGGCCCAATGCGCATGCCCTATGGACTCGCCATTGGCACAGTACGTTTTGTATCGGACTTGCTGTCCGAACTGGTGACAGACCACCTGATTGAAGAATAGAGGTAAAAATGACTGAACAAAAGCACAAGAAACCGGTTGCTGAGAGCAACAAAAGTGCAGAAGCTTTGCAGGCTGAAATAGATAATCTTGCCCGCGAATATGCTGAGCTTAAGGAAGAAAGCGAAAAGTTAAAAATCGAAGCTGCTGAAAATCTGGAAGGCTTGCAACGCGAACGCGCCAGCTTTGCCAATTTCAAGCGCCGCATGGAACAGGATGCCATGGCGGTGTACGACAACTCCCTTGCAGATCACATCAAGCCATTCCTGCCCGTGATTGATGACCTGGAACGAGCCATCAAACACCAACCTATCGACCCTGAAGTGCAACAGTGGTCGGTTGGTCTCGACCTGATCCTACAAAAATTACTCAAAACCTTGAATGATCAAGGCATACAGACCGTCGAAGTAAAACCTGGTGACCTGTTTGATCCAAATACGCAGGAAGCCGTTACGCACGAAGAAGCTGAAGGTTTTGAAGACGGGCAGGTCATTGAACCTATACTGACCGGTTACAAACTCAAGGAAAAAATCATCCGCCCAACCCTGGTTAGGGTGGCTAAATAGGAGCAAGCATGGCAAAAATTATTGGCATTGACCTTGGCACAACCAATTCGGTAGTCGCTGTAATGATGGGCGGAGAACCCATTGTGATCCCCTCTTCTGAAGGCGAACGATTGATCCCTTCAGTCGTGGCCATCAATAAAAACGGCGAGAGATTGGTTGGGCGGGTCGCCCGCAACCAGGCCGTCACCAATTCGGAGAACACTATCTTCTCGATTAAGCGCTTCATGGGCCGCCGGTTTGACGACCCAGAAGTGCAGCGCGCGATGAAGCATGTGCCCTATAAGGCCGGCAAAACCCCCAGCGGTGACATTCATGTGAAATTGGGGGAGAAAGATTACACTGCCCCGGAAATCTCCGCCATGATCCTTGCCAAACTTAAACGGGATGCCGAAGCCTATCTGGGCGAATCGGTAAACCAGGCTGTTATTACAGTGCCTGCCTATTTCAACGACGCGCAACGCAACGCTACCAAAGATGCCGGCAAGATTGCCGGTTTGGAAGTACTGAGAATTATCAACGAACCCACTGCCTCTTCCCTAGCCTACGGGCTGGACAAGAAAAAGAACGAAATGATCGTGGTTTATGATCTCGGCGGCGGTACTTTTGACGTCTCCATTCTTGAAGTGGGCGACGGCGTGTTCCAGGTAAAATCCACTAGCGGAGATACCTTCCTGGGTGGCGATGACTATGACCAGCGTGTTATTGATTACCTGGCTGATGAGTTTAAGAAAGAAAATCAGATTGACTTGCGGCAGGATCGCCAGGCCTTGCAGCGTCTGAAGGAAGCTGCCGAAAAAGCCAAAATCGAACTTTCCTCGGTGATGCAATCGGAGATTAACCTGCCGTATATCACAGCTGATGCCAACGGTCCCAAACATTTAGTAACCACCCTCACCCGCTCAAAGCTCGAGCAATTGACCAACGACCTTACCCAAAAGACCTTAGGGCCCATCCGCCAGGCTTTGGCAGACGCCAACCTGAGGACGAGTGAGATCAATGAAGTGGTACTGGTAGGCGGAATGACCCGTATGCCGGCTGTTCAGGAAATGGTACGCAAGGAATTCGGAAGGGAACCCAACAAAGGCGTGAATCCTGACGAAGTCGTTGCCATTGGCGCGGCCATCCAGGCTGGCGTTCTTGGCGGCGAGGTCAAAGACATCCTGCTGCTGGATGTGACCCCACTCACACTATCCATCGAAACCCTGGGGGGCGTTTCAACGCCGCTCATCAACCGCAATACCACCATCCCCACCCGTGAGAGCCAGGTGTTTTCAACCGCATCGGATAGCCAGACCTCAGTCGAAATCAATGTGTTGCAAGGCGAACGTCCTATGGCAGCCAATAATAAATCGCTTGGCAAGTTCATGCTGGATGGCATCCCACCTGCACCGCGAGGCATTCCGCAAATTGAAGTGACCTTTGATATCAATGCCAGCGGCATCCTTGAGGTTACCGCCAGCGATAAAGCCACCGGCCGCAAGCAGAACATCACCATCACTGCCTCTTCCGGCCTCTCAAGCAGTGAAGTGGAAGAGATGCGCCGCCAGGCAGAAAGCCACGCCGAAGAGGATAAAAAACGCCGCGATTTGGTTGAAGCCCGCAATATGGCTGAGAATGCCATTTACAGCGCTGAAAAGACCCTCCGCGACCAAGGCGAAAAAATCCCTGCGGAAGTAAAGACTAAAGTGGATGCAGCCGTGGCCAATGTAAAAGCCGTAAAGGATGCTGAAGAACCTGGCGCCATCACCGCCGCCGTTGATGCCTTGATGCGGGAAGTACAGGCAATTGGCGAGGCCTTGCATAAAACTGCCCAGGAGCAAAGCACTTCCACCGTAGAAGCACCCGCTGAACAAGGCACTACCGCTGAGGCCACCAAAGATGATGGTGATACGGTGGACGGCGACTTCAAAACCGCTGAGTAGAGTTTGTCCAGGCATACCAATCCTGGACTAAAATATTCGGACTCCTGCACAAATTAGCATGGAAAGATGAAAGAGAGGGAAGCAGGTCCCTCCCAGGTTAGCAATTTATGGCAGAAAAAAGAGACTATTACGAAGTACTGGGCGTACCCAGGTCAGCTTCAGCGGACGAAATCAAGACCGCGTTCCGTTCGCTTGCCCGTAAGTTCCACCCGGATGTCAATAAAGCCCACGACGCAGAAGAAAAGTTCAAAGAAATCAACGAAGCCTACGGTATCCTGAGTGATCCTCAAAAGCGCTCCGCCTACGACCGCATGGGGTTTGCCGGTGTGAACACCAACGGCGTGCCAGATTATTCCAATATTGACCTCTCAGATTTGCTTGAAGGTCTGTTCGGGTTCGGCGGATTTGGCGGCTTTGGGGGAGGACGAGGGCGCAGCAGAAACGCGCCCAGGAAAGGTTCGGATATCAGCATCCACGTGCGGGTGGCCTTTGAAGAAGCCGTGTTCGGCACTGAAAAGGAAATAGAGATCACCCGGGATGAACGCTGCAGTGTCTGCAGTGGTTCCGGCGCTGAACCAGGTACCAACCCTGTCACCTGCCCAAGTTGCAACGGGACGGGAGAACTGCGCGAAACCCGCCAGACCCTACTGGGAGCCATGGTGCAAGTGGTTACCTGCTCGCGCTGTAATGGCACCGGTCAGTTTATTCCTACCCCCTGCCACAATTGCCGTGGCCGGGGTGTAGAGCGCAAGACCATCAAGAAACGCATCAGCATCCCCGCCGGCATCGATAACGGCGTTCAAATGCGCATCTTGAACGAAGGCCAACCGGGTTCCAACGGCGGACCCAACGGCAATGTTTACGTCGAAATGGAAGTCATCCCACACAAGTTTTTCCGCCGCAATGCAAATGACATCCTCCTGGATCTGGATATCAACCCTGCCCAGGCTGCGTTGGGCGATGAGATTGAAATACCCACCCTTGAAGGCGCAGAAAAACTGCGCATCCCCCCAGGCACACAACCCGGACGTATGTTCCGTATCAAAAGCAAGGGTGTGCCTGTGCTGCAGCGCGATCAGCGCGGCGACCAGGTGGTGACGGTGAACATCCAGATTCCGACCAGCCTCAGCGAGGAACAAAAAGTACTGTTCGAGAAGTTGGGGGAGAGTCTTGGGACCGAAATCAAGATTCAGGAAAGAGGATTCTTTGACAAAATCAAAGACGTACTCGGCATGTAACCCCGCGGCCTGGGAGGAAGTCTCCATGGTCTGCAGTGGGGAGTTGGCCGAAGTAGTGGCTGAAACCTTCGCCCGCTTTGTGCCCGATGGCGTAGTAATCAACAGCGTGACCTGCTTCGACCAGGAAGCCTACGAGCAGCGCCCCACCGGTGAAATGCAAGTGGTGGCTTACCTGCCAAGAGACACAGAACTGCCCGCCACCAAAGCCAAATTGGAAGAGGCTATCTGGCATCTTTCCACTATTTGCCCACTCAGCAGCCTGAGTTACCGGCTGATTCAAAACCAGGATTGGATGGCAGAGTGGAAGAAACACTACCAACCGCTGCTGCTGGGAAAAAATCTGATCGTATTACCAGCCTGGGTGGATGAAACTATTGCCGGGGACCGTTTGCCTATACGCATTTCTCCTGACATGGCGTTTGGTACGGGTACCCACCCTTCCACACAACTCTGCATGATTGCGCTGGAAAAGTATGGCTGTGAAGGCAAGAATGTCATCGATATTGGCTCAGGTAGCGGCATCCTTTCTATCGAAGCCGTACGCCTGGGCGCTGACCGCGTGTTGGGTGTGGATATCGAATCCGACGCGGTGCTCTCAGCCAGGCGAAATGCTGAACTGAATGGCATGCAAAAGAGTATTTTATTCGAAGAAGGTTCCCTAAGCGAGACCCTCAGTCGTAAGGATGGCTTGAACCAGGCCCCGGTTGTTCTTGCCAACATCCTTGCCCATATCCTGATTGCCATGTTTGGCGAGGGCCTGGCCGAAACCGTCAGCCCGCACGGGCTCCTCATCATGGGCGGTATTCTCGACCACCAGGCGCAGGCAGTGCTGGAGGCTGCCAGCCCCCACGGATTCAAACTGGTTGAAACCTTCAAGGACGGCGACTGGGTTGTCCTGGTTTTGAAGAAAGAAAGTTAGGAACTTTAACGAGGATGAAAGTCCTTGTTTTTCTTTATTTTAGTAAAATCCGTTGGCAGAGAAACGAAAGATAGGCTGAGGGTAGTTTTTTCTGCCCAAAATCCTCTTCTTTACAAGCCAGGTAAACCGATTCAGGGGTGAACAAACCTTCCGCGTTTTCTTTGGAACCAATAATCTGCTTCATCTGTTGAAATCTTGGGTCATCACCAAGCCAGGGGAAGTGCCGCAATACATCACACATCGAGACAATGTCATACCAAACTGCAAGTGCTTTCAGTTTTCTGAAGTCCGTGCCCATGGAAAACATGTATGGGTGCTCTTCCCAACTGTGCTCCCAAAGAGAAAGAATGACTCCAGCTGTGCTTTTAGCTTCCGCACTATCCCTGAGTGTTGGAAGGGCAGCAAAAAGGCGCAGCATCCAAAGCGTCGCGATCGGGCAGAGGTCGGATTTACGTCCGGGGCCTCGCCACTTCCCCAACTCCTTTGAAACCGCGCAGGGAAAGCCCTTTTCAAACTGCAGTGCCGAAAGCGAGTCCAGGCCCGGCTTTACGTATTTGGCATAGTCCATCCCAGCCTGGAGTACAGCCACCATTAGCAGCGGAGCGTCACAAAGCGCCCAACCAAAATCAGGCAGACCGCTGCCGCCATAGCTTGTGGGTACCATGCAACGACTCCGGTAAATTCCCTGGTCATCCCGCTCGGCAAGGATTGATTCAAAGGCTTTTCCGATTTGGGAGGTTTCAAGGTTAAAATCCAGTGCCTGCAGCAGCAGGAGCTTATTTACGTTGAGATTTGGATTTTTATGTCCGCTCACAATGGGTGCGTGAAAGTTCTCCACCGAGGCCAATAACCCTTGCACAAAGGGTTCATCGAACAACTGGACATGGAGTTCCTGCAATTCAGCAGCCGATGCCTCTACCAGATCCCTCAGCATAAGGTAGCGTACCCAAAGGGGTGAAATCGCGAGAAGTCGCTCAAATTTTTCCGTATCACACCTCTTTCAGAAAGAATTACCTGCTAATAATTATCACTCCTCTGGAGACATTTAGAAATCGGACAGAAAGTATCTTATTACCATTATAATAATATTGAAGAATATGGCATCAGATCTCGAAACCACTATTTACGAAGTTTCCTACCGCATTCCGCAGGATCGCCTTTATACCGGCCAGGGCTTGTGGTTCAAACCCAACGGCTGCCGTTTTCTGCTTGGCCTTTCTGATTTTGTGCAACAGCGCACCGGGCCTATTAGTTTTGTCCAAACCAAGGCGGTAGGTGGCTTGATCAACAAATTTGGCACTGTGGCCACCCTTGAAGCAGCCAAAGGCCTGCTTGAAATCACTTCTCCAGTCTCCGGTGTCATCTACAAGGTGAACCCAAAACTGATGGAGCAACCCGAACTGGTCAACGAAGATCCGTACGCGCATGGTTGGATGATAGAATTTGAAGCCTTCAGCTGGCAGGCGGATAAGGCCTTTTTGATGACCGCACAGGAATATGTGAATCACCTGCTCGACGAATCAAACAGCTTCCGCCGCACCGATTAGGAGCCGCATGCCCGTTATCAATCCCAAAACCGTGGAATTCGAACCTATCAACCAGGGGCAAGGCGTCAGCCGCAAAATGCTGATCAGCCCTGAAGTGGGGCCTAATTTTGCCATGCGCCAATTTAGTATCAAACCGAACGGCTTTACGCCCCTGCACACGAACCGGGTAGAGCATGAACAATACGTTCTGCGGGGGCACGCCCAACTGGAATTGGGGGACGAGAAGGTTTTGGTGCAGGCTGGAGACGTGGTCTTTATTCCGGCCGGTTTGCCTCATTCTTACATCAACTTGGGTCAGGAACCTTTTGAGTTTCTCTGCCTGGTTCCAAACACAGAGGACCAGACCGAAATGGTTAAACCCAAAACCCATTGCTAAAGGTTCTCCCGGAACGGGGGCGTTAGCCAGTCGCGCAGAGCAGGCGCTGATACTCAGATTATTTACACAAAACAAAAACCCCGCAAGATTTTTGCGGGGTTTTATGATGGTTCTGTAAAAAATTGCGCGGTTAGAACAGCGATTCGTGCGGGTGTTTCTCATCAATGCGTGAAAGAGCAAACGAAGCGGCCGCCCCAACGATGAAAGCCAGAATGCAAACCAGATACTGGTTGGGTGTGGCAGGGCCTTCAATGATGGCGATGGCAATGCTGGAGCCAATTACAGTGCCGATGATGATGTGATACAAGAGCCCAAAAGCCTTATCAAAGAGTTTGGATACCCAGCGCGCAAGTAGCAGAACTGAAGCCAAAACGCCCACAGTCACAGGCAAAATGACACCTAAGTTGAGGTTGCCAATCCCACGAGACATGGGTTCATAAAGGTTCAAATACATGAGGAAGTTGGATGGGCTGAGACCCGGGATAATTACACCTAAACCGATCATCAAGCCTGAAAGCAGCCAGCTCCACCAGGTTTGCGGCAGCGAGACGTTGGTAATGGTGCGCATCCATAAAAGGAGGGCAACCATTGCCCCGGCAACACCCACCAAAACCAAATAATGCCAGGATTTACGGCCGCGGGAGCCCGCGTTTTTAATCAAAGAAGGCAGGGTGCCGGCAATGAATCCAAGAAATAGCCAGATAAATGGGGCTTTATTTTTCTCCAGCGAGTCGGCCACAACTTTGGAGAAGATGATTACACCCGCCATGCCGCCGATGCCAATGGGAATAAAGTATAGGAAGCGCTTCCAGAAGCGGTCCTTGAGATTGCCAAGGAAACGCATGATGGGTTCGTATATGCCCAGGATTACCGCGAGCACACCCCCCGACAAGCCCGGGGTGATTGCTCCAAAACCGACAATAAAGCCTTTAACCAAACGCAAAACCCAATCCACAATCGTATTGGGTTTAGAACTTGAATTCAACGTGGGTTCAATATTTTTTGTGTTTTTTGCCATTCAATTGCACTCCCTTGAGGTATTTACTGCCATCAAACGCGTAAGTATACCCCAATCAAAACCTCAGCGCTTACTGGCTTTGCGTGCCAGGTTGGTGCCCAGGGATTGAATGCCCTGTACGACCACAACCAGCAGGATGACGGTGATCAACATCACTAGGGTTTCGCTGCGCTGGTAGCCATAACGGATGGCCAGGTCACCCAGGCCTCCCCCGCCAATTGCCCCAGCCATGGCTGAATAACCAATCAGGCTGATGATCGTAAGGGCAATACCGGCAATCAGGGAGGGCATGGCTTCTGGCAGAAGTACCTTGAAAACAGCATGCTTGAGGTTGCCGCCCATGGATTGAATGGCTTCGAGCAGCCCGCGGTCCACTTCGTTCAGGGCGGTCTCGACCACCCGGGCAAAGAAGGGGATGGCTGCCAGCGTAAGGGGCGGGATGGCTGCGGTGGCCCCGATGGTCGTGCCCACGATGAAACGCGTTAATGGCAGAATCGCCACCAAAAGGATAATAAAGGGCAAAGAGCGACCGATGTTGATGATCACACTGAGCGTTTTATAAAGCGTCGGTTGTGGGGATAAACCTTTGGACGAGGTAAGGTTCAACCAGATCCCCAAGGGCAAGCCAAGCATGATTGTTAAAGCTGTGGAGACACCTACCATATATAGCGTTACGCCAAATTCTTTGAGCAGTCTTGGAATCCAGATTTCCCAGTTCATGCGCTCACCTCCACACGCAATCCAAGTTGGCGCAAGTGCTCCAGGGCTTGTGCGGTCTGTTCACCGGCCAGTTCCACCTGCAACTGGCCAATGCGCTTGCCGGCCACCGTTTGAATGCTGCCACCCAGGATGTTGACATCCACGTTGTAACTGCGCACCAGCGTGGCCAACACCGGTTCGTCGGCCGCCTTACCAAGAAAGGTAATAATAGCTGAAACCGCACCAGGCTGGGGGGTTTGCTCCTGAATGCGGGGGAAAAATGCCCGGGAAAGCCGGCTGTTTGGGTCGGCGATCAAATCAGTTATGGCGCCCTGCTCCACGCAATATCCGGATTCAAGCAGAGCTACATGGTCGCAGACCTGTTTGACCACTTCCATCTGGTGGGTGATGAGCAGAATGGTGAGACCAAGTTCCTCATTCAACTGTTTTAGTAACACCAGTATGGACTGGGTGGATTGCGGGTCAAGCGCGGAGGTGGCTTCATCGGAAAGCAGAATCTTCGGGTGGGTTGCCAGCGCCCTGGCGATGCCTACACGCTGTTTTTGGCCGCCGGAAAGTTGGGCCGGGTAGGAATCAGCTTTATCCGTCAGACCGACCAGATCCAGCATTTCACGGGCTTTCGCCTCGCGCGCTTTGGCTTCCATGCCTTCAATCTCGAGCGGCAAAGCAACATTCGCGAGAGCGGTGCGCGAGCTGAGCAGATTGAAATGCTGGAATATCATGCCCATTTGCCGCCGGGCTTTGGCCAATGCATCCGCAGACAGTGCCGTAAGCTCCAGCGAATCCACCACCACGCGGCCCTGGTCAGGGCGTTCAAGGAGATTGACACAACGGATAAGGGTGCTCTTACCTGCCCCACTGGGGCCCACCACACCGTAAACCTCCCCCTTGCCTACGCGCAAGGTTACATCCCGCAACGCTTCCACCGGGAAGTCTTTTTGTTCAAAACGCTTATAAACGTGTTCAAGTTCTATCATGAGGCTCCATAAGAGGAGGGAGGTTTTACCTCCCTCCTCTCGGATAAGATTAGGGTTTTACATTTAGGATTGCGGGGGCTGGAATGACAGAGCCGTTGTAAGTTTGCTCAATGAAAGCCTTTACTTCGTCCGAAGTGAGCAGTTTGATCAGCAGTTGGATGGCAGGGTCGTTCTCGCGCCCTTCTTTGACCACCAGGATATTGGCGTAAGGGTTGTCAACACCACTTTCGAGCGCCAAAGCATCCTTGGCTGGCGTCAGTCCGCCATCGAGCGCATAGTTGCCATTGATGACGGAGATAACCGTATCGTCCAGAGAGCGTACCAACTGGGCAGCTTCCAGTTCTTTGATGTCCAGCTTCAAGGGATTCCCGATGATGTCATTGATAGTGGCAGCATAACCCGCGCCAGCCTTCAGGGTAAGCAGTTTGTTGGCAGCCAGCAGATTCAAGGCACGGCCGGCGTTGGTGGCATCATTGGGAATGGCGACTACGTCACCCTCTTTGAGTTCTGAAAGCGACTTGATTTTCTTTGAATAGACTCCAAGCGGTTCGATGTGCACGGTGCCTACCGAGACCAGGGTGGTCTTATGCTCCGCGTTGAAATCCTTGAGGTAGGGCAGATGCTGAAAGAAATTGGCATCCAGCTGTCCATCCTGGACGGCAATATTGGGTTGGACATAATCGGTAAATTCGACGACTTCCAATTCCAGATTGTTCTTGGCCGCCAGGTTTTCTTTGATGAAATTGATGATTTGGGCATGCGGTACTGGTGTGACGCCGATTTTTACTTTGAGTGTTTGGGCGGGTTTGGCAGCTTCTGGGATCGTGGGGGCAGCTGTGGGGGCGACAGTCTGACAGGCGGAAAGTACAGCCAGGGCGACCAATAGCAGGGCCAGAAGGCCAGATAGTGTTGATTTTTTGGTATTTCGCAGGATTTTCATTTTTCTCCTAACAAGTATTTTTCAATAAAAAAAGCCACCCGATGGGTGGCTCACAGTGTCTTTCTGTCCACCTCATCCAATTAGCGGTATGGAGGCGATGGGTTCGTTAGGAGTTTCAGGCTGGAATGTGGCTCAAAATCCAGCGCAGAACGATACCCATCGCCTGCGCATGGCCATAACCATTGGCCGTATTGATTTTGAACTCGCACTTAAATTCAGCATGCCTGCAATGATAACCAGCTTTTCCAGATTGTCAAGAAAAAGAAACACGCTTTAACCAACTGTTAATTCCTGTTTTTGCATGCTGATACATCCAGTGGGGCAATCCCTGGCACAAAAAGCACAGGCAATGCAGGTTTCGGGATAGGCAAGGTAAGGGGCGTCTGATGGATAATCCTTGTCCTGCGGGTATGAACTATTGCGCCACAATCCAATCGACCCGGTTGGACAAATATCTACACAAATGTTGCAGGCGACGCATTCCTGAATTGACCAGCTCGGTTTTTGCCACTCTTCTGGCCTTAAGCGCTGAGCCTCGCGCCCTTTGGGGTTCAAAATGGCATGGAAAGCACAAACCCGGCCACATACGCCGCAATCGATGCAGATGGCTGCGTCGATGTGATGAAGTTCCTTGCGTACACCGGAGATGGCTTCAACCGGGCATTTACGGGCGCAGAGCGTGCAGCCAGTACAAGATTCAAGGATTGTATAAGCCATCAGACAGATCCTTCCTGTTGGACATAAGCCAGATCAGCCGTCACAGGTTGACCAGTGGCAATATTCCAGCCCATCAAGCCCCAATAAAGAGGCACCATCGCATCCAGATCGACAGAACGTCCTTTATTGATCCCTTCGGTCAAGGGCGGCATTCCTACCAGGCGCAGATTGAGTTTATGACGCAATGGAGCGCCTTGCTTTTCGTTAAATGCCTGGCGCAAGCTGGAAATTTGACGGCCAAGTTCGAGGTATTCGTCCGGTGATTTTTGCCAACCCGTTACGGCATTGAGCCATTCAAAAACCGGGATGCGATCCACCCCGATAAAAGCGCCAAAGAGGCACAGTCCAGTTGCGTCAATTAACATCTTGAACTGCGAGTTGGCAGCAGCCATACCAGCCAGGTACCGATTAGTTTTGAAGCGCTTATTCTTTGAGAAGAAGAGCGCAGGGGATTTTGGTACTTTCCTGGATCTCTTCCAGAGGCGATACATTTCATAATACAATTGCGAACCCACCGTATGGCGCCCCGGGGTCGGTTCCACGGCGTAGTGCAGGGCAAAACCGGGGTCAGCCCGGCCATCATGCATGGCAGGTTCCTGACCACCAGCGTTAACGGCAAACTCCTCCGAACCCTTCCCAATGCGTTTGGCTGCCAGTTTAGTGCCATCGGCCAGAAGATCACCGATACCTTCGCGATCGATAATCTTTTGCATCAATGCCATGATTGCTTCAGAGTTGCCCCATTTAAGGACAATACCATCCGTATCGGCCGAGGTCAGAATGCCCCGTTCAAAGCATTCGATTGCAAAGGCAATGACACCGCCCGCAGAAATACTGTCAAGACCAGCGCGGTTGAGGCGTTCATTCATTTCGAAGAGCGAATCCAAATCCTCATTCATCAACAAACCACCCAGCGCCAGGACAGTTTCATACTCGGGTCTATGGGTATCGCCCTCTCGTCCAGACAGTTCACAGATGGCACCACAACCTATTGGGCAGGAATAACAGTGGTATTTTCCGGTTTCGCGCTTTAGTAACTTATCGGGGTTGATACCGGCTGCTTTCTTTCCGTCAAAATCAAGATTTGAGCCAGTCCAGTTGCGTATGGGAGAGTCACCGGTTTGAATGGAAAACTCATTCATCGAAACCGTGCCCCACTTCTTGAGTAGAACCTTGTAAAGCATACCGTCCTGCCGCATGGTTAAGGGCAGTTTGCCCAAGACTGTGCCCAGCAAACGGACCCCTTTACCATTCAGAAATGGAGGCTGAAATTGCGCAAACTTCAGAAAACTTGTGGTGAGTCTTTTCAAGCTCTCACGGTCCGCAACCATAACGGGGTGAGAGCCTTTAATTGCCAGGGCTTTGAGGCGCTTGGAACCCATCACAGCCCCTAATCCACTGCGGGCAGCCATACGGCCCTGATCATTAACAATACCCGCAATGAGCGAAAGCTTTTCGCCAGCAGGACCAATACAAGCCACCTGGAGGGGTTTACCCTGGTTGGAAGCCTGGATAAGGGTTTCAGTTTCACGGGCATCTTTACCCCAGAGCTCCCCAGCGTCGCGCAGTTCGGCGCGGTTGTGATCCACGTACAGGTAGACAGGTTTGGCGCTGATGCCGCTAAAGAAAATGCCGTCGTAGCCGGCACTCTTGATGGCTGGTGCCAGCGTACCTCCACAATTGGCATCGCCCCAAGTGCCGGTGAGTGGGGATTTTCCAGCCACCATCCACCTGCCGGTCATCATTGCTCCGGTACCTGTCAACAAACCAGGGACAAAGGCCAATACATTTTCAGGCCCCAAGGCTTCCGCTATGGCTGGAATGCGACGATACAAATAGTACGCTGCCAGCCCGATGCCCGCCAGGTAATGTTCATATACGGATTCAGGGACGGCTTCAACCTGGCAAGTACCAGCTGAAAGGTCTACCCAAAGAATCATTCCTGCTACGCCTTTTATCATTTTTTCTCTCAGTCGTACGCCTGGTCAAAAAGCAATTGTGCTGTTTTCAGGTCCAACTCAACTGGGTTCATGACGGCAGAACCATCGTTGATGGCCGTGGCGCAGATTTCATCCCGTTGGTCCCGGGAAACCCCGGCTTCCTTTAGGGTTCTCGGCAAACCGCTTAACTCGTAGAGATCGTTCTTGAGCCTTTCAACCTCCGCGATTGTTTTAGCAGCGCGTTCAGGCGCAGGGGTTTGAGCATACAGATCAGCCCCAGCCAGCGGTAAGAGCAGCTCCCCGATTTCCTTTTCGCGCTTGGATTGATTCAGCCTCAGACCCCAGGGAAGGAAGATGTTCATACAGATGCCATGTGGTACGCGGGCAACCTCTCCGGTGGCATGGCCCAGGGAGTGCACACACCCCACCTGAGCGTTCGAAAAAGCAGTTCCGGCCATAGTACTGGCATTGGCCAGTGCCAGCCTGGAATCTTTATCAGAGGGGTTGGCCGTTGCTTGACGTAAATAGGTACCGATAAGAGTAATCGCTTGCCAGGCGTAGGCATCACTCATAGGATTCTTTTGGATGCTGATATAGGCTTCAATGGCATGTGAGAGAGCGTCCGCCCCCGTGGCCGCGGTCAGTTTTGGCGGTAGTGTGAGTGTCATGCGGGTGTCCAGGAAGGTCGCCCGAGGCATCAACCATTCAGAAATGAAAAGCATTTTTACGTGTTTATCAGGGTCATGAATGACCGCGGCGCTGGTAGCTTCAGAACCAGTTCCGGCCGTAGTCGGGACGACATAAAAAGGCTTGAGTGGTCCTTTCAGACTTTCGGCCCCTTTGAATTCGTGAATATCCGTGGCCTGCTTGCTGACAAGTATGTTAACTCCCTTACAGGTATCAATGACGGAACCGCCTCCAATGGCGATCAAACTATCACAAGATTTCGCCACATAAAGGGCTGCAAGCTCGTTGACGAGGTCGGTTGAAGAATCGGGCGGTGTCTGGTCATAAAGCGCGCCAATTGTCACCAAGCTTTCTGCCAGGGCATCCAGGAGTACTTTTAGCAAACCGACCTTGACCACCCCCGCGTCTGTAACGACCATCGGGCGGCAGGCATCTGCCTCGGCTAAAGCTGCAGGCAGATTGTCCAAAGCTGAATGACCGGAGATAATTTTGACAGGGAAAACAAACTCATAATGGTGGGGAATCATCGGGTCTCCTCAAATACCAAACAATAATCCGAGTGTGTAAGTTTTTAGCCGCAAAAGATGCTTGCGCCAAAAAGGGATTGGCGGAAGGGACTTCATCAGGTTTTTGGCTATGAAACTTGGGAAAAGATAGGCTTCGACGGTGTCAAGAACACGCACCACAGAAACTGTGTAGCTCAGGTCACCCTTGGCGCTCATGGCATGCTGGGCATAAGCCGCGTCCGGTCCAAGTTGACCGGTAAGCATGCGAAAACCTGAATGCACGCTTTTTACCTGAATGGAGACTTCAGCATCTTCGGGATTGATTTGCTTACCCATCGAGCGCAAGCGGCCATTACCTACGGACCTAACGCTCATCTGGTTACCTTTTGGAGGTACGCCAAGAACCAGACTGAAATTCTCGGGCCATGTGCGGACTTCGTTTTGAATAAGGGGATCGTTATGGGAAAGGGATTGCATGGCTCGGCCAAGAGCAAAAAGCATGAAGTTGTTGACTGCGACTTTAACAAGAGCACGATTTGGTTTGATATCAGGGAAATTTTTAGCTTCCACCGTCATATCCTCGGAGGCACAGCTTGGGTGCAATGGCCTCTACGATAAAATTATACTTCTGTTGTTAACAAGGCAACTGATGGTCCCAACGAATGAGAAAGCGACCTTCGTGGGCTACAACTTCAACAGGGCTGCCGTAAAGGTCGGTCAGAACTGCCGAGTTAATGACGGTTGAAGTTGGTCCATCAAAAAGGATTTGGCCTCTTTGCATCATCAACGTGCGTTCAGAAAGCGCCAGGGCAAAATCGGGTTCATGGGTCGTAAAAATGAGATTATGCCCCTCCGCCGCGAGCTCACGCAGTAAATTCGTCAGGCGCGCCTTGTTGCCAAGGTCCAGGTGGGAGGTAGGTTCATCGAGAAGAATGGTCTGGGATTGCTGGGCAAGCGCCCTGGCAATCAAGAGCATCTGTTTTTCACCACCACTCATCGCCATGATGGAGCGGTTTGCCAGCGCGGAAAGACCAACCCTCTCGAGGGCAGCAAAGGCAATGCTTTGGTCGGCCTTGCTGGGCTGCTCCAGGGGTGCCAGGTAAGGTGCTCTTCCAAAGAGAACGTAATCCAAAGCGCTGAATTCAAAACTGACCGGCTCATTTTGTGGAACCAGCGCCAATAATTGCCCAAGCTCCCGCCGCGAATAATCCGCAAAACGCTTACCGTTTAATTGCAGGCTGCCATGATTTGGCTTTAGCCAGCCCAGAATGAGGTGCAGCAGGGTGGTCTTGCCGCTTCCATTGGGGCCGAGAATAGCCAGTGGCTGCCCTTCCTGGATGGTAAGCGTCAATCCGTCCAGAACTGACTGACGTGACCCGGAATAGGAAAATTTGATGTCCTGCAATTCAAGTAGGGCTGCCATACTAAACCCTAGTTCCTTGATGGCTGCGCGCAAGTAAGAACAGAAAAACGAGCGCACCTACAAACGAAGTGAGGATACCCAGGGGCAGCTCACCCGGGAAGAGCGTGCGGGCGAGATCATCACAGATGAGCGCAAAAATGCCTCCCACCAGGATGGCACCCGGCAAAACGTAGCGGGTATTCGCTCCGAATAGGCGCCGGGCAATTTGCGGCATGATCAGCCCAATCCAGCTTACGATTCCGGCCACCGAAATAACAGCAGCGGTGACCATCACAGCCGCAATTAGGATTAATAGGCGTTCGCGCGAGGGGGAGAGACCCAACGAGAATGAGCTTTGGTCGTTGAGAGAAAGCAGGTTCAGGCGCCAGCGCATAAGCACCAACACGCTCAGGCCAATTAGAACAGCAGGTAAAATGCTGAGTAGTTTTTGCCAGGTTATGGACCACAAACCGCCCAACATCCAAAAGGTGATATCCGGCAACTGGCTGAGTGGATCCGCTACTAATTTGAGGATACCTACCCCAGATGAAAAAAGGGCTGAGACGGCAATGCCAGCCATAATCAGGCGCAGCACCCATCCCCCAAAGCGCACACGTCGGGCGACAAAATAAGAAAACCCCATCCCGAGAAAGGCACATATAAAGGCTGCGAGTTGAACCGACCAAAGGGCTGAAGAAATGTAGATAATGCTGAAAGCCGCCCCAAAAGCCGCCCCTTGGGAGACACCCAGGAATCCAGGTTCAACCAGGGGATTAGCGAAAATAACTTGCAACACGGTACCAGCCGCGGAAAGGGCCATACCCAGGAGCACCGCGGTGAAGATGCGTGGAAGACGCAGATTGATTACCAGCCGATAAGCCAGTGTGTCTGTCTTTAAAAGGGTTGGATTCATGAAGCCCGGCTGAGGGTAGCGTCCGATAAAAACTGAGAGCCCAACCAGGATTAAAAGCAGGACTCCCAAAGATATAATGACAACTTTGGCAGTCCTGGAGTGAGTGATCATCAAAAAGCCAGGTTACTGGAAATATTCCCGCAACAGCGGCTTGATATTCTGCTCGTAGGTTTTTGTGTCCATACCGTACATGTTGAAGTAGAAATTACGGGCAGCCTCGTAGAAGTCCAATGACCAGATTACGTCAGGGTGCAGCGTGCGGGCAAACCAAAGCAGGCCTAAAGCCCAACGTGTATCCGGTTGATCGTAGGCGTAGATGTCTCCCAGCATGGGGCGCAGGCGGGCGTCTTTCACCGCGCGCAGTTCCTTCCACTGGGGGTCGGCTTTGAGCGTAGCCACAGCATCGAGGACCGGTGCTATATAGGAGGTGACGAAGATATAGTCCGGATCCCAGGCTGCAATCTGCTCCAGGCCAACTTTGGTCCAACCTTTCCCAAGGGGGGCATCTTTCCAAACTGGAACCCCTCCCGCGGTTTCGACCAGGGCTGTTTGGATCCAGGAGGCTGGGGCAACATTGAAACTGACGGCCCCATCCTGGGCACTGTAATTAATCAATAGGACTGTAGGCAGTTCTTCAGCTGGCTTATCAACAAAATATTTGCTGATATCAGCCACATTTGTGCGGTAGTAAGCGCGTAGTTTGATGGCCCGGTCTTCCTCCTGGAAAAGCCTACCCAGGGTTTCGAGGTCGCGGTCGTACTGTTCATACGTTTCCAACTCCAAAAAGACAACCGGGATGCCCAGTTTAGCAAGGGATTCCCCCAGTTCCTTGTTGGTCGTTTTGAGGATGACGCAGTCTGGTTGTAGTGCCGCAATTTGTTCCGGTCCGGCTGACAATTCGATTTCCTGCTTCTGATCCAGATTCGGATCGATAATGCTCAGGAATTTCGAACTTTTTTGGTTCATAGCCGCGATACCAATCACCCGGCTGCGCACGGTCGGGAACATATAGACGGCATCCGCCACCATGAACACCCCCTTTCCCACCAAGGCAATGCGCTCAGGAGTCTTCAGAAAGCTTACTTCGCGGCCGAGGGCATCGGTAATGACAATGGCAGGCTTTTCAGCGGGTGCCGCAAGCGTGGGCTCAAGGGTCGGCGCAACCGAAGCGGGTTCAGGTGGATTGGCCGGCTGTTGGGTATTTTCAGTCTCAGGGGTAACGGCAGCCTGAGTAGGCACTGCCTCCTTTGAACTACTCGCTTTGGTAGAGCTTGGTGCAAGGCTCGCTTCAGCGGGTGCCGAAGTTTGAGTCGATAAATTGGTACAGGCAGAAAGCAGGAAGGTGACTAAAATAAGGATTGTTATCAGTCTTTTCAAAACAGGCTCCTATATTCAATAATTGAATAGCCCGATTTTACCACCTCCAGTATAATTTACGATAGGTTATGCACATGCCAAGCGGAAGAGTACCCTCACTGAGTTTTGAGTTCGTGATCCTGGCCCTGCTTATTCCAGGACCCAAGCACGGCTACGATATCTACAAGGAAATGGAAGCCTGGACCGGGCTAGAGGAAGTGTGGAAACTCAAGCAGAGTATGCTCTACGCGGATTTGAACAAGTTGGACAAACTGGGTTATATCGCTTCCATGCCCCCGGATCTGCAGTTCTCACCTCCACGGATCAATTTTGAAATTACTCAAAAAGGCAAAACTGCTCTGGAAGCCTGGTTAACCACGCCGGTTCAAAAACCGCGGGAAATTCGCCCGGAGTTCCTTACCAAATTACTGGTGGCAGCCAGATTCGGTCGGGAATACACTCAAAACCTTCTGGACCTTCAACAAGCAAAAGTCCAGCAGTGGCTTCAAACTGAGAACGCTCAAGTTGGTACCACCGAGGTCCTGCAACCGGAATTGGGCATGATTTTGGGCTTTCGCGCCCAATGGCTAATACACGTCGCCGAATGGCTGGACTCTTGCCAGGCACTCCTGGACCGAAGTAGGCCCCAGCGTTGAACTAATACCATCGAAAATCTTATACCCTGCTTTAAGCAGAAGCGAGCTTCACCTTGGCGCTTACAGTTTCTGGTAGCTTCCCTCGAAGATCATCAAAAACTGATTGAATGAATCTTCCCAATTGGATTTAGTTGACACGGCACGTGAGGAATCTGCCTATCAAAACCCAAAATCATGTTCGTAGTCAAATCGGATATTTTTCAAGCCTATAAACCTTAGATATGCGAAGGAATCAGGTAGGAGTACCACATATAATTAATTATATATTTAATCAGTCCTTTGGATTAATAGAAACGATATGAAAATATGACAGAACCACAGTTTTCGTCAACTCCGGGAATGGTCATCACGGCCAGAAACGTGAGCAAGTATTTTTCGAAGGAAATAGCAGTTAATCAGCTCAACTTCACTATTCCGCAAGGCAAGATAATTGGGCTGATTGGACCGAGCGGGTGTGGAAAGACGACAACTGTGCGTTTGTTAACCGGAATCTACCGCCCCAGTGAAGGCGAAATCCAGGTTTTGGGAGGCGACCCACGCCATTTCACGTCCAGTCAAAGAGAGCGGATTGGCTACATGACCCAACTTTTTACGCTTTTTCCAGATTTAACTGTAAGGGAGAACATGGATTTTGCGTCTTCCATTTATGGTAAAGGATTGATCAAGCGGCAAAAAAGAATTAAGACTCTGCTGAATTTTGTCGAGTTGACAGAAAATCGAAATAAACTCACCAGAAATTTATCCGGTGGCATGCAGCGCAGGTTAGCTCTGGCGGCAACCCTAGCCCATGACCCCGATTTGATTTTTCTTGACGAACCTACGGCTGGGATTGACCCGATTCTGCGTAGAAAGTTTTGGGACCACTTCATAGAACTGAAAAATCAGGGGAAGACTTTATTAATCACCACCCAATATGTGAGTGAGGCTTCTTATTGTGATTATGTCGGGGTAATGGATGCAGGCCGGCTGATTATGTTAGAACCAGCCGGCCAATTGAGGCAAATCGCCTTTGGAGGTGAAGTCTTGGATCTTGTGACCACAACGTCATTAGCCTCCCAGGTTTTTGATGAGATGCAGACTTTGCCGTTCATTCGCAGTGAAATCAACCAAATTGGCCGTGGAAGCTATCAATTGACCGTTGATGAGGCTTCCCGATCCCTTCCTCAATTGATGAGTTGGCTGGACGAACGGGGAATAACCGTCGAAAAGCTGGAGCCCTGCCTGCCACCTTATGATGATGTCTTTGTAAAAGTTATCCAGGACTACCGAGACAAACGAGCAACTAACGCAGAAGAGACTGGAAAAGAATAATGAACCAGGTGAACGCATTTTTTGTCAGGCTTTTTGCTTTCTTTTTCAAAGAAATGGCGGAAGTCATTCGGCAACCCAAGCTGTTTATCACCCTAATTCTGGGACCTTTTTTGATCATGCTCCTATTTGGGATTGGATACCGGGGGACCCAACCGCCTTTACGTACAGTCTTTGTGGCTCCATATGAGACAACTTTATCCAAGGCAATCGCAGAAAACGTAGCTTTGGTAGGATCGACGATCCAGTATGCTGGGACAGTCCAAACCATGGATGAAATGACTGCAATGCTTAAATCCAGGAGTGTCGATTTGGGCGTTGTGATACCTGAAAACGCATATGAAAAGATCCGCCAGAACCAACAAGCGGAATTCAAGGTCTATAACAATGAAATAAACCCAATCCAGCTGAATTACCTGTCCTACGTGGCTCAAATATATGTGGATGAACTCAACCGTCAAGTGATCAGTAAGTTAGCCGAACAGACTCAGGGAGATGCCCAAAAAGTCATCGGCTATATTGACAAAGCGCTTGAAATAAATGCCAGATACAAAGCTCAACTTCAAGCCGGCGATCAAGCAGGGGCTAGCGCTTCACAGGCAGAATTACGTCAAAATGTGAGTTCTCTGGATCAGGCCATTGGTGCTACGCTGGCGGTCCTCAGCACCGTTGACCCTGGTATCAGTACTGGAGGAGGACAGGCTGCCAGCGTCCAAAATGACATTACAACGGTAAAAGATTCCAAAAGCGTAGCACAGGATATTCCTACGGATAAAAAGGATTATTCAGCGGAGATTGCCAACGTAGATGAAAACGAGGTCGTCCTGAAACGGCTCAAAGCTAATCTGAGTGATTTCAGCGCGATCTCTCCCTATCTGATGACCCGGATTTTCATCTCAAAAAATTATTCGATCAACGCCATCGACTTCACCATGATGATGTATTTCACACCGGTGGTCATCATGCTGCTTTTACAGCATATTATGGTCACACTGGCAGCGCTCTCGATCGTGCGTGAACGCCGCTCCGGGACTATGGAACTCTTCAGAGTCTCTCCCATTAAGGCAGGTGAAATTCTGGTCGGCAAATATATGTCCTACATGGTCATCGGCGTTTTCATCGCGGCCGTTCTGGGTGCGCTGGTCTACTACGGCCTCAAAGTGCCCATGTTGGGTTCCTGGCGGGATGCCGCGCTGATCACGTTGGCACTTCTGTTTTCATCCTTAGGGTATGGATTTATCATTTCCCTAATGGCTGGAACGGAAAGCCAGGCAGTTCAATTTTCGATGATTTCGCTGCTGCTCAGTGTGTTCTTTGGGGGACTATTCCTTGATTTCAGAAATTTGGTTTATCCCGTCAAAGCAATTTCTGAAGTGCTTCCCGTCACATACGGTACCCAGATGCTGCAGGATACGATGCTAAGAGGCCTAAGCTTCTCTTTGATCACAATGCTCAAACTTCTGGGTATTGGCGTGATCACATTTATCATTGCCCTCCTTATGATGCGGCGAAAGATGGCAACAGAATAAATAAATACAAGACCCCAACTAAGCGAGTGGTTTTTAGTTACCCTCGTTTCACGAGCTCAACCGCATAAAGCACAAAAACAGCGGCTGCCTCTTGCAGCCGCTGTTCGAATTCCAGGATTAATCGACGTAAGCTTTCATCATATCTCGCACTTGTTCGGCGGACTCCATGTCCAGGGCGTTCAGGGCAACTTCGCGGGCTTTTTCCATCGTCCAATTGCGCACAATTTCTTTGGCGTCTGGGATGGCATTCGGGTTCATGGATAACTCATGCAAACCCAAACCGATCAGGATGGGAATCGCCATCGGGTCACCACCCAGTTCGCCGCAAATGCCTGCCCACTTTCCGTGCGCATTGGCTGCTTCAGCAACTTTTGATATCAACCGCAGGACGGCCGGCTCCAAGCCGTCGCTGAGGTAGCTTAGGGAGGTCTGATTGCGGTCTGCTGCCTGCGTATACTGGGTGAGGTCGTTTGTGCCGATGGAGAAAAAATCCACTTCAGGGGCCAGCTTATCCGCCATCACCGCCGCGCCAGGTACTTCAATCATGATGCCCACTTCCAAATGTGCTGGAGGCGGAAAACCTTCAAGCGTGAGTTCGTCCATATACTGGCGGAAGAGTTTTTTGGCAGCCCGCACTTCAACAATACTGGTGACCATAGGGAACATGACAAAAAGGTTGCGAGCACTTCCGGCCTTGAGTAATGCCTTGATTTGAGGTTTGAAGAGAACCTCATCGTGTAAAAGACAGAGCCGCAGGCCGCGAACGCCAAGAAACGGGTTCATCTCAGCAGGCTGTGCAACCGCCTGCAGGGGCTTATCACCGCCCACATCCAGGGTGCGGAAGACCAACGGATACTCCTGGCCCATGATGTCCATAATTTCTGCGTAAGTGGCCGCCTGTTGGGTTTCGTCAGGCAAGTCGGGCTTATCCAGGAAGAGGAACTCCGTGCGCATCAGGCCCACCCCTTGGGCATGCATGGCGGCGGCTTTGCGCGCGTCAGTGGCATTGCCGAGATTGGCAGCAATTTGGACAGTGTGACCATCCTTGGTCCGTACGGGTAAGGCTGAGCGGGTCAGAAGGACTTCCTCTAATTGTTTGCGTTTATCAAACTCGGCCCGGTAGCTGGTGAGGTATTCCGAAGTCGGGTCAGCGATGACTTCGCCTTTTTTGCCATCAATGATCAACATTGTGCCATTCTCAATTTTGTGAGCCACCATCGGCGCCTGGATGACGGCCGGGATGCCCATGGCTTTGGCAAGAATGGCCGCATGCGAGGTGATGCTGCCGAATTCGATACAGAGACCCAAAACAAATTCACGTGGGAAAGCAGCGGTATCCGATGGCATCAGGTCTTCTGCCACCACGATGGACGGTTTGGTGAGACTTGACGAAGCGTATTCATCCCCACATAACTCGATGTTAATTTTTCGGACAACATCCGCAATATCAGCCGCGCGGGCAGCTAAATACTCATCTTCGAGGGCTTTGAGCATTTCGATAAAGGTGCTCGAAGCTTCCGTAAGCGCGGTTTCAGCGTTCACTTTCTTTTCTTCAATCAAGGCCTTGGTGGCCTCAAGCAGTTCGGGGTCTTCCGCGATGGCGATATGGGCATGGAAAATTTCAGCTTCCGCCGAAAGACCTTCTGAATCCAATTTTTTCGCCAGCTTACCGAGGTCGACTTTTACTTTCTCGAGAGCTCCCTCCAGCCGTTGATATTCGGCGGCGGGGTCTTCGATGGTGTAAGTTTTGAGCGTGGCAATCTGACTTTTGAAGAGGAATACCGGACCTATCGCTATTCCAGGTGAAGCAGGTTTGCCAGTGTATATCTTCATTTGCTGTCCTTATTGAAACCTTCAATGAGGTTGAAGAGGGCCTCAGCGGCCAGTACTTCATCCTCACCATCGGTGGAGATGTCAACGGTGCTGCCCGAGTCGATTCCGAGTGAGAGCAAGCTTAATATGGATTTTGCGTTGCCTTCTTTACCACCATGCTTCAAGAGGGTGATTTTGCTTTTGAACTTACCAGCTTCCTTCACGAAGACGGAAGCAGGCCGGGCGTGTAAGCCTTCTTTATTGGTAATGGTGACGGTTTTTTTCTCCATGAGATTCCTTTTTATGCCAGTAGTAAAGGCGAAAAACCGCCTTTTGTGGTCGAATTATAGTCTGAAACTGGTCAATATTAATCCCCCTATAATATCTTTTTAACAAACAAACTTGCCAGATAACAGTTCTTCGCCGGTAATTTTAGGGCTTTCCAGGATGGTCCAGGTCTCGTTTAGCTCCATTTCACCTCCTGGTATAAGTTGCTGCAGCGAGCCAAGTGATTCCAATTCGATAAACTTATCGCAAAGGTATGTTTCGGTATTACAGCCAAAATCAGGGTAGGAACCCTCTGAAACGTTGGCCGCGTTTTTACAAAATAAGATGCCATCCACCCAGTAAGCCATCCAACCCTTGTCATTGAAAGTACCCCATTTTCCAGGGTGCGGGTCGATGATGGACATGTCCATGAAAAAATGGTCCTGTTTGTAGTGCACCCGAGGGTCGTCCCAACGGTTGTACGGCCAGAGACTAAGGTGTTTATCCGGCAGCAGGTTATTCGGATTGGGAGTCGCATTGCCCATCGGAAACCAGGCTTTTCCACCAGGTCGCAGCATGGTAATTGACCAGGCAGCACAGTTAATTGGATCTGACCCGCAGTTGCGCAACAGATGCTTAAGGGAAATCTTGCCCTTAGTAGCATCCACCCGGACGTGGATCTCCTTTTGCAGACTGTTGACAGGATTTAGTGGTCCTATGAGGTCAAAACCGTCGGACCGTTCCAGCACTTGCATGCCGGTATCATCCGGCAAGTAGGTGAGCGGTCTCTCTTCCGGGGCAACCCAGAGGCGATGCCCACCTACAAAGTGGAAAGTGCCATAAGGGGTTTCTTCAATTTTCCCGGGAACTTCAGCCAGCAAATTGGCTGAACCATGCAAACTCAGGCCCACAATTCTTGGACCGCCTTCAGAAAGGAAGCTGATCTCAAGCCCAGCGACCTTAAAGGTGTGATAAGGAAAGGGATAATTGGCCTGCATTGCTAATCTCCGTATTTTTTATTGAACCAGGTCTTAACGAATTGGGTCAGAAGCATATACCCCAACATAAACATCAGCAGGAAGAGCCAGTAAAGCCCCGGTAAAGGTACCAAACCCAAGCTTGGGCCTAAGGGGGAGTAAGGCAAGAATGCGGCAATAGAGACAATGGCCAAAGAAGTAAGGGTGAGTTGGCGGCTTGCGCGGCTCTGGAGGAATGGGATTTTATTAGTGCGGATAACATGCACGATGAGCGTTTGCGTGAAGATACTCTCAACAAACCAGCCAGTTTGGAAAAGGGCTTGGGTTTCAAGACTGTTAGCCTTGAAAACAAACCACATCAGCGCAAAGGTCAGGTAATCGAAAATGGAACTGATGGGTCCAATCACGGTAATAAATCGCCTTAAGTCGCCCAAGGCCCATTTGCGGGGTTTTGTAAGCCATTCCGGGTCCACTTGGTCAGAGGGAATCGCGGTTTGGGACAAATCGTAAAGCAGGTTGTTGGTAAGGATCTGAATTGGCTTCATCGGCAGGAAGGGCAAGACGATACTTGCGCCAAGCATGCTGAACATATTACCAAAGTTGGAGCTGGCAGCCATCTTTATATACTTGATGACATTCCCAAAAACGCGACGGCCAGACTTCACGCCCTCCACGAGGACCAGTAGCGAGTTTTCGAGCAGGATGATGGAGGAAGATTCCTTGGCGATATCAACTGCACTATCGACAGAAATGCCGACGTCGGCTGCCTTAAGCGCTGGAGCATCATTGATGCCATCGCCCATGAAGCCCACTACATGGTCTTTGGAGCGCAAAGCACGGATGATGCGTTCCTTGTGGGCAGGGGAAAGCTTGGCGAAAACGCTGAATTTTTCAGCAGCGTTGGCCAGGCTGGCATCATCCATTTTTTCGATTTCTTCACCCAGCAGGATGTTTTCGGCAGGGATACCGACCTTTTTACAGATGCTGGCGGTGACCGCGTCGTTATCTCCTGTAAGAATTTTGACATCCACATTTAATTGTTTAAGCTGTTTCAGCGCTTCAGGTGCTGAGGCTTTAGGTGGGTCCAGGAATGCAAGGAAACCGAGCAGAATCATCTGGCTTTCGTCGGCGACGGTATAGTGCGGCGTGTCATTATCTCCCGGGAAATTGCGATAGGCCACAGCCACTACGCGGTAACCTTCAGTATTCAGCTCATGCACACGTGCACGGCGATGGGCATCATGCTCCGTTACTACATCCAGTACCTGGCCATCCATTTCAACCTGTGTGCATAGACGCATGATTTCTTCCACCGCGCCTTTGCAGATAAGGATCTGCTGGTTGTCAGTGGTTTCAACAATCACAGACATGCGCCGGCGCTGGAAATCAAAGGGTAACTCATCAATCTTATGGTATTTCTCGTCAATTTCGTAACTGTCATTGACCTCACTATGGGTCAGGATGGCCTCGTCCATGAGGTTCTTTAGGCCGGTCTGGTAGTATGAATTCAGGTAGCCATAGGCAAGCACGCGTTCGCTTTCGTTACCTCGCACGTCCAGGTGCTTTTCAAGCACAATCTTGCCATCCGTGATGGTACCGGTTTTGTCTGTACAAAGCACATCCATGGCGCCAAAGTTCTGAATGGCATCCAATTTTTTAACAATGACCTTTTGCTTGGCCATGTCGATGGCGCCCCGCGAGAGGTTGACGGTGACAATCATCGGCAGCATTTCTGGCGTTAGGCCAACCGCTACCGCAGTCGCAAAGAGAAAGGCTTGTAACCAATCATGCTTGATGAAACCATTAAGCAGAAACACAACAGGCACCAAAACGGCCATAAATCCGATCATCAGCCAGGTAAATTTATTGATGCCTTTTTCAAAGCTATTTTCGGCGTGTTTATTCGAGGAGAGACTGGCAGCCAACTTCCCAAAGTAAGTGTCTTTACCGGTCGTCACGGTAAGCGCCAGTGCGGTTCCACTTTCAACGTTGGAGCCAAAAAAGCACAAGTTTTCAAATTGCAGGGCGCTCGTCTGGTCCGCGGGCACCGGATTTACATTTTTTTCAACAGGAAGAGATTCGCCAGTTAGCGACGACTGATTGAGAAAGAGGTCCTTGCAGGTGATCACGCGCACATCAGCAGGGACCATATCCCCTGCCCCAAGCACGATCAAATCGCCAGGAACAAGCTCCTTGAGTGAAATTTCGTTCTTTTTTCCAGCACGAATAACCGTCGCCGTGGTACT